>PVMK01115109.1_pt1 | contig 37060 bp, 38 predicted proteins | sample 1853481 | NCBI WGS metagenome assembly PVMK01 (sample SAMN08533507, study PRJNA380276) | Marine sediment metagenome, whole genome shotgun sequencing project. | reverse complement strand
CACACCCACCCGCAGTAGGAGATCGAGGACGCTGCGGCGCGAACACGGCCTGGAAATCGTGCTATCCGTCATTGAATCCCCCTTTGACACCCTTCGTTTTCGTTTCACCGAGAGGCCGCAGATCCGATCTGATTCGGTCGGTTCCCGGTAGGCATACGCTTTTGGCTGTACGCCGTCAATTCTTCACAAACACCTCGACCGTTCTTCTCAGGGAGAATTCTGGCTCCCATTCGCGGCCAGGCCACGTTGCACAGATTCTCGTTCTTCCCTGGTTCCAACGTCAATCGTTTAATTTTCCCCTCCAGCTCAGAATCGCACGCTAGCGACCGTGAACCATCTCGTCCTGCGTCATGTTGCCGATTGTTTCATGAAGCGACTCGTGGTGGTAACACTTCACCGAGCGAGCGATTTCCCCCTCCAGGTCCCAGGGGCTGGGCCAGTTCATGCGGGCAGGACACGATCTGGGGGGAATATTCACCAACGCCCTCACTGCTCAATGCCTGGGGGGATTTCACCGATAGGACGATAGGGATTTTTCTCTGATTTCGGCGCCAGAGGGCCGTGTGGGATGCGTGTGATTCGGTCGGTAATCCAGTTCTGTCGAGCTTTGCGAGGACCCCGCGGAAGACGCCCCGGGCCCGTCGAGAACTGGTGTTGCAGATCGAGGAACTCGAACGGCGCAACGCCGAACTCGAGCAGGCGGTAAGCAGTCATCAGGAAGCAGAGAATCAGCTGCGCCGATCCCAGGCTTATCTGGATCGCGCCCAGCGGTTGGCCCAGAATCGGCAATTGGCGCTGGTCGGCGCAGCGAGGGGAATTGATCGACTGCTCCGAGGCGTACATCGAGATCCACGGAGTGAGCCGTTCAGAAATTGGAGAGCGAATCAAAACCCAGCTCGAGGGTGCCATCCACCCGGACGATCGGGAACACGTCAAGATTGCATGTAGAGAACTCGAGAAATCGGGGGCTTCGTACGAAATCGAATATCGGATCATCCGCCCCGATGGCGAGATCAGACACGTCCAACAGTTCGGAGAAAAGGTCTTCGATGATTCGGGTCGACTCATCGAAACGATGGGAACCCTGCAGGATGTCACGGAACTCCGACAAGTGGAAGAAATCCTGCTCAAAAGCGCACGACGAGCTGGAGCAAAGGGTCCAGCGAGAACGGCGCAGCTTCAAAACGCGAACATCGCGCTCCGAGAGCAGGTCACCGAACGCGAGCGCGCCGAAGCAGAGCGTGAGGAGCGGGAGATGCTGCTCCAGAGTACCGCGAGAAATTCGAAGATCGGATACGGAGTCTGGGACGACAGAGCGCAAAAGTACTCGATCGTTTCCGAGGAATTTGCGCAGATGATGGGCTTGACGATCGAGCAATTCCAAGCGCGCTTCCCGTCCTGCCATCGAGGATTTCGAAGCGATCCACCCCGAGGATCGCGAGCGCTACCGCGCCTACGACGAGGCGTACGACGCGGACCCGTCCATCACGCAGATCGAATATCGCATGGTCAAACCGGACGGCGAGATCGCTCCATGTACGGGAAGTCATGCAGCCGATCTGGGATGAAGCGGGCCAGGTCATCCAGAGCATCATCACGAACCAGGACATCACGGAGCAGAAGCAGATCGAAGAGCAGCTCCGTCAGGCTCAAAAAATGGAAGCCGTCGGCCAACTCACGGGTGGCATCGCGCACGATTTCAACAACCTGCTCGCGGTGATTGTCGGCAATCTGGAACTGGTGGAAGGCGAGATCGAGCAGGACGTGCAGGCCTCGGAATGGGTGGAGATCGCGATTGCGGCCGCGGAGCGCGGTGCGGGACTGACCCAGAGGCTGCTCGCTTTTTCTCGCAAGCAGGCTCTTCGCCCCACGGCACTCGACACCAACGCGCTCGTCCAGGGCATGCTCGACCTGCTGCGCCGCACGATCGGCGAGCGCATCGAGATCGAGTTGGTGAGGGATGCGGGGCTCTGGCGGTGCCTCGTCGATCCGAACCAACTCGAAAATGCCATCTTGAATCTCGTGATCAACGCGCGGGACGCCATGTCCGCGGGCGGAAAACTCACGATCACGACCTCGAATGCCAGAATCGACGACGATTACGCGCGCGCGCAAACGGACGTCACGCCGGGCCAGTACGTTCTCATCACGGTGAGCGACACGGGCAGCGGGATGCCCGACGATGTCCAGAAGCGCGCCTTCGAACCGTTCTACACCACGAAGGACGTCGGGCTTGGCAGCGGTCTCGGACTGAGCATGGTGTATGGATTCATCAAGCAGTCGGGTGGCCACGTAAGCGTCTACAGCGAAGTGGACGCCGGCACGACGATCCGGCTCTTCCTTCCCCGTTTTTCGGGAGAAGGGGCGCCGGAGGTTGTTCCGATCGATGCATCCGAAATGCAGAAGGCGAAAGGCGAAGTGGTACTCGTCGTCGAGGACGACAACGAACTCCGCTCTCTGCTGGTTCGCGTTTTGCGCTCTCTCGGCTACGGAGTCCTCGAAGCGAATTCGGGCGCACCGGCCCTCGAGATTCTCCAATCAGCGACAGAGGTGGATCTGCTGCTCACCGATGTGGTGCTTCCCGAAAAGATGAGCGGGATCGAACTCGTCGACGAGGCGCTACGCGAGCATCCCGACCTCCACGTGCTCTACATGTCGGGATACACCGAGGATGCGATCCTTCACCAGGGGCGGCTCGTCGACGGCGCTCAGTTCCTGCAAAAACCCTTCCGTATGGCGGAGGTCGCACGCGCGGCGCGAAACGCGCTGGCGAGCAAGAAGACCCTCGATTGAAATCGATGACGCGCGAGTAGAAGAATCGCGCGCCTCAGCGCAATTTGCGCGCTCGCTCTTCCCAGGTGCCTGTCGTCGCACGGAAGATCAAAATCCGGCGGCCACCCGTCAATGTGGCGATGTTCGACTCCGCGCTGACGGATTCGATCTGATCCTTGATGCCGATCGGGGTAGGAAAGAAGCCGCCCAGAAACGGTGAAAGTCCGAGTGCCTGGCGATCCGTCACCACCACGCCAACATTGTCGCCCACGCGCGCCGCGACGATCTTCTCGCGCGGGCCCAGGCGGTACTCGACCAGGCTCCCGCTCCCGCCATTGAATCCCAACACGCGCTCGGAGGTGATCAGGAGTGCGACGCGCTCTCCGAGTAGCGCAGATTCCGGACGCAGCTCCGTGCGGCCGTAGTCGGTCTCCTGCCAGGAACCGGATTGTGTCGCCACCGCGAGGATGCGCTGGTCGGTGATGATCACGCCGACCTTGCCACGAGCGCCCTTCCAGAGAACGCTCTCCTCCAACCGCAGCCGCGCGACCGTCTGGCCGCCGCCCGCGGCATCGATCGCGAGCAGCTCCCGATCGACGACGAGAATCTCGAGTACGTCTGCGAGCGGAACTTCCCCGGGGACAGTCTGTGCCCGAGCAGGCGTCGAAACCGTGACCATCGCGAGCAGCAGCCCGCCCACGATCCCGTAGGCGGCGCCCACTCGAAAGGCGTTCCTGCGTTTGAGTTCGGTAATCAGAGACATCCAGTCCGCCCTGGGCCACTCATTCCGTTGGGCGCCTATCCTAGCGGCTACACCGGAAAATGGCCCGGCTCACGCTGACGAGCGAGATCCCGACGCTCGCACCCCGGCCGTATGCGGCAGGCGGATCGCCTAACTTTTGCTTGGCTTATTCGATTTGATCGACTTCGCGCCGGCGCAGCACGAAGCGCTGGATCTTCCCGCTAGGCGTCTTGGGCAAATCGTCGACGAACTCGATCTCGCGCGGGTACGCGTGTGCGGCCAGGCGTTTCTTGACGAACTGCTGCAGTTCCGCGATGAGCTCTGGCGAGGGTGTGTAATCGGAGCCCAGCACGACGAAGGCTTTGACCAACTCGGTGCGCTCTGGATCTGGCTTTCCGACCACCGCTGACTCCGCGACGGCCGGGTGCTCGATCAGACAACTCTCCACATCGAACGGACCGATCCGATACCCCGCGGAAGTGATGATGTCGTCAGCACGGCCGACGAAGGTGATGTTCCCATCAGCCGTCATCTCCGCGGTGTCACCCGTTAGATAATAGGGCCCGTGAAAGCACTCCGTCGTTTCCTGCTGCCAATAACCCGGAAACCAGTAGAGCGGAGACTGTTTGCGATCGATCGCGAGTTGTCCGGATCGCCCTGCACCGAGCTCTTGAAATTGATCATCGAGCACGACGGCTCGGAACCCGGGCATCGCATACCCCATCGACCCCATGTGCCGCTCGTATCGGAACGCATCGGTATTGCAGATCGCCATGCTCAGTTCGGTTTGCCCGTACTGGTCGTGAATCGAGCACCCGATGTGTTTCTCGAACCAACGGATGACTTCCGGGTTGAGGGGTTCGCCCACGCTGTTGGCCACCCGCAATTGCCCGCGGACCTGCCGCGCAGGTTCTTCACCCGCAGCGAGCAGCAGCCGGTAGGCGGTGGGCGCGGCTGCGAGATTGGTGATGCGGTACTTGCTCAGGATCCGATAGGTGCTCTCGACCGTGAACGGCCCCTCGTAGAAGGTGATCGCGTGCCCGAGCAGGAGGGGCGCGACCACCCCGCAGTAGAGGCCGTACGCCCAACCCGGGTCTGCGACGTTCCAAAAAGCGTCCTCTTCGCGCAGCCCGATGCCGAAGTGCATGTAGGCGAGAAAGGACAGCAGCGCCTGCTGCGGGACCGCAACGCCTTTTGCGTTGCCAACCGTGCCCGAGGTGAACAACATCAGGAACGGATCCGCCGCCGTTCGCATCACGGGATCGAATGTTGTCGCCTGCTGATTGATCTCTTGCCAGAAGTCGTAGTCACCATCGGGAAAGGCAGTTTCCGCATCTCCCGTAACGACCATGATGTCGGGTAACCCGATGACACCATCGAGTTTTGGTCGATTTTCGAGGTCGGTCACGATCAGGCGAGCCTGGCTGCGCTCGAGGCGGTATTCGATCGCCTTCGGACCAAACGCCGTGAACAGCGCCTGATAGACGGCGCCCGTGCGCCAGGTTCCGAGCGCGACCACCAACAGCTCGGGCGTGCGCGGTAGCAATCCCGCCACGCGATCACCCGGCCCGATCCCGCGAGCGCGGAGGAAGTTTGCAAAACGGGCGGACTGTTCTTGCAGCTCTGCGAAGGTGTAGCTGGCGCTCCGGCCGTCCTTGCCCTCCCAGTAGAGCGCAACCTTGCCTGAGGCCGCGTGGCGGTCGCAGCACTCGTAACAAACATTGAGGCCCGTCTGGAGATCGCCAGATAATTGGGCGGCCAGATCCTCGACGCGAAACGCCGATCGAAACGCCGCGTAGTCGCTGCTGGACTCCATCGCTACGGGCCGCCCTCCCGCTCTGATCCGGGAAAAGTCTAGCGGGCGCGGAGTCGTCTGCTTCGCCGCCGAAGCGGCTCGGTTCGGCGGATCGAGTCGATCAAATCGGGCTGGGCGTATCCAACGTGGGAGGTCCACTATCCACATCGCTGACCGGTGCCTCGTTATTCAATGCCGCGAGGTCGCTCAGGTTGAGGAGGACATTCGTGTGACCGCCGTAGCGATAGCTCACGATGTTGTGCGAAGGCGTCAACTGGAAGAGAGGGCGATGTGCGGGATCGAGTTCATCCACGATCTTCTTTTCTTTGCGAGTCGGTTCTTCGTTATATCGATCGATGCGCGCCTTCCCGCTGTGCGGGGGAATGATGTAGCGCGCGACGTCGTTCGAGCGCAGCCGATAGCGAACGCTGCAGGCTGTGAGCGGCGATGAAGTGGAGGACCGCTTCGCCGCTGTGTACGAGTAACCATTTTCCACTCGCTGGATCACGCCAACCCGCAGGCTCCGCCGCTGCGTCAGGGTCTCCTCGAGGTGCGCGTAGCTGAGCGCATCGATGGCCGCCGCTTCCACGGTTTCGAACACGGCGCCGGGCCCCTGGGCCCGGAGGCCTACGCGCGAGCTGTCCGTAGCCCCCGCAGCCAGCGGAAGGCCTGCGCAAGCCATCAGCAGCGCGAGCAGCCCAATTCTCGTACGCGCCCAGATTCGGACCCGCACCCGGGATTCGGAGCGCGTTGCCGGGTTGACGGGAGGCGAGACGCGGCCCGATCGCTGCGGGCTCTGAGGGTCGATACGGCTGGCGGGCTCTGGGTGACTGATTTGGCGCATGGCGAATCCTCTCTTTCTCGGTGCTTGAGAGAATAATCGGATCAAACCCCTTGCAAGACAATGGGAGATTTTAGTACTAGTTGTTTCATATGAGGAACAATGATCGCCTACCCAATGTCTCTGGAATGCTCGTCTTCGCGCGGGTCGTCGAGGAGGGGAGCTTCAGCGCGGCCGCTCGCAAGCTGGGTCTCTCCAAGGCCTCGGTCAGCCGCGAAATCTCGGCACTCGAGCAGCAGTTTGGCGCTCAGTTGCTCAGGAGGACGACCCGGCGGATGAGCCTCACCGAAGTCGGCGAGGTGTTCCACGAGCGCTGCCAGCGCGTCGTGGAAGCGGCCAAGGAAGCAGAATCTTCTGTGAGCCAGCTGCAGGAGGCGCCTCGCGGCGCGATCCGACTGGCCGTGCCGATGTCCTTCGGGCATCTGCAGCTCGCCCCGAGGCTGCCCCGGTTCCTCGAGCGTTACCCCAACATCCATGTGGACATCGACGCGACCGATCGAATCGTCGACCTCGTCTACGAGAGGGTGGACCTATCGGTTCGCATCGGTCGGCCGCGGGAGCTGAGCTACGTGCGGAGGAAGCTCTGCCCGATTCGACTGCTGATGTGCGCCTCACCGGAATACCTCGAGCGCCACGGCGTCCCGCGCATACCAGAAGATCTGAGCGAACACGTCTGCGTGGGCTACACGGGCCGAATGGCAACCTGGCTATTCTCGACCGGCGAGCGGATCAAGACGGCTTCGCCGTTGACCGTCAACAATGGAGACGCGCTTCGCCAGGCCGCCCTCGTGGGCCTCGGAATCGTCTATCTTCCGAGTTTCCTGCTGGCGGACGACGTTCGGGCGGGCCGCCTCACTCCCCTACTCACGCAACACACCAGGCACGAGACGAATCTTCTCGCCGTCTACCCGGCGAGTCGACACGTTCCCCCGAAGGTTCGCGCGATGATCGATTGGCTGGTGGAGGAGCTTGGCCCCGAACCCGAGTGGGACCAGGGTTTGCCCATTGCGGGGCGAGATCCGGACCCCGAAATCATCCTCTCTCATTGAGACGTGGACCGAAAAATGGGTCCAAGCGAACCGAAACCATTTACGTGACGGCCATTTCAGCGAGATTGCAGGGATTAGATCGCGTACTTCGCCCGATGCACCCGACACACGTCGATCGCTCGCGTCGGAATCCGACCGAAATAACACGCTTCGAGCCACCCCGAGACCGCCTCCCGATCCGGAAACAGTCGGTTCATGAGAATCTGGCGCACGGTCAGCGCACGCTGAATCAACCCCAACCGCTTCGCCGGCGGAGCATCCCGACGGTTTTCCGACAAGCTCTTGATGTAGTTCTTCCAGACGACCCAGATCGCAGCTCGATACAGCGCACCCTGCCTCCGCTTCGAAAACGCGATCGTCTCCCGCTTGTGGTTCGCACCGCAGTGCCGCAAGAGCAGATCCGCCAGATTCACCGGAAACAGCGGGTTCTGCGTCGTCCTCGCCGCCTTCGAGGACGTGGCTTCGTGTTGGAAGGTTCGATCGTGTAGGCGACGCATCGCTTGCGGGTAGGCCTGATGCTCATCGGACCGGATCACCGCGGTGCCCCCCGGCGGCACGACGCGACGAAGCAGCTCTTCCACTTGGCGCCTCGTCGCCTGAGGGTCGGGGCGACCATGTCGTTTCTCGAGCCTCGCCCGTTTGCGCCGCTGAGACGGTCGCATCGTGCCACTTCGCCGCAGCTCGGCGTCATTGAATCCATAGACATAGTGCGAAGTCCCGACCAGCAGGTTCAGGTCCATCGGCCAGTACTGGCTGTGCTCGAAGGTGCGGAAACCGTCGAGGACGAGGGGCTCGGCGGGGACGGTCCTGGGGCGCATTCGCTCGTGAAAGAGCAGACAGTGTCGACCCAGGCGTTCGGTGAGCCGTTGAATCGTGCTGTGGGAGACTTCCATCTCTCGGGCGATTTGGCGGAGGCCGGAGCACGAGACGAGGCGTTTGAACAGGGGTTCGAGGAGGCGACCGTGGCGCAGCCAGTAGCTGGCCTCGAAGGTCTGTGAACTGAAGTTCCGGCCGCAGTGATGACAGAGGTACCGCTGAATGCGGTGGGGTTTTTGATCTCGGAAGAAGAATCCCTTCTTCTTGTAGCGCCAAGGGGTTGATTTCTTTCGAGAGTCGCAGCGCGGGTTCGGGCAGGACGCGGGCGGCGAGAAAAGGCGCGACGGCGACATCCCCTCCCACTACGCAGGGTTCGTGCCAGGCCCATTATTCGGTCCACGTCTCTCTCATTGAGGTGGCCAGGTACTCGTGCAGCAGCACCTCTGCCTTGCTGCACGTACGATGGATCCGCTCGCACTCACTTACCTTCGAGCGCAGCGCGGACTGCCTGTGCGATATCCGTCTTTCGGAAGGGTTTTGCGAGAAATGACACTTCGGAGCTCGCGAAGCCACTGTCCTCGAGCTTCTGTTGTGGAAAACCCGACACGAACAACACGGGGACGTCGGGGCGCCTGCGTCCGACTTCGCGCGCCAGCTCGGGGCCGCTGTAGTCGCCGCCCAACATCACGTCCGTCACCAACAGATCGACTCGTGGAGATGCATCCAAGACGTCGAGTGCGGCGCCGGCCGATCTCGCAGATCTCACATCATATCCAAGAGACTCGAGAATCAGAGTCATCATCTCCAATACCGCATCATCGTCGTCGACCAACAACAGGAATTCCCCGCGCGATCGAGCGACCTCACGAGCGGGCAGATCCGACGCACCTGCAAGATTCTCAGCGGAATCTCGTGGAATGAAGATTTCCACAGTCGTTCCGTGCTCTACCTCACTTTTTATATTCAGGTACCCGCTCGACTGTTTCGCAAATCCATACACCATGCTGAGTCCGAGACCGCTCCCGGATCCCACGCTCTTGGTTGTGAAAAATGGCTCCAACGCGCGCTCGAGGGTCTCGGGCATCATCCCCACCCCGGTGTCGGTTACGCTGAGGCGCACGTAACAACCGGGTTCCATCACCGCCTCTACCAGATCGTATTTTTCTTCGATCTCGATATTCGAGAACTCGATCGCAAGCGTTCCTCCGCCGCTCATCGCATCGCGCCCGTTGAGCGCGAGGTTGAGTAGCGAATTCTCGAACTGGCCTCGGTCGACCCGGCAGCACCAGAGATCCGAGGGACCGCTCACGTCGATCGCGATTCGGGTGCCCAGTGTGCGACGGAGCAACTCCAACATGCCTTCCGCCAGTCCGCGGAGATCGACCGTCTCCGCGTGCGTGGTCTGCCGGCGCGAAAGTGTCAAAAGCCGCTGCGTCAGGTCGGCGCCGCGCTCCGCTGCGTCCGTCGCCGCCTTGACGAAATCGGATACTGGGCCGGCGTCAGCGCCTCGTTCGGATACGAGTTCCAGGTTGCCCACGATCACGGCCAGCAGATTGTTGAAGTCGTGGGCAATCCCGCCCGTCAACTGCCCGATCGCTTCCATCTTCTGGGCCTGATGGAGTGCCGCCTCGGTTGTCTTCAGCTCGGTGATCTCCTGCTCGACAACCACTGTCTGGATCAGCTGGCCCGAATCATCGAGAATCGGCGCAAAGAATTCCCTGTAATGGCGTAGGCCCTTTCCGGGTACCAAGAAGCGCGCCTCGATACTGCACTCCCTCGGATCGTCGATGTAGCTCCGGTGGTGGGCTTGGTAGCGCTCGCGATCTTCGGGATGGATCGTAGTGATCTCGTCTTCGTACCTATGGAATTTGGCGACGAATTCTTCGGGTGTCAGCCCGTAGGAACTTGCGTACTGCTCGGATACGAATACGAAGGATTTCGTACGCTCATCCCAAAGCGCATAGCCCAGCCCTGCGATGCGCTCCGCAAGGGCGAGCACCATATCTCGGCGCTGAATAGAGGTCTCCCGCAACCGATCTACCCCACGCGACTCGAATTTGATCACGCCCAGCACTCGGGGGAAACCCCTGGGCGCGGAGCAATTTCCCCCGGATCCTAGCAATTCAATCCACCCCTACCTCATCGTTTCCGCGCGGAAATTGCTCTATCCTAAACCGCCCTGACCGGGGCCGTCACAGGGCCCACGGTCGGCTCGGTGGACATGAGATCCGATCGAAGCGGTACAGCCGGATGCTCGGTGGTTCTTTTTGTTGATGCGATTTCCACGGCTCTTCGATCACCTGGAGACCACCTCGTAAATTGATGCCTTCGTACGCGCCATACGCAAGATTTCCAACCGGCCGCACGACACTGGGGAGCGCCCCTTAACGGGAATGGCTCACCCGAGAGCTTTAGTCAGGTACAGGTAAAACCCGAGCACGGCGTGAAGGTCCCATGCTGACTCACGTGGCGATCGGCGGTCTGGGGATCGTCGTCATCGTCGCCGGAGGCGAGTTCCTCGTCAAGGGCGCGGCGTCGCTTGCGCGCAGCATGGGAATCTCTCCGCTCGTCGTCGGCTTGACGGTGGTGGCCTTCGGGACCAGTGCCCCGGAACTCGCCGTGAGCGTTATCGCCGCGTTCACAGATTCAGGCACGCTGGCTTTCGGCAACATCTTTGGCTCCAACATGGCCAATATCGGTTTGATCATCGGTCTGTCGGCAGTTCTTCACCCATTGCCGATCGACCATGTCGTCATTCGCCGCGAACTGCCGATGATGCTGCTCGCGCTTGCGGCGGCGATGGTGATGGCATTCGACATCGACCTCGGCGAGCAACGCAACGCCTACGCGCGCAGCGATGGTCTCGTGCTGCTGCTGTTCTTCTTCGTATTCATCTACTACACGCTGGGAGACCTGGGACGGCAGCGCGGAAATCACCGGTTGAGTGCCAACGGAAGCGAGAGCTCTGACAAACCACACCCGTGGACCAAGGATGTCCCCCAATCCGAAGACAAAGGAACGCTGCTGTTGAACCTCGGGCTGATCGGGATCGGCCTGGTGGGCCTGACCTTCGGAGCGGATCTCGTGGTTCGTGGCGGTGTCGGCATTGCCAGGGAGATGGGAATACCCGAGGTCGTCGTGGGGCTCACGCTGGTCGCCGTCGGTACCAGCCTCCCCGAACTGGCAGCCACGCTCGCCGCCGTCAGACGAAACGACATCGCCCTCGCAGTTGGCGGCGTCGTGGGCTCGAACATCTTCAATACCCTGCTGATTACGGGTATCGCATCGACAATCAGACCGATGCCGATCCCAGCTGGAGGGCATCTGGATCTCGCCGCCACCGCAGTTCTGTCCCTCTCACTGTTTTTTGTTGCTCGGACCCACAACCAGCGAATCATTCGCTACGAGGGCCTGGCACTCCTGGTACTGTGGGGCCTCTACGTGACCGTGCGGAGCCTCTACTTATCAAAGTAGATCACCGGCGGCTGATTGCACTCGAAGGTTGCTGCCCGCTGCCTTTCCCTAATACAACTGATTACGGTTCGCGTTCCGACATCGCCCCCGGTAGCGGGATCCGGACTGAACCGAACACAGCGTTTCGGTCGAGCGTGTAGCGAGCGTCGATGATGTACACGGCGGGGTCGCCTTTCGAATCATCGACTTCGAAAAATGGGAAGCGGGCCCAGCGCAGAAAGGTCTGCCCATCTTTGGTGGCTGCCGCCAGGCGGGCTTCCGCACTCTTGTCTTTTGAAATGCGACGCGCGTCGAGCTGAAAAATGGGCCGCGGTAGCAGGTTCACGACACCGATCCGATAGTCATGCTCACCGTCGATCACGACCGTCCTCCGGAACGGATCGATGAACACCGGAGCGATCATCATTCTCGGTGTCTCTACGTCACTCAGGCTCGCCTCTACCACGCGGCGCGAAATCGATTCGCCAGCTGCCATTGCAATGACGTAAGCGAAAGCCACGAGCAGGCCGACGCGCGCGCGGCGCCCGAATACGCCCTGTACGTCGCGATTTCTCCACCAAAGCGCCGCGATGAGCGCGATCCCGAGGATTGCCCACATCCACGGATCGGCGATGTACAGGATGTCTCCGTAGAACCAGGTATTGTCGAATGGCATCAGCCATCGAACCCCGTAGACGTTCAGAAAATCGAGAATCGGATGAGAAACCACCGAGATCGCCGAGAGTGCCAGCAGCCATTTGAAATCGACGGCTGCACCCCGCCCTCGCCGGAATAGCTTGCCGATCCCCATCATCGCACCTGCCAACAAGAAGGGAAGAACGATCAGTGCGGGAATGCCGTGGGTGATGCCGCGGCGAAATTCGAGTGCTGCCACCTCACCCCAGGCGTAGGAGAACACGTCCACATCGGGCAGGTTTGCGCCGATGATCAACGTCGCTCGGCCGAAGCGCGTCTTTCGCTCCAACCCCGTGCTCGCGAGCGCTGCGCCGACCATCGTGTGACAGATGGGATCCATGCCTGCTCACCCGTGATTTTCTCGTAACCGGGCAGAGTGATAACACACCGGCCGGATCGGGTCAGTGAGCTTGGCTTCAACTGGCCGCGGCAAACAAACCGTACCGGAGAGGTGTCGAGAATAGAGGCGGGCTTCCGACCCTTTGCGGGCTTCAAGTTGGCGATTTCCGCCTACGCGGCAACCTGGGGTACGGGATTCCTCTCCTACTGTGCGATGCCCTATCTGATCGGCAGCGTCGCCGACGGCATGGGGACTCGGGATCGAACAGGCGGGGCTGATCGCTTCAGCCGAATTGTTGGTCGTGGCGCTGAGCGCGTTCGCGATCTCTGCAGGAGTGCGCGTCTTGCCGCGCCGCAAGGTCGCGCTGCTCGGTGGTGTCATCGCCATCGCAGGCCATTCGCTGTCGCTGTTGACCAACAGCATCGAGACGCTCGTCATCTGCCGCGCGCTCGAGGGTGTTGGAGCCGGGATGGCACTCGCAATTGGAAACGCGTGCCTCGCCGCAGCCCACGATCCCTCCAAAGCCTACGGCCAGGTGATGATGCTGCTCTCGACGGTGACCGCGGCGATCGTTGTTTGGATGGGCTACGCGACCGAGATCTGGTCTTATAACGGCATCTACGGCACACAGGCAATCGTCGTCGCGCTGATGCTGATTCCGATGTCCTTCTTGCCGGAGGGGGACGAGACGCTCCCCTAGGACGACGTGAACCGGGGCAAAGTTCCCCTGCGGCCCGCGGCCTTGATCGTCGCCGGATTCGTGTTGTGGCACTTTTGCGACAACTCGATCTGGGGTTTCTCGGAGAGAATGGGGAACAAGATCGGCATGGCATCCGACACGATCGGATGGCTGTTGGGTGGCGGCCTGCTGGTCGGCTCGATCGGCGGCTTTATCGCGTCGAGCATCGGCACGCGCTACGGGCGCATCTGGCCGATCTGTGTGGGTGTCGCATCCGCGGTGGCATGCATCTCGGTGATCACCTCCACTGGCGCCATCCCGACCTACACCGTGAGCATTCTGATCTATATCGTTTGCTTCACATTCATCTCGTCGTACATCTACGGCCTTGCGGGAGAGCTGGATCACCACGGACGGGTAATGGCCGCAGCCTCGGGCGCGGGTAATCTCGGCGTCGCGCTCGCACCGTTCATCAGCGGCTGACTGATCGCGAACAGGGACTTCGAGGTGATGGGAACGACGTCATCTCGACACTGTCGATCGTCGTGGCTCTGAGCGTCGCGGTGGGATGGCACATCAACCAGAAATTGAAGCGGGCTTCTTCCAACTCGGCATCTCCCAGCGTCGGCTAGCATCCGCACCGTCAATTGCGCGGGACTTAACAACTCTCGTTCAAGCGAGCTGATGCGAAAGCGGAATCGAATTCCTTCGCAACTCAAATCCGGGTCGACCCCGCAATCTTCCCGTCGAGTGCAGGTACTCGAGCGTTCCCCTAAGCTCGCTCGACTCCGGAGGCGAGATGATCAAAGAAGAACAGATCAACCCCAAACGGCGAAGGCGCAAGCGAAGCACCCGCGAAAAACTTCACGAACAAAGGAGTGGCGGGATTCGAACCAACGCCGTGCGCGGGGGCATGCCGGGAGGGAAGTTTAGACCGCTTTCCGATCACGACATGCAGCGCATCCACACGACGGCGCTGGATGTCCTCGAGCAGATCGGGATTGGCGATCCCACCTCCAGCATCGTGGAGGTCGCGATCCCCAAAGGCGCGATTCTTTCGGAAAGCGGACGTCTGTGCTTTCCCCGCAGCCTGATGGAAGACTTGATCGACGGCTGCTGCAAGGAGTTCACCCACTACGCCGCCAACCCGGCCAACGATGTCGAGATCGGTGGCGACCGGGTCCACTTCCGCACCTGTGGAGAGGCCGTGAATATCCTCGACTACGAAACGCGTGAGGCCCGACCGTCCAAACTCGTGGACCTCTACGACACTGCGCGCCTCGCCGATCAGCTCTCCAACGTCCATGCATTCTGCCAGACCGTCGTCGCGACCGAACACAGTGACGATGCCTTCGTACACGACATCAACGCACTCTACGCACAAATAGCCGGGACCCAGAAGGCGCTCGCGATGTCCACCGCGACGCCGGATCACATCGATCACTTCATTACCCTGCTCGACTTGTACCTGGGCAGGGAAGGCGCATTCCTCGAGCGCCCGTTCTTCAACTTCGGCGGCTGTCCAATCGTTTCGCCTCTGCGCTTTGGCGCCGACAATGCCGAGGTTCTGGTGAAGTGCGCGAGGCTTGGGATTCCCTACGACATTGCGGTCGCCTCCCAGGCGGGCGCCACCGCTCCGGCAGCACTCGCGGGATCGCTCGTGCAGACCTTCGCAGAAACCCTGGCAACACTGGGCGTGATGAATCTGATCAGCCCCGGGACGCCGTTTCTGATGGGTGCCTGGCCGTTTATTTCCGATCTGCGAACGGGTTCATTTACCGGAGGAAGCGGCGAGCAGGCGCTCGTCTCGTCCGCGATCGCGCAGCTCTCCAACTTCTACGGGTTGCCGAGCAGCGTGAGTGCCTGCATGTCGGATTCGAAACTTCCCGACGCCCAGGCGGGCTACGAGAAAGGCATCACCGCAACGCTGACTGCGATGGCGGGCTGCAACCTCATCGGTGAAACCGCGGGCATGCTGGGCAGCCTGATGGCGTGCTCGTTCGAGGCGATGGTCATCGATGACGACATGATCGGAAACGTGATGCGAGCCGTGCGTGGGATCGAAGTCACCGACGAGACGCTCTCGTTCGATGTGATCCGCGATACCGTGGAAGGATCGGGGCACTTCCTCGATCACCCGCAGACGCTGAAGATGATGGAAACGGAGTACCTGTATCCCCAGCTCGCCGATCGCGGAACCTACAACGAATGGAAGGACACCGGGAAGCGCGACGCTTACGAAATTGCCCACGAAAAAGTCAAAAAGATCCTCGCGGAACACTACCCGGTTTACATCGATCCTGCGGCAGACGCAAAAATCCGGGAGCGCTTTCCAATCGCGCTCAAACCTGAAGACATGAAATCCGGAAGTGGCCGCTGGTAGCGCAAACACCAGACTCCACACCGGCTGACTGCCCAGTCTGGATGATGCGCTTCTTTTGCCGGTTCGTGTAGTCCTCGATACACCGTACTCCTCGATCTGCACATCAGTGGAGCAACTCTGCACTCTGGAAGTCGATGTTGCACGACGAGTCGTAACGCACTCTTTTGCACATTTATTTCCGATCGGATTCACGTTAGTTGCTCTTTTATGACCTAACATAACTTCTACCTGTTTTGTGACAATAATCATTACCTGCTGCCTCCGGCTGGACGATCCATCACGTTATGCCGGAGCCGCGCTTCAACACCTATATCTGGGCCGACATCGCACTCGAAAGCGAGAGTGGCGAAGGGAGCATCCAGAACGTCGGCCCGGGAGGCGTGTTCGTCAGGAGCTCTACGATCGGGCAGATGGGTGACGAGGTACGGCTGAGTTTCGAAGGGCCAGACGGCGAAGAGGTCGAAGTCGTCGGCGTCATCTGGTGGACGAAACGCGACCTTGGAGGACGCGGTCCAGGACTGCACGGTTTCGGTGTGCGTCTGATGGCGTCGAGCGGAAACTACCGATCGCTTCTGGAAATCCTGTCGCACCCCCGCTGGAGGCCGACGCGTCAGCGCAGCGCGGCCTGAACAGCGCAGCCGAACGATCGCAATCCCCAGCTCAACTCAATTCGAACGGCCAGCCGGGGCGCCTGCTCTGATCAGAGGGACTTCAGGAAGAGTGCCGCGTTGCCAACGTTGACAGCGAGCTCGAAGAGAAATCCCGATTCGAAGCCGACCTCGGTCCGAGGCGGCTCGAGTTCCGTAATGATTCCGTTTCGCTCCGCCAGCGCCATCGCGTTGCCAGCCAGAACATTCAGGAACTCGCCAACTCCATCGTGCAACATTTCCCCGTCGAAGCTTTCGGGATCGAGCCCACTCGCCTTTGCAGCGAGGTGACGTGAAAACTCTTCATCCCCAGCCAGGCAGATCAAGAGACTCGGCGTACCGCTCACCAAGACCGCAACCTGAATGGGAAGATCCGGTGCCTCTACGATCGGCTCACCTTTGCCCATTCGAGTCGCAATCCGTGCGACGCGCATCAGGAGATTGGGAAAGAGATCGATGGCATACGGTGCCAGCGCATTACCCTCGAGACCCTTGGGAAGCGCGAGATTTTCGATCCGATACGGAGCCTGCTCTTCTTCGTAGCTGATCAGCAGCTCTTCGAGGCGAACATTTCCGAGGTGCCCCAGGCGGACCAGGGCTTGACCCACGCGCAAGCGCGTCCGCCATTGAAGCTGGACGAGGTTGTCGATCTGCTCTTCGCTCAACAGGCCCATTTCTCCGGCCAGTTCTCCAAACGGCATATCGCGATGGCGCTGTTCGGCGTTGACTTTGTCGGCGTCCGCCTTGGAGATGAGTCGGCCCTCTACGGCCAACTCTCCGATGGTTCGGTTTTCAGCATCCATCAGATCCAGGGCAGCTCGCACCTGTTCTGCGCTCACTTCGCCGCGCTCGATCAAATACTGCCCGAAAAACTTGACGCCCATTTTGGCTTCCACCTACGATTGGGCCCGCTCGCACTCTTGGGCGAGCAGGGCTCCTAAAATCTCTTCGTCAATTGGTTTGCTCAAAACCTGAATGGCCCCCAGACGAAACGCTTCCTCGGCCTTCGATGCCATCGCGCCAACCGATGAGAGCATCGCAACGCGCGTCTCGGGACTATTTGACTGGATCAGACGCAGCGCCGCCAAACCGTCCACATCGGGCATGACGATATCCATCAAGACGAGGTCGGGGCGAAGCTGACTGACCTGCTGAACGGCTTCGGCACCGTTGCGCGCGGTGCCGACCACTTCGACGGTCTCGTTGGCTGCCATGACATTTTCGATTTGGGCGAGGACCGTCCGGCTGTCATCGACGATCAAGACGGTCAATTTTTTGTCGGACATGGGTCCCCCATTCGAGCTGGGTGTCGCGAGAGGCATTGGGCCTCCAGAGGCGCTCATCGTCCTGACGAGTGCGCCAGTTGAGATCGAGAGCGCGGCCGAACAGGCCGGCTGGAGCAGAACCGAAGTTGCGCATCGCTGAGGCGCGCCCTGCCGTCGCTAGAGACGCTCCTGGCCCGACGGGGGTTTGCCGGATCCGGGCGGGCACCTCTTCAGCGCGCTGATGCGAGGACCGCGGCGCGCACTTCGTCAGAACTCAGGCGTCGACGCTCACTCCGCCGCACGTGCAGGGGGGAACCCCGCGAGTCGCGAGTCGCATGAAGTCGGCCTCCGTGAGGATCCCGACCAGCTTCCCGCCATCGTTTACCACGGGTAGGCAACTGTGCTTGCTGCCCAGCATGTAGCGTGCGGCTTCCGCGGCACAACATTCGGGCCGCACCGTGTCTACTGATCTGATCATCAATTCCGTAATGGGGCGAACGTCACTCTCGATCCGCAGATCGGCTGACTGTGCCCCGGCGAGAATGTCGCGCTGGCTCACCAAACCCAGCAGACCGTTCGTCTCGTTCGACACCAACATATGCCGAAACCGCCGCTCCGCCATGATTTGCCACACTTCGCCCACGGAAGTGGTGGGCAGAACCGTCACGGGATCTGGCGTCATCAGATCTGCCACTTCGCTAGCCGTGCGACAGGGCTCCATGATCTCCATACAGACACTCCCCGGGGAAACCGCCTCCAAGAAATCCTACCACACCTAATGAGGGTCGACAGCGCCCACGACCTGACAAGAACGCCGTAGAATCATCTGTCGGAGCGCGTAGACCCTGTGCGAGAATTGCGAGTCCGGTGACCATTGCCAAACACCATCGAGCCAACCAAAGAGAGATGCCCGTGAAGCGTTGTATCTACCTACTCACGGTTACCACGATCGCCATCACGAGCGCGTGCACGCATTCGTTCGCACGCGATCCCTACGATCAAGCCGTCGACGAAGCCATGCCCGCCTACTACAAGCGGACGCATTGTCCGTTTTTTCGGAAATGGTCATGGCTGCAGAGCACGCTGCACAAGGAGATTCGGGTTACCTGCTGGTCGATCGCAGCGACGAAGCACTGCACTGGCGCCTGGCGCTGATTGATTCCGCCACCCAATCCGTGGATGTGCAGTACTACCTCTGGAAGGGAGATGCAGCGGGTGTCCTGCTCGCCAGGCGCTTGATACAGGCTGCGGACCGCGGCGTGCGGGTTCGCATGCTGGTCGACGATTTCCTGGTCACGGGCGACGGAGCTGGCGCCGCGAGCGATCGCCCAACATCCGCTGATCAGCATCCGCCTCTACAACCCCTTGGATGAACCGCGGGAACCGCATCGTTTCTCGCGCTTTCGAGTGGCTCAGTCGCCCGGATTTGAACAGCCGGATGCACAACAAGGTGCTCGTCGCCGACAACCAGGTGGCGATTGCGGGCGGACGCAACCTCGCCAACGAATATTTTGGCCTCAACTCCGAGAAGAACTTCAGGGATCTGGATGTCGTCACGGTGGGCCCGGTGGTGCGAGACCTGTCCCTGGCGTTCGACGACTACTGGACGGATGACTGGGCCTATCCCATCGATAGCGCTCGTAAAGAGCCACCCCCAGGCCGACGAACTCGACGAGCTGCGGGAGAGGGTCCTGGAGATCTGCGACGAGAGAGCGGGACATCCTGACCTCCTTCGCGCTGGCGCCCCGCAATTGGGAAGAGCGAGCTCGAAGCGATGAGCGACGGCATGACCTTCGGACCGGGGATCGCGGTGGCCGACGATCGAGTGAAAGCCCGAGGTGGCACTCCCGATCAGGTCTTCATGTCGCTCGGAATGCTCGTCGAAGGAATCCAGGAGGAACTCGTAATCATCTCGGCCTATTTCGTACCCGGAGAGCGCCTGATCGAGTATTTCGCCGAACTCAGGGACAAGGGCATCCACGTCATCGTGCTGACGAATTCGCTCGCCTCGAACAACCATGCGATCGCCAACAGCCAGTACAAGAAGATGCGTCGTGCGTTGGTCGAGTCCGGAGTCGAACTCTACGAAATGAGGCACGATGCTCTTCTGATGGGCGAGGTCGACACGCCGCCGGTGCAGTCACGAGTCCCTGGTATTGCACTCCAAGGCTGTCATGGTCGACCGCAAGCGCGCCTACATCGGCGGACTGAACCTGTCGCCGAGAGGGCTTCTACACAACACCGAGAAATGGCATGCTCATTGATGACGCTGAATTCGCGGAGCAGCTCGCCTCGATGCTCGAAAAGGACATCTCTCGGGAGAATTCGTGGCGGGTCGGCCTCGATGAGAATGACCGGCTCTACTGGGAGTCCGGCGCGGGTCGCGTGTACCGGCAACCCGCGCAGAGCGGGTGGCAACGCGCTGCAGACTGGTTCTTCGGCCTGTTCCCGCTTGCCAATCAGATCTGACGCCAAGCGATCGCCGCATCAGAACCCGCGCGAATTGCACTCGGTGTAGACGGTCCCGCTCTCATTGACGCATTTCCCGAAGGCGCTCGAGAAATGGGAGAAAATCCATGAATCCGACAATACCATCGCCATCGAGATCGGCGGGGCTCCCGAATTCTTCGCCAAATTGTTGAATGAACAATCCCAGGTCTGAAAATCCGACCACAGAGTTCCCGTCGAAGTCCGCACTCATCACCCGCGCAACGGGAACGATGTCACCATCGTAATAGATGGGCTCTCCGTCCTGATAGTCGATCGCGGTAACCCAGACATCGTGAGCTCCCATGTTGGGGATGCACACCGAGTCACCGATTTCAGCGACCGCGCAGTGATCGATATCGTCGAAGCAAAGCTCGTACTCGATGCCGGCGATCGGAGACGGTTCCCATTCCCAGACCGGACATTCGATCAGGATCTCCTGGCCGTTGGGCCAATCGATTGCGCTGGCGTTGGTGCTCGAGAAGATTGGTAGAAAACTGATCGCCGCGATCGCGGAGATCGAGACAAATTTCGAATGCATGGAGCGACTCCAATTCAATGGATATTGCGAGGTAGATCCCTCGCGCCTTTCCGCTTCTGCACTCTCTGTCGCTCTTACGTATCGGTAGGCCTGGATGTGGCTCTGTGAGCCGAGTCACGTCATCGTAATTAGAATCTGTGAGCCCGGTCACGACGCCTTCAACTCGCGCAGTAGCTTTGCAGTCTGGCTGCGCGCAATTTCGATTCGAGAGACTGGTTGTCACTCGAGAGCTGCAGCTAACGAGCTACGCGAGGTGGCCAGAGCCGGCGTCAGCTGGAGTTGAATTCTGTGCGGTACGGTTGAAAGGTGCCGCCGTGCGGTCGAGTGAATCGGATCTAGTGAAGCGGTTCGCGATGCGCTCCAGCTCGGACTCGGCGCATCGTGCCCAAGAAAGCGCGGAAGCTGCGCCCGAGGCCCGCTCTCCAGATCATTCGCCAAGGTCGAAAGCCCTCGAAGCGCGGAGCGGGTGCTCCCGCGATCTTGAGTGCAGCAATTCGCGCGGGGTTTCCGAGCTTTCGCGGCAGGTGGTCGCCGTGCATCGCATCGAACTCAGAAATCTCAAACGGCGCCAACCCAATGGCGCCGGCCGCCGCCGCCTCGTCAACGAGCTGTTCGCCGCGCTCGGTTCTCGCAACCAGCACATTCACGCCGGGCGCTTCTTCATGGATCGGCTTTCCACCTCTCATCACCCAACCGTCTGGACAAGAGACGTCGGCGAGCTCGCCGATCGCATCGGGGCAGATCTTGCAACGAAATTGAATGTCGTAACTCCAGGGGCGGCTCGGATCGAACCAGGCCTGATCGTAGGTGAGATCGTAACTTCGCCCGTCGCGAGCCCTGATGTGCGTCGGCCCGGGCCAGCCATGGCCACGCCAGCGAAACACTTCGACCTCGGCTTCGGGCACACCGTGATGAGCGGCGATCTTCTGCGCGGTCTGCAGGGTGGGGACGCCGCCGCAAAATATCGTCAGGCAATAAGGGATCTGCTCTTCGACGCGGGGATCGATGTGCGACAAATTTCGGATCGCCGCAACATCACACGGCTTGCCGAGGACCGCAAAGCGGCGCCCCTCATCGAGCAGCCGATGGACGTGCACGAGCGGAGCCGCCGGCCCGTAGCGGGATTGCGCACCCGACTTCACCTCTTCAGCGGTGGTACTGACCTGCGCGTCGGTCAGCATCGGCTTCGCGGACGACGCGCGCACGTGCAGGATCGCATCGACCTTTCCGCTCTCGAGCAGGAAGACGCCGAGTGCAGTCATCGACCCGCCCGCCGCAGAGCGAAAACGAACGGCTTCGTCGGCCGCCCAGCCGCGATGGAGTGAGCGAATCGGCCCCCACACGGGATGCATGGTTCCCGCCGACGCAACCTGTGAAGCGTCGGCCCCGGTGACCCGAATTCCCGGGCAGATGGACCGAATCCTCTCCAGCGTCTCCGGGTCGATTTTATCGCGAACCTGCGGTCGGATCTGACCGTAGGAGGTCAGCTGCATCTCCAGCCGATCGCGACCCGCGAGGCTCGCGCACAATCCACACCCCGCACAGAGGCCATGCGAAACGATGGTTTCGAGATCCGGTGCATTCACGGTTTGCCATCCAGGTTCATCGCAAGAGGCGCAAACGAGAAAGCCCCACCGACTTTCGCCGGCGGGGCTTCATCAATCAATCAGGCGATTGGCCCTACTGCGGCATCACGTTCTCGGCCGCCGGTCCCTTTTGCCCTTGAACGACGTCGAACTCGACCTTCTGTCCTTCAGTGAGAGACTTGAAACCCTCTCCCTGGATCGCACTGAAATGGCAGAAGACATCCTTCTCGCCATCGTCACGCGTCAGAAAACCAAAGCCCTTCTCGTCGTTGAACCACTTAACTGTTCCACTCGTACGCACTGCTGTATTCCTCTCTAACCTTGAAATCGTCGGAACACGGCGCTGCGATAAAATCGAACCATCCGTATATTCCCGACCACGTTTGTACACGGGATCAATTCCCGCACAATCGGCAACTCTCGCCGATGCAGGATCGTAGCGAATCGTTTCAATAAGCCTGCTTTTTCAGTCGCGCGCCCGAGCACAGGCACGGCTCGGAGCACCCACGGATCTTCGTCGCCGATTGCGCGATCAAGGCGCAGACATTCTCGTAACTAACTAATTTCATATGAATATTTACAATATCCAGCGATCTCTGGCGAGAGCGCGCGGGAGGCGCGGGACAAGCGCTCGAAAAAAAGCGCCGATCAGACCGCGCGGCGCACCACAGCCAGCGAAACCAAGCCCAGGCCCAACAGCAGCGCCGTGCTCGGCTCGGGAACCGGCGTGCCCGAAGCGCTGTACTCGAGCGAGATCGCACCCAGTTGATCCCATGTCAGCGTTGAGGTCGTGCCCCCGTCGGGGCCCCCGAGATCCTGGTTGAGCGCGTTGGACTGGGTGGAGGTGCCAAAGACGTACTGCACGGTGCTGTTCTCGTCGAACGTAATTCCGAGCAGGCCGAGTTCGGTGACGATGTCGCCGAACGGAACCACGAAGGTGAGATATTGGTCCTCCTTTCCACCCCCATCGAGATCCGTGTTCGTCTCCAGTGGATCGATGGTCGTCACCGGGCTGAAGTCGTAGTTCGCACCGGTCTCCGCGTAGGATGTAAGCGACGGGGTGACGATCGAGGTGGTGCTCGGCGAGGTGTTTGCGCCCGTGCCGGGGCTGAAGATTCCGATCTGGTCGGGCGGGCCGCCGGAGTTATTGTCGACCGCGAGAAAGAGGTCGATGACACCGTCCGCATTCGCGTCCATACCAACGCCGAAGAAGAACGTAAAGCCAGGCTGTGGCTTGTCCTCTCCGAGGCGAACCCGGAACGCGACGTAGCCATCGGTGAGAATCCCGGGCGTTCCGTTGTCGTCGAAGTTCGTGAGAATCGCCGGGTCACCGGTGTCGTTGCCAACGATGTCCCCTTCCGAGATTCCCGTCTGGTGATCGTTGGGAGCATCGGGAGTCGTCACGACCGGATAGGCGATCTCCGTCCAGGTGGTGTTGTCGCTGGTGACGGCGATGATCGCCGCGCCAGCCGAGCCGGAGAGCACGAACGCCGAGGTGAATACGGCCAGACAAATGATTCGAAAGAGTCGACTCATCGCCCAGATTCATCGGCCGTCTAACGGGCTCACATGAGGCGGCAAGTCATCACTTTTCGAAATTGAAACGACGTCACGAGCCTGCAGCCTGCACGCAGATCGACGCCGCAACTGCCGATTTCAGCTGATCATTCGATCGGGGGCGGTGGCGCGAACGCGCCGGGCCGGACGCTCAATCCGGCAGGGCTGCTACGGCCATGCTGCGGGCCAACCGCTCGACGGCACGCGTGGTGCGGCGCTCGATCAAAGCCGCCATCAGCGGCGAAACGATCAGCCAGGGCAGGGTCAACCACAGGCCCAGATACGAGGTGCCCTGGCCGAGCACGGCGAGCAGCACCACCAGCGAAAGAATCAGCCCGATTGGGAAGAGCATCACGAATGCTTTCATGCTGGCGACACCACCGAGGGTCGCCGACGCGGTCAGTGTCGACGCGGCGATCTGGAAGCGAAATTCAGAAACCCCGAGCAGCGCGGATTGTCGGGTGCTGCGCATTCCGGGGCCTTTTGCTCGGAGTTCGGCACTAGAGCCCGGTAGGATCTCGAAGCCCTGCGAAAGAAGGGCCGTCTTTGCCAGCGTCAGTGCGACGTCTGGGTCCCCGCGAAATGGAGTGGAGTACTCATATCTCTTCGGCTCGAACACGCGGATCTCCCATCCACCGCGGGGTGGATCGCCGCGCATTGTACGCCAGCTCGCGGCGCGGGGCCGCGCCCGTTGACGTCCGCGCAACCTGCGGCATCGTGATGGCCGTGCCCAAATCCAAGCTCGCCGAAATCTCCCAGAAGACGCTCGCCTACTACGAAGATCGCGCACGAGAATTCTGGGAAGGAACCTGTGACCACGACGTCTCGCAGAATATCGACGCACTGCTCGAAGCGATCGATGGCGAGGGGCCGTTTCGGATCCTCGACTTCGGCTGTGGCCCGGGCCGCGACCTGCTCGCGTTATCCGAACGCGGACACCAGCCCATCGGACTCGACGGTACGGAGACCTTCGTCCAGATGGCGCGAGAACACGCCGGGGTCGAAGTCTGGCAGCAGGATTTCCTCGCGCTGAAGCTACCCGCAGCCGAGTTCGACGGTGTATTTGCAAACGCGTCTCTCTTTCACGTTCCGACCCGGGAACTTCCGCGCGTGCTTGGAGATTTGTTCGACTGCCTGCGACCGGGAGGCGTATTTTTCGCGTCGAATCCGTGCGGGAAGAACGTCGAAGGCTGGAATAAGGGCCGTTACGGCGCGTACCACGACTTCGAAAACTGGGGGGCCTTTGCGCTCGGAGTCGGATTCGAGGAGATCCGCCACTACTACCGCCCGGACGGATTGCCCCGCGATCAGCAACCGTGGCTTGCAAGTCTCTGGCGCCGGCCTGCGCGCGGGTGACCCGCAGCAGATCCGTGCTTGCGATCCGTAACCGAGGCCACTCTCGAGATCAGTGAGCGACGAACACCTCGAAGATGCGGCCGCAAACGCCCGCGTCGCGGCCCTTCTGTTCGGCCGCATCCGCTCGCTCACCCATCGTCAGGACTGCATTGAAGCCCAACCAGCGCAGCGGCTCGGGCTCCCAATTGCGCGATGTATGGTTGACCCACGCGAAGGATGTGCGCTCGGTCGTCTCGCGGAGCACAAGTTCCACGAGCGTTCGCCCCGCCAGATTGGCGGCCGCGACACCGTTTCCCGCATACCCGCCCACCGCACCCAGGCCCGTGCGCGAATCGAATCGCACGAAGGGCGCCCAGTCGCGGGTCACTCCAATCGCACCCCCCCAGCGGTGGGTGATCTCCACATCGGTTAGCGACGGAAAGAGTTCGAGCAGCGCCGAATGGGTGTGGTCGAAGCCCGGTGAGTTGGGGTCGAAATAATCGCGAATGCCGGAGCCGTAGTAGTAGTTACCTCGCGTCCCGAAGGTCAGGCGATCGTCGGCGGTGCGCTGTCCGTAGGTGACGCTGCGCCGGCGGTCGGCGAAGGTAGGCCGGCCGTGTAAGCCGATTTCCTTCCAGACAGAATCCGGCAGCGGCTCGGTGGCAATCATCATCGAATGCAGCGGCATGATCGCGCGCTTGAGCCCCGGCAGCCTACAGGTATAGCCCTCCGTGCAGCGGAGCACGTTTTCCGCTCGAATGCGACCTCGATCCGTCGTGAGAATGCCCTTCGCGATCGTGCGCACCGGCGACTGCTCGAAGACACTGACCCCGCGCGCCTCCAGAAACGACGCCAGGCCGCATGCGAGCTTCGCGGGTTGGAGCGCCGCGCAATGCGGCGAGTAGAGCCCGCCGAGCGCTCCATCGATTCGCGCGCGCTCGGCAAACGCACTGGCGTCGAGCCAGTGGAAGTCCTCCTCCGAAAATCCTAACTCGATCATCTCCTCATATTCTTCGCGCAGCCGCTCGAGATCGGGGCGCGATCTCCCCGCGACGATCGCCCCGCCCTTCGCGTAATCGCAATCGATGCCCGCAGCCGCCGATGCTCGGCCGACCTCGTCGACGGCATCGAACATCGCGCGCTGTAGCGCCAACGCACTCTCTCGCGTGCTCGGATCGACCATCAAGCCTTCGAGTCCCGAAAAATAATACGCGCACCAACCGCCGTTGCGGCCCGAAGCACCAAAGCCCGCCACCTCGGCGTCGACAACCGCGATGCGACAGCCGGGTTCCCGTTGATTGAGGTAGTAGGCGGTCCAGAGGCCGGTATAGCCCGCACCGACGATCGCAACGTCGAACTGGGCGTCACCATCGAGTGGCGCGCGCGGCGTGACGGGTTCGTCGAGGTCCGAGAACCAGAAACTCGGAGATCGGAAGTCCTCAGAAGACATCAGAGCAGAGCCTATCGCTCCGGCGAGGGGCGTGCCGCTGCCTCAGCCGAGCTTTTCGGTGAAGAGTTCCTCGTTGAAGCCGACCAGGATCGTCTTGCCCCGCTGGATCGTGGGCGCCCGCAGATTTCCGGTTGGGCCCAGCATCGCATCGAGGAGTTCTTTTCCCGCCTTGCCCGCGGGCTTGAACGCGCTGACCTTCTTGCCCTTGGAGACGAACACCGCGGAGGCCCGCTTGGCGATCTCTGCAGCGTCTTTTCGCCCCAGCTTGCGGCTGGCGAGCACGGTCTCTTTTGCGGTGATTCCATTTGCGTCCAGGAACTTGGACGCTCGCGTACAAGACGTTCAGCCCTTGCGGGTGTAGAACCAGTCGATACTTCCAGCCATGGCCTTGGGCCGCTCCAGTTCGAGGTCTGCGCTCGATGACGCGCAACCGATTCTTCGCCCCGGATGGCAGGCCTGTCAAGCCCCGGCCCATACCAGGTAGGCGCGCGGCCCCAGATCGGCGTCGAACCCCAAGCCGTGCCGCTGGAATCTCGATGGCGAGATACGCCGCGGCGAAAAACTGGCATACTCTTCCCCGCGGATCTGGTGGCCGGCTCGCGCAAGTCTACGCCGGCCGCTTGTCTGGGGAGGTATCGATGAGATCAAAACTCGCGATTGGACTGGCTTTTTTGGTGATGGTCGCCGCGCTCTCGCTGGCACCACCGCCGGCCGGGGCCGACATGATCGACGCCCCGCTCAGAAAAGACTTCCCGAAGCCGAGCGACAACCCCGCGCTCGAGCAGTGGAGAGATGGGCGAACCTGGCGCTACAGCACGGATTATCTCTTCGGTACCACGCGCGGACTCGAGGATTACAACATTCCCATCTTCTGCGAGCGCGCGGCGTGGATCGTGACCGTTCCCTTCGACATCGCAAACCTTCCCTTCACAGCCCTGGCCGGCTTGTTTGGCGACTGACGTGCTTCGTGCGCGGAGTGCCGTGGCCGCGTCTGCGACCCAATCGCATCGGTTGAATACGAGAGGAGTTTCCGGATGAATCGCTTCCGCAGATCTTTCGTTGCGTGGCTGACCCTGATCGCAGCGGGCGGGTCGACACTTGTGGGCTGGCCGATGCTGGCGGGTGCCTATCCGCTCGACGGTTACGAGAAGACCGGGATCGGCCGCGTGGAGGCTCAGCGGCTGGTCCAGATCGGCGAGAAGCCCGGCAAGAAGCGCCCCTCGGGCGAACTCCTGCCCCTCGAGATGGTGGATCTCCGTCTGCTCGAACATCGAGAGATGGAACTTCCGGCGCCGGATCCGAAGCTGACCGCCCGGTTGAAAAAACTTCTCGGGCCGGATGCAGATCGCTACGGGATGACCCTGCTCGACCTGTCGGATCTCGATCACCCGCGCTACGCGGAGTGGAACGGCCATCAACGCCAAAACCCCGGCAGCGTCGGCAAGATCATGGTTGCTCTCGCGATTTTTCAAGCTCTGGCCGACATCTATCCGGACGACATCGCGGCGCGCGAAAACGTCCTGCGCACCAGCATGATCACCGCGGACATCTTCAGCGTCAGCGATCACCACAGCGTTCCCTTCTGGAATCCGGAAACCCGCACCGTCTCGAAGCGCCCGATCAAGCAGGGCGACACCGCGTCGCTCTGGACTTATCTCGACTGGATGATGTCGCCGAGTTCGAATTCGGCGGCGGCGATGAACGAAAAGACCCTCGTCTCGATCACCCACTTTGGCAAACGCTATCCGGTGTCTCCCGAAGAAGAGCAGAAGTTCTTCGACGAGACGCCCAAGAAGCAGCTGAGTGAGATCTTCCTCAAAGCGATCCAGGATCCCATCACCCGCAATGGGATGGATATCGAACAGCTGCGCCAGGGAAGCTTCTTCACCCACCAGGGCAAGAAGCAGATCCCAGGCACGAACAGCTACGCGACCCCGCGCGCACTGGCCAACTTCATGCTGAAACTCGAACAGGGCAGGCTGGTCGACGAGTGGTCGAGCCGCGAAATCAAGCGGCTGATGTACATCACCGAGCGGCGCATCCGCTACGGATCGTCCGGCGCGTTGCGGCCGTCCGCGGTCTATTTCAAATCCGGCTCACTCTACAGCTGCGCGCCCGAAGAGGGCTTCGTGTGCAAGAAGTACCACGGCAACAAGCGCAACTACATGAACTCGGTGGCGATCATCGAAACACCCGCCGGACAGGACCGTCTCTTCTACAGCGTCGCCGTGTTGTCGAATGTCTTGCGGAAGAACTCCGCCCAGGATCACCGAGATCTCGCGCGGGCCGTCCACAGCATGCTGATCGGCGACCACCCCCGGAAGGCAATTCCGGCCGGCGGGCGCGCTCCCGAGGCTTCCTACGGGATCGGCTTCATCGGTTACGAGGAAGAACGCCAAGTAAAGATGCTGAAGTTCGAGATCCAGGAGGCGCTGCTCGCGCTGGGCTACGAGATCGGCGAGATCGACGGCATCATCGGCCGCGGCACGCGCGGAGCCATCCGCAGCTTCCAGAAAGCCCAGAGCGACCCCGCAGATGGGAAGCCGTCAGCCGCGCTGCTCGAAAAGATGCGCAAAGTCGCGCAGAGCCGGGGGCTGAGTCGGCCCGATCCCGCACCTTGAGCCCGACTCGAGGGTCTGACTCCTCAGTCACCCTCGAAGGTTCTGCCACCGCCCGCCCCTGACGCCTCTTCCACCGCGCTCGCCCGCGCCCGTTGTCGGACGAGAGCGAACCGCCGACGATCCAGCATCTACGCAACCTTCCGCCACCACTGCGAACGTGATTGGGGTTAAGCCCGAGTGCCGCTCATCCGATTCGGGGGATCGGGAGGGTCCCAATGTCGGGCACTACGATTCTCGTCATCGATGACGATGCGAGTATCCACAGAGCGGTGGAGCGACGCCTCGAAGGTGTCGTAGACCAGGTTCTCAAGGCGGATTCGCCCACCAAGGGGCTTCAGATCGCCATCCAGGATAAACCCGACGTCATCCTGCTCGACCTCAACATGCCGCAGATCGACGGCTTCAAGGTGTGCCGGCATCTCCAGGAAAACCCCACGACGCACGACATACCGATCGTGTTCCTCACCGCAGATCGCAATCCTGACAATCTCGCCAAGGCGCTCAACGCTGGCGCTTCCGACTACATCTCGAAGCCCTTCAACGCGGTCGAGCTCGAGGCGCGCGTGCGGGTTGCACTGCGCACCAAACAGATGATCGACCTGCTCCAAGAGCGCGCGCGAATCGATGCGTTGACGGGTTTGAACAACCGGGCCGCGATGGACGACGCGCTGATCGCCGCGACTTCCGCATTTCACCGGACCGGACAACCCCTCGCGCTCTTGATGCTCGATCTCGATCATTTCAAGAAGATCAACGACACCTACGGGCACGGTATAGGGGACGATGTCATCCGCAAGGTGGGAATGTCGATTCGCGGAGGCCGCAGGCCCTACGATATCGCGTGCCGATTCGGCGGCGACGAATTTGGAGTGATCCTGGCCCAGACCGACACCGCCTGCGCCGAACAAATTGCGGAGCGCATCATCGACGGGATCAACAAAATCAAGATTCGCGCGGGAGGCGATGAGATCAATGTCGCCTGCAGCGGGGGGTTGGCCTCAGCCAGCGAAATGCCAAGCGGCTTCGAACCCGCCGAACTGCTCAAGGCCGCCGACGAAGCGCTCTACAGCGCCAAGCACGAGGGGCGCAACCGCCTGGCCGTGGCCCCACCCGGCGACTGATTTCGCCAACCACCGGCGCCACACCCGATCATCCAATTCAACCACGGTGCTACCGTGAGCCCCACGGCGAAATGCCCGCCGACGGGAGAAATGCGGATGCCGCGCCGTGGTGAAACCAAGGCCCGAAACCCGATCGCGCTCCTTCTGTTCGCCGCAGCCCTCGCGGGTTGCGCGGACGGACCGACGGCCGTGTTGCGGGCGCCGAGCGCCGAGGAGCGCACTGCCGCGAAAGCCGCCGGCTTCGAGGTCTACCCGGTTCGATCTGCGGCCGAGCTCGTGCCGCCCGACCTGCTGACTGGCCCGCATTACCGCATCGAACCGCAGGTGGTCACCTCCGGGTTCGCGAACTGGTATGTCGTCACCTCGGATTACGGCGACTTCGAGATTCGCGGCGACCGGATGCTGCGCACGCGCATCCGCGAAATCGAGGCACTCGCCGCGCTCGATGAGATGAGCAAGACCGAGGCGTTTGCCAACGCGGCCGGCAACGCGCTGAAGAGCCCCTTCGTAGCCACCTGGAATCTGATCACGCACCCCGTCGACACGATCGTCGGGATTCCAATCGGAGCCTGGGAGGCCATCAAGCAGGGTTCGCAGCTGGCGCGCGGAGAACGCAGCGAACTCGAGGACAGCGGCATGCTCGCGCTGATCGGCTTCGAGATGAAGAAGCGCCAGATCGCCAACGAGCTCGGCGTCGACCCCTACAGCTCCAACAAGGTGCTGCAGAAACAGCTCAATCGCTTTGCGTGGGCCGCCTACCTGGGTGGCCTTCCCTATCTGTTCGTTCCGTTCGTCGACGACAGCGACTTCCAGAAAGCCTCCGTGGAACCCGCAGACAGGATCGCGGAAGCCCTGCTGGTTTATTCCCCGGAAGATCTGCGGCGACTCAATCGGATCGAACTCGCCGTGATGGGAATCCCCGAGCCCCTTTCCGACGAGTTGACCGGCCACCCGTGGTACAGCCCGCGCAACGCAACCATGCTCGTCGAAGCGCTCGCGGCTCTGGACCTGGCGCGAAATCGCCTGGCGTTCGTCGAAGTCGCAGTCAGCGCAAAGAGTGAGGACGACGCCCTCTCCTATGAACAGACCGCGGAATTGATGCGCATGTACAGCGAGCGCGTGTCACCGGTTCAACAAATCATATCCGTTTCGGGAACTCTGATGGGATACACAGAATCGGGTACTCTCGCTGTTCCGCTCGCAGCTGACCATGTAATCTGGGATGCCAAGGCGGCCGCTCTCGCACACGCGACGACCGAGGCACTCCCGAGCGACTTACGCGTCGAGCGCGTGGAGCTCGTGCTGTCGGGGACCGCGTCGCCGCTGGCGCGCGAGCGATTCGAGGCACTCGGTGTTGCGGTCACCGAGCGGGCCTTCGAGCAGATAGAGGGTGAATCCGCGCAGCCGTCGGAGCCGCCGCTGTGAAGTGTGCAGCGCGTTGGCTCGCGGGCTCGATGGTTCTCGCAAACGCGATTTTCGCGTTGGGATGTGGCGGGAGCGCGCCCACGAAGGAGCGCCCGCGCGAGGTCATCCTTCGATCCGAGGACGTCGACCACAAAGTCGGAAAAGAAACCGCACGAGGCGTAAAGGCCCAGCTCGGGCTGATCGAAGACCCCGAGCTCGTCGCCTACGTCAGCAAGATCGGCGCCCGACTCGCACGCCACGCGCCGCGGCGGGGCTTCGAGTATTCGTTCCAGATCGTCGACCAGGAGGCACCCAACGCGTTTGCGCTGCCGGGTGGGTTCATCTTCGTATCGCGCGGCTTGTTGACCCTGGCCAACAGCGAGGACGAACTCGCCAACGTACTCGGACACGAGATCGTTCACGTCGCCGCGCGTCACGCTGCCGCCCGCCAGGAGGTTGGGCGCAGCCTTCCCGCGAAGCTCGACTGGCTGCAGGGCAGCTACCTCGCACGCTATGGCCGCGACCAGGAACGCGAGGCGGATCGACTGGGCCAGGGACTCGCGGCGGTCGCGGGCTACGACCCGGCGGGACTCGTCGTATTCTTGCGCGAATTGGAACACACCGAGCGGCTGCAGCTGGGCAGCTCCCGACTGCCGAACTTCTGGGACACCCATCCCTCGACGAATCGACGGGTCGCCGAGGCCGCGGCCCGCGCGAACATGGCCGCGTGGACGCGAAAGGCGCCCATCGCCAAGACCCAGACCGACTTTCTGCGGCGAATGGAAGGACTCGCAATCGGAGCGCGCGCCTCCGAAGGCGTATTCATCGGAGACCGCTTCATGCACGCGGATCTCGATCTCTTCATCCACTTTCCGCCGGGTTGGACGACCGCCAATACACACGTCGCGGTCGGCGCCGTTGCCCCGAAACGCGACGCGCAGATTTTCCTGGAAATCCAGGGCCCGGGCGACGACGCGGAAAGCGCGGCGGGTGAATACATCGCCGAACTGGGCGAGTCGGGGTTCCGCGTCGACAACGCCCAGCCGATTCAGCTCGGCTCGAAAGCGGCGTTTCGCGTCGACGGCCACCTCTCTGGGATGGGCGGGCGGGTGCAAGCGCAGCTGACCTGGCTGGAACGCCAGGGTTCGATCTACCGCTTCACCGCCGTGGCGCCTGCCGCAGCCTTCCAGCGCTACACGGGTTCGTTTCTCAACGTACCCCGCAGCCTCCGCGATCTCGAAGACCACGAGCGTGCGAAGATCCGGGAAAACCGACTGCGCATCGCAGTCGCGCGCGAGGGCGAGAACCTCGCGCAGCTCAGCGAGCGCACCGCGAACCGCTGGGACATCCAACAGACCGCCGTGATGAACGACCTGTTTGCAGATGGCGTGCTCGAACCCGGGGCAGCTGGTCAAGATCGCGGTTTCCGAGAATTACCGGCCCGACGCGGACGCGGCCGCCACCGAGTGAGTGCCCGGATGGGCCGGGCGGGCTAGAGCAGGCGGTCGGGGCGGGAGGGAGGATCCGCCGCGTGCTCGCCCCAGGGCGTGAGCACGTAGCCCTCGACGGCGACCCCTTCCCCGCAGCGCCGCGCCAAACCGTCCCGCTCGAGATTGGCGAGCAACAATCCCGGCCTTGCGGCGAATACCGCGCACCGCCTCCCGCTCCTTCAGCCAGCTCTCCGAAGTAGGCCACATGTAGTGGGCGAAGATCGCCGGGGCGAGGGGGTATTCGGGGTGCAGGATCGAGAGCGCGCGGCGGCTCGACTCGGTCAGCGTCGCACAGCGAGGCAGATCGGCGGTACTGGCGGCTCTTCCAGGGGTGGACAGCACGACTCGATTGGATCACACGAACGCCCAGGTTTGCAAGAACTTCGGGAAGTTTTTCGATCCGAAATCGAGCTGCCGCAAGGCCATTCACGCAGAGGTCGTCGATCTCCAGGCCGGTCCGGGGTCCGCTAGACCTGATCGAGTGGGCTCTGCACCGCGAGCCCACCGCGATTCAAGACATGGGTATAGATCATCGTTGTCTCCACACTGCGGTGGCCGAGCAATTGCTGAACGGTGCGGATGTCGTAGCCGCTTTCGAGCAGATGCGTCGCGAAGCTGTGGCGCAGCGAGTGACAACTCGCGCGCTTGACGAGCCCCGCTTCGCGAACGGCCCGCTTGACGGCGCGCTGGACCGCGGCCTCGCCGAAGTGGTGCCGCCGCATCGCTCCGCTGCGCGGATCTCGAGAGCGTTTCGCAGCTGGGAATACGTACTGCCAGGACCACTCGCGGTCAGCGCCGCGGAATTTTCGCGCGAGCGCATCCGGCAGAAAGACCGACCCGAAACCCTCCGTGAGATCTGACAGATGCAGAGCACGCGTGTACGTAAGCTGGTCGCGCAGAGGGCCGACCAACCGTGTCGGCAGGACCGTGATCCGATCGCGACCTCCCTTCCCATTGCGGACCATCAGTTCGCCGCGCTCCAGGTCGAGATCCTTGGCTCGCAGCCGCACCGTTTCCATCAGCCGGAGGCCGGCCCCGTACATCAACCCAGCTGCCAAACGCGGAACCCCGTCGAGGCGAGACAGCAGCTCCATCACCTCCGAGCGCGTCAGCACGACCGGCAACTTCCGAGGCTTCTTCGCCCGGACAATCACCCCGAGATCTCCGATCTCCCGATCCAAAACCCGCTTGTAGAGAAAAGCAATCGCGTTCAGGGCCTGATTCTGGGTCGAGGCGGCCACATTCCGATCGACCGCCAGATGACTCAAGAAAGCCTCGATTTCAGGATGCCCCATCTCCCGCGGATGCCGGCCACCCGAAAACCGGATGAAACGGCGGATCCAATGAACGTACGACTCCTCGGTCCGAATGCTGTAGTGGCGAAGCCGCAGCACCCGCCGCGTCTCGTCAACGAGGCTCTTCGGCCGCCCACCATCCTGAGCCACGAGCACACCTCCCCATCCACACCCGCAAAACGCAGGCGCCCATACGGGACTCAACGGGGTGATGAGGTGCCTCCAGTGGGACCACCGGACCGCGGCACCGATCCATTCCGGCTCCATCCTACGCCAGCTCGAAACCCAACTCAATAATAACGCTCAAAGTCACACGATTATTATTCGCCTTCGCAGGTCGCACGAACACATTTCGTCCGACCCAAGTCGCACGATTGAGTTCGTACGACCTCCCCCAATTCACCTAAACATGCGAATTCAAAAGAAAACCATTGATCCCAACACAAAACCCGGCAACAATATGAGACGGAATCTACTTAGTCTAGTGTTAGGCGCCCTCAGTGGGCATCCATCCGGAGGGCCTGATGATTCGACATGTCGCTGGTATCGCGGAAGTTGTCGACGACATAGAAGCCGCTGTCGAGTTTTATCGTACTGACCTTGGGCTCACGGTGAACCATGAGCCGGGCGAAGGCTACGCGACCGTGGCAATCAGCGGCATCCCTCACTTCGGTATCTGGCTTCGATCGAAAGCGGCCGAACTGGTCTTCGGTGATTCCTCCCAGATCGAGCACATTCCACTAGGCTTCTCGCTTGGATTCGAGGTCGATTCTGTCAAAGACGCGGAGGCTTCTCTTCGCTCCAAAGAGGCGATTGTGGTTCAAGCACTCAAGGTCGAGCCCTGGGGCCAGCTGACAGCTCGTTTTCTATCGCCCAGTGGTTCGTTGTGCGAAATTTCCGAGACCCCGGGAGCTCGTGAAATCTGAACAGATATTCAATTGGAGGCGTGCGCCTAACAAGGCACTGCAGCTGACCGGCCACAGCGCCTTCCAATCGATCCATGGTACAATCTGGCATTGAACTCAGGCGCTTCGAGCCACCCGGTCAGCGGGCCGGCAGCTGAGCGCCAACACGTTAGGTGTCGGGAATATGGCGAGCAACGGCGATATTGGGTTGTGTATCCCATACACGACTCGCGTGACGCCCGGCAAGGGTCGGGGTGTTTTCGCTGATTCCGCGATACGCAAAGGAACGACCGTATGGCGTCACGTGCCCGGGCAGTATGCAGTGTACGACGAGCGGTCGCTCAAGGAGCTCTTGGCCAAGTTGCTGCACAGCGAGGCGGTGTATGAGTTGACACACATTCATAGCGTTGCTGAATTCCCTGGTTACATGATCAGGGTGCTTGACGACGGCGTGTTGATAAATCACTCGGTCCAGCCAACGGTGGTGATAAACGCTGGTTCCGGAGGCTTTAAAATTCCATCCGTCACGTCAGTGCAAGACGTAGTCAATGCGCTATTGGACAGTCATTTTACTCTGATTGCGGCACGAGACCTGGAAATTGGCGACGAACTGACACTCGACTACAACGCTGACCCAGAAGACCCCCTGTACTACGATGCCCTGTGTGATCAGTATGGGGTGTCGTGGGAGTGGCTATAGCGTGTCCGAGCATACAACAGGGCGCTAGGTCTCACCCGACGTCCCCCCAAAGATCTGGTCAATCCCGACGCGCCCACCGCCTAACAGGCACTGCAGCTGACCGGCCACAGCACCTTCCAAGCGATCCATGGTACAATCTGGCATTCAACCGGGCGCTTCGAGCCTACCGGCCAGCGGGCCGGCAGCTGAGCGCCCAGACGTTAGGCCGCGCAAGCGCGAGGGTATGGAATGCGAAGGCTGGTTCTCCTCGTAGCTCTTCTAACTGCCGCGCTTAGCGCACAGGCGCGATTCGCGCAGTCTCCACTGGACGAGGTTGTCGGCCGAACCGAGGCGATCCTCGACGTTCGGATCTCCTCGGTTCGAACTCTGGAATGGGGCTCATCCGAAGGCGTCGCAGCGTGCGGCCATATCTATGAGGCACGCGTCAACGAAACTCTGAAAGGTTTGCGGGCGAAATCCGTAACATTCGCGAGCCCCGAGAGCTTCCTGGTGGGCGGGCGGTACGTGCTGTTTTTCAACTCGTACACCGGAGACTTCCCTACTGACGTATTTTATCGAAGACCGCCGGAGGAAGAGGCTCGCCGGCAGACCTGTCTGCGTTCTCTGCCAAAGCTAAAGGCCAGCTGGTTGCATTGGGGCAAGTTCCTTCCGAACGAGTTCGTCGAGCTCAGCTATTGGCTTGTTCCACCCGAGGAAGCGAATCCCGCAGAGGTGTCCATAGAAGCAGTGCGGAGTCGAGGCACGCTCGTCGATTTTCCGGGGCCGATGGAGAACCGTCCACCCGAGGTGGAGGCCCTATTCTACGAACATTGGCTCGAGTCAACCGTCGTTCACTGGCCCCTTCTGAAGCGAGCCATTGAAGGCGTAGTCGTACGCGGCGAAGACGCCGATCGCCCGGTTCCCACCGACCCCTAGCCTGACTTTGCTCATTGGTAAGAGCGCGGCCTAACAAGAGGCACTGCAGGTAACACCGAACAGGCTGTTTCAATCGATCCATGGTACAATCTGGCGGCGAGCGCTGCCGTCCCAGAGTTAACGGTTAGCCCTGTTTGGTGCAGCTGAGCGCCCATACGTTGGGCGGCGAGGTTCG
>PVMK01175116.1_pt1 | contig 37061 bp, 34 predicted proteins | sample 1853481 | NCBI WGS metagenome assembly PVMK01 (sample SAMN08533507, study PRJNA380276) | Marine sediment metagenome, whole genome shotgun sequencing project. | reverse complement strand
GTGCTCCTCTGGATAGAGACGAAAAAGTTCCGGGGTTTTCCCCTTTGGAGTGAAAAGCCCCAAAATCTTTCTTGAGCCCTTTGCCACAACACCGTCCAGTGCTTTCTTAGTGTAAACGACTTGATAACCTTTCCTCGCTGCATCTGTAATGAAGTCGCCGAAGGTGCCACACTCGTCGGCCTGCTTTTCAGTGGATTTGAATTTCTTTCGGCCACCCCCGAGGATTACATCCACTTCAGTAACCTGTATGTATTGCCGGGCAATCTCTTTCTCACAGCGCCTCGATGGAACGTGGGAACCGAAGGCAGCTGGAGTGGCGTGGGTAACGGTTGAGGTGACCACCAAGCCTGTTGCTTTCCCCTTTGCCTTGGCAATCTCCAGGATGGTAGGGCCAGGTGCTGGTTCGCATCTTCCATTTTGATCGTCGTCATGACAAGAGATCTCTCCATTGCGGAATTTCTCACCACTGGCCCAGGCGGAAGCGGCAGCAGCAGAATCGGTCAATGAATCACTTGCCGAATGGGTCCTCTGGTAACCAATGGTAGGCAAGGTCTCCAGGTGAAGACTTTCCCCGTCCGGCCCGTTTTTGAAAATCCGGGCGGCAGCCACATGGGCGAGACCCATACCGTCGGCAACCATAAAGATAATATTCTTAGCTTTTGGTACAGGCTCTTTCTTGCCCCGGTATTGTTTTTTAGGAGTAAAACTGGCAAAAATTAACCATAGACTCAAAAACAGTAGGAAAAGAAGGAATACTCTCTTTCTACTAGCTGTTTGTCTGTGCACTAAGAATCCTCCACTTAATGGATAAATTATCCTGTATTCTTGATGAGTACTAATAATCGGTCCATCTTAACCTACGAAAACTAACCGTCGAGCCTACCCATGTCAACATGCCTGCGCCTCACCGCTCAATTAAGAATCAACCTTTTCTTGTGTTTTATCTAGACGTTAAGGCGTATTTTATGGTTTTAGCGGGATGCTTGACAAGTTTTATCTACTCTGATAGAAGCCCTTCCTATTGTCTTAACCGCTGCGAAGGAGGTGGCTTATGGGAAGAGAAAGACGCCGCCACCGCAGGGTACCCGTGGATTGGCCTGCTGTGGTTAAACATACCGACGGGGGCATAGTCGCAGAGATGGAAAATATCGGCGCCAATGGAGCCTTTATACGTTGTGAGAAGCCATTGAGACCGAAAGAACGGTTCATGCTTCATATCATGGCTCCCAATCACAGCACTCTGAGTGCTCGCGCCGAAGTGGCCTGGTTACAGGTACACTGCAATGAGAAAGATATACCTCCGTGTGGGATGGGTGTTCGCTTCACCAGGGCTTCAGGTAGTGTTCGCCAGTTCCTCAAAGTTTTTGTCGCCCAGCACTATGAGAAGAAAAAACCGACCGTTGACTGACATGTCTTGAATGTGATCAATCAGAATTTCCACTACCCTGTCGAGCCAAAAGAAGCAATCTCCGCCCTCCGACCATAAGCCATTGCTCGAGTTCGCCCCGATGAAGCATTTGCTGGAGAAAGCGAATGAGGTTAATAAGATACATAGCAATTATATTGATGATCACTACCCTTTTGTCTGGCTGTCTGGTCATCGGAAAAAACAAGGAATACCAGCCGTTTGACTCCACGGAGCTTGGCAAACTAGTTCCGGGACAGACCAAAGCGACAGAGGTGACCGAGATATTTGGAGCCCCAAGTAAGGTGGTGGAATTGGCCAATGGCAATGCATATGTATACAAGCGCACTGTGACCAAGGGCACTATTTGCTGGCTGGTTCTACTCACTCTTGGCAATGCTGAAAAGCAACATGACCAACTGGTTTTCTTCTTTGATTTAGAAGACACTTTGACTCACTATGGCCTCAGTCTAGATGCCGACAAGGCGAAATATGGACTTCCGGATTAATAGTCTTCTCGTATCGATCGTATTTCTTGTAAACGTGCTCTTGTCCGGTTGTGTCACCTATCAAATCTCCAAGTACGTAGAAGGAGATGAGGTGATTGTCCCGAAAGAGGAACTAGTAGTGGGCAAGACAACCTTAGAGGAGGCGCTCTCTGTACTCGGTGCCCCAGACAAGGTGGCCAAAGTAGGGCTGCAGAACCTTCTTGTCTACGAGAGGGCGTTGCTCTACAGAAACAGGATCAAAGTGGGAATCCCCTTGAGCCAAGTCGCCAGAGGAAGCCTCAGTATGGCTGGCTATGGGACCCTCGTCCGTTATGATTCGCTCGCACTTTTTTTCAATACTGAGGGTATCCTCAGCCACAAAACTTTTACAGAAGGCTCCAGCCATCCTTACCTGAAAACCTTGTTTTCAGATAAACAATGAGGCTCTTTTCCCTGGCCGTCGTCTCCCGGCCAGGGAAAAATCACCATCCTCTGTGTCCTCTGTGCCTCTGTGGTGAATCTTCAATCAGGCCTCCTCAGGCCGTCATAATGCCGAGCAAAGTAACGAATCCTTTTTTATTCTTTTCAATCCGCAATCCGAAATCCGCAATCCCAAATCATCTTTCCTCTGTGTCTTTCTTTGTATACCTCCCGGGTGTGGTTCATTATACGGGCTACAGAAAAAGTACCCCCTGGCCGGGCCGTTTATCCCTTTCTGAAGGACTGTCTCCATGGGACTCTTTGGCATTGCGTATTTTTCCAATAGTTTGGCATTTTTCTTGCTCTGGGAGTAAGCACCGAAAGACCAGAGCACTTCTTTAGGCGAACTGCTACAAACTTTGGCGTGGCTCTATTTGTGGGTTAACTATATGAAATTAGATGATAAATGGAATAATATCACTGCGAGAACTGTAGCCTTCTATCAACAGGGGTGGTATTCAATAGCTGCAAAAGTGGCGAATGAGACACTTGAGTTTGCAGAGCAAGTATTTGGCCCCGACCATCCTAATGTTGCGGAATCTCTTAATAATATGGCGTTAATCTGCTATTCACAAGGCAAAGAAGCCGAGGCCGGCATTTTCGAGCAAACACTAACTCAGCGTCAAGGAAAAGAGCTATGGCCGGATCATTCTGATAAAGGCCAATACTTGAACAAGCTTGTGCTGCTCAATCTCGCCAAGCGGAAATACTCTGAGGCCGAATCTTTTTTTGAACGTGCATTGGCAATTAAGAAATACGCCCTGGGACAGGATCATTCTGAACTGTCTCAAATCTTAGGTAATCTTGCCGACTTACATAAATCACAGGGGAATTATCTCGAAGCCGAAACCTTTCTCAAATCACTGAGGGTGCGGGGTAACATTCGTCTGCAAACCGACCCTGTGGCTGACCTTGGCACCAACAGCAAAGACGTTAAGGAAATCCGACATAATCGGGAGTATATGAGGTGTACCGGGCACTTTCCTGCCAAGCTGTCAATGACAGAAAAGACCTTTTCTATAGAGGGCGTGACTGAAAACATCAGCCAGGTTGGGACATTCATCAGAACCAAGGATTGGCATACTTTCAAGCCTAATGATCAGGTTTCCGTCGCCATATCTCTCCCCTCGATTTTCTCGGAGCAGTACTCCGCCGTTGAAATGGAAGGCCCCGGAATTATCACCAGGATCGATGAAGAAAATGAAGGTGTTGGGATCCAATTTATAAAAAGTTTTAAACAATTTACCCGGGTCAATGAAACAGAAGTTGCCGGCAAGATCAGATACAAAAGGCTTGCCCACTACCTGACAGCCCTGGAAGAATTACCACGACCGCAGTTCTTGGAGACCTATCCAAGGGGTTTCTTTGTTGAAAGAGACCGCATGAATTTTGACAACGATGTTATCTTCCAGTTCAGCACAAATGAAATAGATGTTTTAGAAGCTTCGAATCAATTTCCTATTGATCTTGTGGTTGCGGATTTCTTAGAAGCAAGAGTCATAGAGGTAACTAAGAAAAAAATTGACAGCAATGAAGGGGTAATAACCATAGGACGATCGGCGAGCAACGATATCGTTTTGTACAATCAGACAATCTCCAAGTCACACGCTTTCCTGTATTTTCCCACATCCACCAGTGGTGCCTACGTGGCTGACTTGCAATCGACAAACAGTACGTTCCTCAACGACGAAAAGATAACACCGCATGTGACATATGATCTGGCAGATGGTGATGAAATCTCGTTTGGACCGCAAACAAAAGTCATCTATCTTTCCTCATCCACCTTCCATGATTTTATCTCCTCACTCAAACGATCCAGCGGATGCAAAATGGATTCCTAACCCCATTGCCACTTGACTTCCCGGTGAGCAATTACTACAAGAATCCAAAAGCGTTAGGGTAAAGCAGGATTGCTTCAGTCAAAACCGATTGTGGCAGAATACCCTACTACGAATCCCTAACGTTACAGACCTACTTCAAAAACGCGCTAGAGTTCGTCCGCCGCAGGCGGAGTACTTCACCGCAGGTGAGAGGGCAACCGTTCCGCCAAGGGCAGTGCTATGGCGTGAGCCTAGCGATTCTAGCCGGTGTGGGTTTGCAACGTTAGGGCAAAGCTGGAAGAAAGGATGGTGGCCATATGTCTTGGGAAATGAATTGGGAAATCGCAAGTATTGTGGGTCGCGAAATTTTGGACAGTCGGGGTAATCCCACTGTGGAAGTGGAGGTCGGTCTGGCCAGTGGAGTTTTCTCCCGGGCGGCGGTACCATCTGGGGCCTCCACCGGAGCCCGCGAGGCGGTGGAATTACGTGACGGCGATACTCAGCGCTATGGCGGTAAGGGCGTGCTTAAAGCAGTTGAGAATGTCAATTCTGTCATTAACGAAACCTTGCTAGGCTTTGACGCTCGTAACCAGGTGGTCATTGATAGAACGCTTATAGAGCTGGACGGGACCCCCAATAAAGGCAAACTTGGGGCTAACGCCATCCTGGGTGTCTCTTTGGCCGTTGCCCGGGCGGCGGCAATGGCAGCTGATCTTCCTCTCTATGCGTATCTTGGTGGCCCCGGTGCTGTGCGCCTTCCCGTACCCATGCTGAACATTATGAACGGCGGCGCTCATGCTCGCTGGCAGGGCTCAGATTTTCAAGAGTTTATGATCGCCCCTTATGGAGCCGGGACCTTCCGGGAAGCGCTGCGCTGGGGCAGCGAGATATATCACGCCCTGCGATCGGTACTGATGGATGCGGGTCACCATGTGGGAGTCGGTGACGAAGGCGGCTTTGCCCCCAAAGTCTCCTCCAACGAGGAGCCTCTAGAATTAATCGTCAAAGCAATAGAGAAAGCTGGCCTTAAGCCCGGGAGTGAGGTTGGTATTTCCTTGGATCCGGCCGCCAGTGAGTTTTTCGAAGACGGAGTTTACAACCTGCGTACGGAGAACCGCACCTGCTCTTCGGAGGAGATGGTGGAATATTTCGAGAAACTGGCGAAAAATTATCCGATCATTTCGCTGGAAGATGGTCTGGCGGAGGATGATTGGGACGGCTGGCAGGTTCTCACCAGTCGATTGGGAGATTCGATTGAGCTTATCGGAGACGATATCTTTGTCACCAACGTGGAATATATTGCTCGAGGTATTCGCGAGAATAGCGCCAATGCAGCCCTGATCAAGCTCAATCAGATCGGCTCTGTGACTGAAACGATTGAAGCGGTAAAGATGTGTCAGCGGGCAGGCTGGGGAGCCTGCGTGTCGCACCGTAGCGGCGAGACCGTTGACAGCTTCATCGCCGATATGACCGTGGCTTTAGACACCGGCCATCTCAAAACTGGCGCCCCTGCTCGGGGTGAACGAGTGGAGAAATATAACCAACTTCTGCGCATCGAGGAGGATCTGGGAACTGCGGCCCAATATGCGGGTAAGGAGGCTTTCATTCGGCCAGTAAGGTTTTAGGGCGAAAATTTTTCAAGAGGCCGCATTTTTCGGTTCTTCCGGTTTTTGGCAAGGTAGCTATGCACCGCGCTCCCCGCAACACCACTAGTATCAAGGGCGGGGTGGGCTGCGAAACAAAGAGCATTCGAGCAACCGCTTCTTTCCATGGCCGTGTGGAAAACAGAGGTTTGAGCTTGCGGGATGACTCTCCAACAACCCTAAGACTGCAACATTGATAGCTGCGACTATGCTGCTTTGTGGAGTAGGTCACCCTGTCCTTACTGCACTCACCGGATGCTACTTTGGCAAAAACCGGAAGAACCAATTTTCCATTCGTTAAGGAGAACGAGATGACTGTTCACGAACTGGCCGGGAAGTCTCCCCCCAGATCCCTGCTTGTCAACATTCCCAGGCTGGTTTCTGCTTACTACACCCATAAACCTGACATCTCGGACCCCAGCCAGCGGGTGGGTTTCGGGACCTCTGGACACCGGGGATCACCTCTGAAAAATAGCTTCAACGAAAACCACATTCTGGCCATCAGCCAGGCTATCTGCGAATACAGGCAGGCCAAAAACATCACCGGCCCCCTATTTCTGGGCAAGGACACCCACGGCCTCTCCGAACCAGCATTGGCCAGCGGGCTTGAGGTATTTGCCGCGGCTGGGATAACAGTCATGATTCAAGAGGATTTCGGCTACACGCCAACCCCGGTGATCTCCCACGCCATTCTCACCCACAACCGTGGAAAGAAGCAGGGGCTTGCTGATGGTGTGGTCATCACTCCCTCCCACAATCCACCTCAGGATGGCGGGTTTAAGTACAATCCGCCCGCGGGGGGCCCCGCTGACACTGAAACAACCAGGGTCATCGAGAACAGGGCCAACGAGATTCTGGGAAGCGGCCTCAAAGATGTCAAGCGCTTGCCCTATGAAATAGCGCTAAGAGCCGACACCACTCATAAGCATGATTACATAACCCCCTACGTTGAGGATCTCAAGAATATCATCGATATGGATGTTATCGCTAAAGAGGGTGTTAAAATAGGTGTCGATCCCCTCGGTGGATCGGCTATCGACTTCTGGGATCCCATTGCCGAAAAATACGGACTTGCCATCGAAGTTGTGAACCGGGAAGTTGATCCGACCTTTTCTTTTATGACTGTGGACAAGGATGGCAAAATCCGTATGGACTGTTCCTCACCGTATGCCATGGCAAACTTGATCAAGCTGAAAGATGAATTCGATATCGCCTTTGGCAACGATCCGGACTGTGATCGCCATGGTATCGTGACCGGAAGTGGGGGGCTCATGAATCCAAACCACTATCTTTCCGTGGCGGTGTGGTACCTGTTCCAGAGTCGAGCAGAATGGAAAGATGAGGCAGCGGTTGGGAAAACTCTGGTATCCAGCTCCATGATCGACCGGGTGAGCGCGCACCTGAACCGGCGACTTTCAGAAGTGCCGGTGGGCTTCAAATGGTTTGTGGATGGGCTCATTGACGGCTCGTACGGATTTGGTGGTGAGGAGAGTGCCGGAGCTTCGTTTTTAAGAAAAAATGGTGAAGTGTGGACCACCGACAAAGATGGGATCATCATGGATCTGCTTGCCTGTGAGATTACGGCCAAGAGCGGCAGGGATCCAGCGGAACTCTACCAAGAGCTCGAGGAAAAATTTGGCAGTCCCATTTATGAACGTATAGATGCACCGGCTACGGCGGAGCAAAAAACTGCTCTCAAAGGACTATCTGCCGAAATGGTTACGGCCGAAGAACTTGCCGGTGAGCCCATCATTGCCAAACTCACCCACGCCTCCGGTAACAACGCCCCAATAGGCGGGCTAAAGGTTGTTGCTGAAAACGGCTGGTTTGCGGCGCGTCCCTCAGGCACCGAGGACATTTACAAACTTTACGCCGAAAGCTTTAAGGGCCAGGAACATCTGAGAGAAATTCAGGCAGAGGCGCAGGAGATCATTGACGCTGCCCTTTCTCAGTAGGCAGCAGGCAGCGGGCAGCGGGCAGCAGGCAGCGGGCAGCAAGGAGATTATAAGAAATCGGATTACTGGAATACTGGAGTAACCAAGAATCCCAAATAGCAAATCACAAATCGAGGCAGACGACTCGCCCAGGGCTTGCGGCAGCTGTTTCCCCGCTGCAGCTTCGCTTCAGACGGGATTTCCGCTTCGCTCCAACAGGTTTCAGCTTCTATGTTTCTTTTTCCTGACACCTGACACCTGACACCCTGAAATTTGGTACTTGTAATTTGATATTTTGCAATGCTCCGTGACTTCATCTAACAGTAGTTCGTAGGAGGCCTAAATGGAAGTCAACGATCTGGATCTTATTGTGCAGAGACTTGGGGAGTGCCGCATCCCATCTCCTATGTCTGGGGTTAATTTCGTTGTTGATGATGCCCATGTTCTCTACCACGGAAATTTGAAAACTGTCGAGCGTTACCAAGAGGCGGGTAAAAAGCCACCATGTTTCGAGATGGCGGGCCCCAGAGAAAAAATCTATTTCGATCCAGCCAAGCTGAAGTGCGGGAATTGTAACATGCGGGAGGGACTTTGCCCCGGCTTGAACGACGTCATTAGAGCAATTGTTTTAAGTTTGTTCCACCACTACGGAGTGCGGACCGTCTTCGGATTTCCATACGGCTTTGAGGGACTTTCCTACAGGCACGGGCATGTTCCCATGGAATTGAATCCAAATATTGTCCAGAATATCCACCAGCAGGGGGGGACTATTTTGGGGTCGTCCCGCGGGCCCCAGGAAGTCCCTGAAATAGTGGATACACTGGAACAGATGAACGTGGGTATGCTTTTCACTATAGGAGGAGACGGTACCCTAAGGGGATCCCAGGAGATCGCAGAGGAGATTGAACGGCGCAAACTCAAGATTGCTGTAATTGGTGTGCCGAAGACCATAGACAACGACATCTCCTTTGTGCAGCAGTCCTTTGGTTTTGTGACTGCCGTATCCGAAGCCACCACGGCGATTTATTCGGCACATGCAGAAGCTACAGGGGCAAGGAACGGCATTGGCTTGGTGAAGTTGATGGGGCGCCATGCCGGATTTATCGCCGCCTATGCCACCCTGGCCAATAGCGATGTTAATTTTTGTCTGGTTCCTGAGGTGGATTTCACTCTTGAGGCTCTCCTCAAAGCACTACAAGAGAGGCTGGAAAATAGGGGCCACGCAGTTGTGGTGGCAGCCGAAGGTGCCGGGCAGGATTTGATGGGCACAACTGGTGAGCGAGATGCATCCGGCAACATTCGCCTTGTAGATATCGGTATCTTTCTCAAGGATCGGATCACGGCCCACTTCAAGGAACAGGGAATAGAGTTGAATCTTAAGTACATCGACCCCAGTTACATCATCCGGAGTATGCCGGCTACCCCGCCCGATTCTGCGTTCGGCCTCATGCTAGGACATAATGCAGTTCACGCCGGAATGGCAGGTCGGACCAGTATGGTTGTTGGTTACTGGAAAAATGAATTCACCCACGTTCCTATTTCTGCGGCCGTGTCAGAACGCAAGCGGATGGATCCCAAGGACAAGTTGTGGACCGGCGTGCTCTCGTCCACGGGGCAGCCGAGGGAGATGACGTGAGGAATAGCTCCCGAGGCGGCCAGCAAGCCAGCCCGTTATCATCCGAAATCTAAAATCGGAGGGGAATGAACATGACAGAGCTCACCTCCCTGTCTACCTGGAAAACGTTAGAGGAACATCATCAGGAAGTGGGTAGTTTACCTATGCGAGACTTCTTTGCCCGCGACCCCGAGCGCTTTGACCGGTTCTCTCTGCGTCTCGGAGACATACTGTTCGATTACTCCAAAAACCGCATTACTGGAAAAACAGTAGAGTTGCTGATTGAACTGGCCCGCCAGGCGGGGCTTGCTGAAAAAATTGTGGCCATGTTTGCGGGGGAGAAAATCAACAACACTGAAGACCGGGCTGTACTTCACGTTGCCCTGCGCAATCGCTCCAATCGGCCGATCTTGGTTGATGGTGAAGACGTGATGGTGGAAGTCAATGGGGTGCTCGAAAGAATGCGCACCTTCAGCGAAGCCGTACGTTCAGGTGAATGGAAGGGATATACTGGCAAAGCCATAACCGATGTGGTTAATATCGGCATCGGCGGTTCCGACCTGGGGCCGCAGATGGTGACGGCAGCGCTGGCGCATTATGCGGATCCCATGCTGCGCTCGCACTTCGTCTCCAACATCGACGGTACCCATCTGGCGGAGACCCTCAAAGCAAACCAGCCCCGATACTACGCTATTCATTATTGCTTCCAAGACCTTCACTACCCAGGAAACCATGACCAACGCCACTTCAGCCAGAGAGTGGTTTTTATCCGAAGCCAAAGATGATGCGGCCGTGGCCAAGCACTTCGTAGCCGTGTCCACAAACACTGACGAGGTGGCCAAATTCGGTATTGACCCGGCCAATATGTTCGAATTTTGGGATTGGGTGGGTGGGCGTTACTCTCTGTGGTCGGCCATTGGTCTATCCATTGTCCTGGCGATCGGCATGGGCCGCTTTGAAGAACTTTTGAGCGGGGCCCACAAGGTTGACGAGCACTTCCGGGCAGCTCCCTTTGAGGAAAACATTCCGGTTATTATGGGACTACTCGGTATCTGGTACAATAATTTCTTTGGTGCTGAGACCCATGCCATCCTGCCCTACGATCAGTATATGTGCCGCTTCCCGGCCTACTTCCAGCAGGGTGACATGGAGAGTAACGGCAAAAGCGTGACCAGGGATGGTGAGAGGACAGATTATTCCACTGGGCCGATAATTTGGGGTGAGCCGGGCACCAACGGCCAGCACGCTTTCTATCAGCTTATCCATCAGGGCACCAAGCTGATCCCTTGTGATTTTCTGGCTCCTGCCAGAAGTCTTAACTCCCTGGGAAACCACCACGACATTCTTATCTCGAACTTTTTGGCTCAGACCGAGGCCTTGATGCAGGGCAAGACCAAAGAGGAGGTCAGGACCGAACTGGAAGGCTCGGGACTTTCGGGGGAGGAGCTGGAGAACCTTATTCCCGCCAAGACTTTCGAGGGGAACAGACCTTCCAACTCTTTGTTGTTCAAAGAGCTCACGCCTGAAACCCTGGGCTCCCTCATTGCTCTCTATGAGCACAAAATATTTACCCAGGGAGTCATCTGGAATATAAACTCTTTTGACCAGATGGGTGTGGAGTTGGGCAAACAGTTGGCCAAGAAGATTGAGAACGAACTCCAAGGGGACGAGTCGGTATTTTCTCACGACTCCTCCACCAACGGGCTCATAAACTACTACAAGAGTATAAGAGCTTAGTAGTTTTAAAACCCACCTGCAGTCCTGGTGGTATAGTTAAGCTTTGCTCTTAGAGTAAGTATGCTGAGGTGCTTTTCTGGAAGACGAAGGCGCAGCAAAATCCCCCTCGATCCCCCTTTACAAAAGGGGGAAGATTTTGAAGTGGTTTGAACAAATTCCTTTCATAAAGGAGGGTAGGGGGGATTCGTAAGCAATCTATGAAACCATTCGAATCAATCGAAGACGAGTTGCGACGACGTGATCCGGGGTGGTGGGATCGAATCGTTCACGCTATTCCAGAACTCGATACCCTTGCAGGTACTCCCCAACCGGAACGGTACCACGCTGAGGGCGATGTGGCCGAGCACACCAAACTGACCATCGAGGCCTGTCCCCCCGATTGTGATCCAGATCTGCTCTGGGCCGCACTACTTCACGATGTGGGCAAACCTTTGGTGACCAAGGACGAAGATGATAAAATCACGGCCCACGGCCACCATGCGTTCGGGGCAGAGATAGCAGAAAGGATCCTCGAGCTACTTCAGATGGAACCCGCACGCAGGGAACGAATCGTGTGGGCAATTCGGCATCACACCTTCCATCTTTCCTGGAACCTGACCGCCCCCGAGCAGGCCTCTCAAAGGCACAGGCGGTTTGTTGCCGACCAACGTTTTCCCCTGCTGCTTGAGCTTCTGCGCGTCGATTCAGCCGCGTCCTTGGGACACCCACGCGGCATGCAGGCCTACGAGCTTTACGGCCGTCTACGAAAGAGCGTGGTTGCCGAATCTTAAGCCCGGATGTTACACGAATTCACGCCTTGGCGTGACTGCGGCCGCGGATATGAGCGTCCTTCCGGGCGTCCTCGGGTGTCGGACCCTGCGACGTACTGTTCAAATACGCCTCGGATCCAACCCCCTGCGGTTGCCCGGTGGCACACCCTTCTCCACGGTCTCGCGACGGCGATGCGCGAAACATCCGGGCTAGAGCTCAGGCTCCACTTTCCTCTGCCCCATCTCCATTCTTGAGCAGGGAAAGAGCTTTTGTCAATTCCAGCACTACTCCCATACCCTGTTTGACTTCACTGTTGCCCAAGGCAAACAGCATTCCGAAGGGGCCCACCGCTTTGGCTTGAGAAAGATCCACTCTGGCCGGCACTTCCGCAGCTTTGTCCAAAAGGTTCAATGCCTCCGGAGCAGTCAGTTTCTTGACCACACCTACCAGAGGAACCAGAGCATTTCCGATCTGCTCAATATCCTCCGGAGTGTAGGTGTCAGCAATCTTTTCCAGAACTCCCATCATGCTGGCAAGAACTTGGAAGACCCCCTGTTGCTCTAACTTGTCAAGGTAGATTATGCCCTGGGGCACAACCGACTTGAGCAAAGGCTCGACGGTTCGAATAAAATCAATGAGGTTCTTCAGTTGCTCGACTGACCAGGTCAAGTTCCTGACATTCCTCATCAGGTTCTTCAGGAGGGATACCAGGTCCTCTAACTGGACATCGGCCTCGATTTCCGCCAGTTCCTCGATGAGGACTTTGACCGCTTCATTGACCCTGGGCGATAGGTCATCCCGGAGTTCTCGCAATGATCTGGCCGAATCGGTCAATAAAGCTATTTCCTGCCCCAGGTGATCGAGTTGCTCTATAATCACTTGTTCGTTATTCATGACCGCCTCCTCCAGGCTATGCTGTCTGCCTCAACTTGCCCGCTATATTCATCTGAGCCTCCAGCGGCAGGTCAAGACCCTTCATCATCAGGTTCCAGTAAACCCACTTGAACATCATCTTGCCCCAGTAATTGCCGAATGTATCCTCGAGCAGACTGAACGGCCCCATCCCGGGGAAAGGGAATTTTCCGGGCAGAGGCTCCACCTCATAGTTGAAGTCAAGGAGGATGGCCTTTTCGTACCCCGAAGCCAGAAAACAGGTGGCATGGCCGTCAAAACTCGGCAATGCTTCATGGCCGTCTATCTCTCGAACCAGGTTTTCCACCACGGTGTACGACATATAATGTGCCACCGAGCCTGCTTTGGAGGTAGGCACGTTGGTGGCATCCCCCAGCACATAGACCCGGTCCATATTCTGAGCTTTCAGGGTATATTGGTCCACCTGCATATAGCCCATGGGGTCGCCCATACCGGAGTCGGTAATGGCCTTATCGCCGAAGTTGGGCGGTATGGCCACCAGGAGATCGTATCCCACTTTCTCACCCTTGTGGGACTCGATGGTCTTTTCATTGGGATTGACCTTGGCCAGATCGAAATAAGGCGTTACTTTAATATTCTTCTTATCCGCAAATGCCCTTAAAGCCTTTGCCGCCACTGGTTTGGTGAAAATGTTATCGATAGGTGTTACGAATTCGATCTCCACTTTGTCCCTGACACCATTCACCTGGAAAAACCAGTCCGCCATAAAGACAAACTCCATGGGAGCGATGGGGCATTTGTAGGGAAATTCGGCAATATTGAGAACGACCTTGCCCGAATCGAAGTACTTAAGCTTCTTGCTCAAGGCCACTGCCCCTTCCAGGGTGTAAAAATCGAATATGTCTTCACGCCAGACATCCATCATACCCGGGACCTCTTCGGGCACGATATTGCAGCCGGTTGAGATCACCAACCAGTCGTAGTCGTAGCTGCCACCCTTTTCAGTTTCCAGCCTGCGCTGCTCAGTGTCGATCTTGATTACTTTATCGACAACGAAGTCAACTCCTTTGGGGATGAAGTCTCTTTTTGGCTTCAGGACATCATCCTTGGAGTAGATGCCAAAGGGTATAAAAAGATACCCGGACTGGAAGTGGTGCTGCTCGTCCTTGTCAATAAGAGTGATCTGCCATTCGCCCTCGTCCAACTCTTTCCGCAAATTGGCAGCAACCATAGTGCCGCCGGCCCCACAGCCCAAAATCACAATCTTTCTCATGATGTTTCCCTCCCGCTTTCAAGGTATGTGGTATTAAGGTTTATTTATTCAACATCGAAAACCTGGTCCTTCCCCGCGTCGCGGGATCTTCGAAGGGCCAGTGTATGAATGATTTATGATTGCAGATTGAGGCGTATGCATTGCTTACGGGGAGGTATTGAGCTTTTAAATCTGAAATCTGCATTCTAAAATATAAAATCGCCGGTCACCTGGATATGAGTCTCGAAGCGGGCGGAGCAAGAGAATAAGGTGAGGTAGCGTAAATTCGATTTAATTCCTAAGATTCTAACATGGTTTTTGGGGCCTGGCAATACACCCGTGGCGACACGAGTCAGAGAGAACTCAGTTGACAATGAGGGTTTCACCCTTATATTTGAGAAATCAATTTGGCGATTCTTCACAGGTGAAACTAGTAATAGTAACCGGAGGAGGTATGAAAATGTCAGATCCTGAATTTGTATGCGCTGCTTGCGATAAAGGCCATGAATCCCATGCAGGTAATGTTATGACTGAATGCCGAGTATGTAAGAGACTCCACTGTGGTGAATGTGTTGACGAATACGGCAACTGCATAGAATGTTCTAAAGATTAGTAAATGTCATACATCACAGAAGCACGGCTGGGCGTGATTTTCGATGTTGACGGGGTACTGTTGGATTCCTATCAGATGCACTTTGAGTGCTGGATGTCCCTGGCGGAAGAGGATGGCATCACAATAACTGAGTCCGAATTCCGTTCACTGTTCGGACGCAGAGGCCGGGAGATTGCTCGCCAGGTTTGGGGCCCAGAATTCCCTGAGCAGCAGGTCGTCTCGATTCACCGCCGAAAACAAGCTCTGTACCGCGAATCTTTGCAACGGAACTTACCTGCCATGGACGGCGCAGTCCAACTCATCGACGCTTTGGTGGAGGCCGGATTGGTGCTCGCCGTGGGCTCCTCTGCTCCGCCGGCAAACGTAGAGATGACTTTGGAGAGACTGGGCTGGAGGCAGGCCTTCAGCGCCATTGTCACGGGAAGTGACGTGACACGGGGCAAACCAGATCCTAGGGTTTTTCTCCTTGCAGCCCAGCGAATGGGCATAGAGCCATCTCATTGTGCTGTAATCGAAGATGCGCCGGTGGGAATAGCAGCGGCCGTTGCAGGTGGTATGACAGCCATCGCTTTGTTGGGTACCGCCCCAGCTGACAGGCATACTCAGGCGCATCTGGTGGTCCATTCACTCCACCAGTTGAGCCCGAAGCGGATCGCCGATCTTATTCAAGCACAGCACTGAAGTGTAATGAGAAACAGCCAGCCTTACGGTCGATTTCTTGACAGTTGTCCTCACCTCCTGATAGCTTATCCCAATATCAAAATTCGCCAAACTCAGTGAGGTGGAGTCATGAATGAGGCAATCACGTATGATGATGTTCTTTTAGTTCCTTCTTACAATCATTGGGAGTCCAGAAAAGTCGTTGATATTTCGGTGCAAGACAGAACAGGAAAGCTGTCTTTGGACCTCCCCCTTATGACCGCCAACATGGATACGATCACTGAAGCAGAAATGGTCAATTTCATAGGGGCAAAGGGTGGCATCGGTGTATTACATCGTTTCATGTCAGTAGACAAGAACGTGGAGATCTATAAAAAGTGTGAATATGGTGCATTTGTGTCTATTGGTTGTGCCGCTGAGGACTTGGAAAGGGCAGAGGCCTTGAAAGGTGCTGGTGCCAATCTGTTCTGTGTCGATGTGGCACATGCGCATGCAAAATATGTCGGTAAGACTCTCAAGAACATCAGGGATATGTTAGGCAAAGAAGCATGCCTCATGGCCGGCAATGTGGCAACGTATGCCGGCGCTGATTACCTGGCTTCATGTGGAGCAGACATAATTAAGGTGGGAATCGGCGGTGGTGCGGTTTGCACAACGTGTATTAAGACTGGTTTCGGGGTGCCTAATCTTACCGCAATAAAAGAGTGTTCAAGAGTGAGCCGATCCATTGTCGCCGATGGAGGCATTCGGACACCTGGTGATATTGTAAAAGCGCTGGCATTCGGGGCGGATTTCGTCATGGTGGGGAGCATGCTCGCCGGCACCACCCCTACTCCAGGGGAAGTTTTGACAAAAGTGGGAAAAGACGGAGAAGAAACCAAGGTGAAAATATTTCGCGGCATGGCCAGCAGTGAAGTACAGGACGATTACCATGGTGGCATGGCTGAATGGAGGACAGCCGAAGGCGTCTCAACCGAAATTTCTTTCAGCAATAACGAAGATGCCATCATCTCAGATATCGTCGGAGGTTTGAGGTCCGGAATGACGTATGCCGGGGCATCTACCATCAGGGAATTGCAGCGAAAACTGGTTTATGTCAAAATTACACCAGCAGGAAAAATTGAGAGCTTGCCGCACCGGACCCTTTAGCCCGCATTGCAAGCCGTTTTGGAGTACCGGAGGAACAAAAATCCCAAATCCCAAATCTCAAATATCAAACAAATAACAATGACCGAAATTCCAAATTCCAAACCTGTTTTGGTCATTTGATATTAGAATTTGAGATTTGTTTGTAATTTGGTGCTTGGAATTTGATATTTTGCAATGCTCCATCACTGCCACCGATGTGCTTCCTTCACAAACCTCCCTCCACTGTACAAACAACTCGAGCAACGTCAGGGTGAATTCCTCTTTTGGATTGTGGTATAACGAATCGCAATCAGTGGGAAAGGGCTTCTAAGAAATGTTCGCCGAACTCGAAGGTCAGATAGAGAAAATCACCTACACCAGTGTGGAGACCGGCTTCACCATCGCCAAGGTAAAGGTGGATGGCCATAGAGGGCTGGTGACCGTGGTGGGAAATATAGCGGCCCCTACGGTGGGTGAGATCATCAAAATGAAGGGCGAGTGGGTGAATCACCCCAGATACGGCGAGCAGTTCAAAATAGCCCACTACGATACTAAAATCCCCGCTTCCGTATATGGCATTGGAAAATACCTGGGTTCCGGGCTTATCAAAGGCATCGGTCCGGTGATGGCCGAGCGGATTGTGGAAAAATTCGGCAAGGAGACTCTTGAGGTAATTGAACAGCAGGTGGATAGGCTTGCGGAGGTTGAGGGCATCGGCAGAAAACGAGTCAGAATGATCAGAAGGGCCTGGGCCGAGCAAAAGGAAATCCGGGAGGTAATGATCTTTCTGCAATCTCATGGCGTGAGCTCAGGTTATGCTACCAAGATCTTCAAGCGCTACGGCAGGAAGTCCATTGAGGTGGTCAAGCAGAACCCTTACACACTGGCCACAGACGTATTCGGCATTGGTTTCGTCACGGCAGATGGCATCGCCGAAAAGCTAGGATTCGCCAAAGACTCTGAATTGCGAGCTGAAGCAGGAATCCTCTACGTCCTCAGTCAACTGGCCGAGGAAGGCCATGTCTACTACCCCTATGAACCACTGGTGGAAAAGTGCCAGGGAATCCTCCAGGTGGAGCGGGAAGTGGTGGTCAAGTCGTTCGCCAAAATTGCCCTGGACAAAAAGATTGTCATCGAGGATTTGAACCAGGACATTGAGGAATTCCGCGAAAACTACAAAGCTGTCTACCTGGCGAAGTTTCACTTCTCCGAAGCCAGCATTGCCTCCCGGCTGCATGGTTTGATCAGCGCTGCCAAATCGATCAGAAAGATCGGTACCGCTAAAGCCATCGACTGGGTCCAGGACCAACTTGATATCACCCTGGCAGAGAGACAGGTGGAGGCGATAAAGGCAGCAGTTGAGGACAAGGTACTGGTAATCACCGGTGGACCGGGAACCGGCAAAACCACGATCATACACGCGGTCTTGAAGATATTTGCCAAACTCGGGGTAAATATAATGCTGGCTGCGCCGACCGGCAGGGCAGCCAAACGGATGAGCGAGGCCACAGGACATGAAGCCAAGACTATCCATCGGCTGTTGGAGTACAGCATGCAGAGAGGGGGATTTCAGAGGAACCAGGAACGGCTACTGACATGCGATCTCCTTATCGTTGACGAAGCCTCGATGATGGCCACCACACTCATGCACCATTTGTTGAAGGCTGTTCCTTCAGAGGCCACGTTCATTCTGGTGGGCGATGTCAACCAGTTACCATCGGTTGGAGCTGGCAATGTTCTGAAAGATATCATCGACTCGGGTGCAGCCAAAGTGGTGGAGCTGAATGAGATTTTTCGCCAGGCCCGGGAGAGCTCCATCATTGTAAACGCTCACAGAATCAACAGTGGTGAGCTTCCCACAATTGAGACTCCAGACCGGCCTGAGCAGGACTTCTACTTTATCGAACAGGAAGATCCGGATGAGGTTCTGAGGATAATACTGGAGCTCGCCAAAGAGCGCATACCCAGACGCTTTGGGCTTGATCCGCTTGATGACATTCAAGTGCTGACTCCCATGCACAAAGGTGTGGTGGGGGCTGAGAATCTGAATGCGGAGTTGCAAGAGAAGCTCAACCCCGGGGAAGAGGGGATAACCCGGGGTGGCGTGCAGTTTCGGGTCAACGACAAGGTGATGCAAATCAGAAACAATTATGACAAAGAGATTTTTAATGGTGATATTGGCAGGATCAAGAGCATCGATTCCATAAACCAAGAAGTAATGATCGTCTTTGATACCGGTGAGGTTTCCTACGGCTACTCCGAACTGGATGAAGTTGTTTTGGCGTATGCCATATCAGTGCATAAATCGCAGGGGTCAGAATACCCGGCGGTAATACTTCCCGTCTTGACGCAACACTACATCCTCCTCCAACGCAATCTGATATACACCGCTGTGACCAGGGGCAGAAAACTGGTTGTGCTGGTTGGTACCAAAAAAGCGCTGTCCATTGCGGTGAACAATGATAAGACCCAGAGACGCTACACTTATCTTCGGTACAGGCTTAGCGCAGCCTTCGACAGGCTCAGGCCAGGTGGCGCATAGCGTGAAGCGCTAAAGGCACTGAGCACTAGGGACCAGATAGGATCTTCGGCAGTTACCATATGTGGTGGCGGGATCTAGGATGAGAAAGTGTGTATTAGTATGTAATGTGAAGTTATTGTCGCGTCTTCCTATTTGAATTTTGAGACATTACCATCCAATAGTCCCCCAGCTTCTATTGATAAGGTCCTGTACGATATGTCTCCTTTCACTTTCCCCGTGCGGAAAAAAGTTAATCTGCCCCTGCAAATCATTTCGCCTTCAAAGTTTCCTGCCACGTTTACTGCCTCGGCTTCAACACTCGCATCAACATTACCATCTTCCATAATCTCCAGGGAACCACACTTTATAGTCCCTTTTACAGAACCATCTATTATCAGGTTTCCTTCTGCTTCAATGCGTCCTTCTAGCTTACTGCCTGCTGAAATGACGGTAGTCTCAACCGGTTTGATCGGATTCTTGAAAAGCTTTACTTTTGCTGATTTAGTCATGTGCTTGCTGCGTTTTTCATTTCTTTTCTGCCACATGGTTAATCCTTTTTTTTGAGTATAAAAAGACTATTTCGTAACAGTTATGGTGAGTTGCAAGGTTTATGCCTGGCTCATGTGCTCAGGTAGACAGTATGGAGGGGTGGGAAACAGGTGGCTTAATAGGCCTTGCCTAGCATTTCCTTGCGCTGAAAGTCATCGCACAGACTGCATACTGACTCGGCTTTCTTTGACAAGAGGTCCGTATATGTGTCCAGAAGCTTTAAGGACAGCTGGCCGACCAGGGTCTTTAAAGGTTCGCATAACGGATAATACTTGCAATTTTCTGGTTTCCTGCGCTTTTTCATGAAGGCTTCACTCGTAATGCCCGAGCCTTTGGCTCGAATTGGCTTCAGGCGATTTTAACAATGCAAGGCTCGTACCAACAAAAAAGCGGAGCCAAGGACTCCGCATCCGGGTAAACGAAGGTGGACGCCTGAGAAATTGGCGTCCGTCACACCGGTTCCTTTTGCCACCCATGCCCCCGAGAGGTGGCGTTCAGGCAGGACCCTGCACAACCGAAAACCTGTTCATAGAATTCCGCGAGCCTCCGCCAGTCTCGGGCAATGACATTTGTATGTTTGTATTTCACTTTCATTATCGCTCTGCCGAACGTTCGGGTAAGCTGCGGGCGGGCAGCGAACCTCCACAAACGGGACACACTTTCTCAGTTGGCTTAATCATCAAATTAGCCTTGCACTTGGGGCATTTGACCTTGTGGAGTTTGACTCGTTTGATTTCGTCAGGCTCCAGAGTGTTACTCATCTGGTTCTTCCTCTTTCCAGTCGATGTCTTTGGGCTGACTGAGATATTCAGAGACCGGATAGTAACTGTGGCAGTCCCAGCAAAAGAACTCTTTTTCACCTGGGGACCAGGAGAGGTGTTTGTGTCCGCGCGGGCACTGCGTAGGGTGATTGGTAGGGGATGTCTTTTTCTTTTTCTTGTCACTGCCCTAGCTATTTCTTAGAGGATTTTTTCTCGTACTTCTTCAGGAGGTCTTGAACTGCTTTCAAATTACAGGAATGAGGGGCGAAGATGCAACAAAAAAAACTCCCACTGACCAGTCCAGCGCAAGGCCAATGGGGGCTACCCTAAAAGGGGCACCACAGGGCGAGGTCAATAGGAGGAGAACCTCACCCACTGGATTTTCTACCACGGTTAGTAAGAAGGGGTCAAGGAGGGAAGCATCGCTAAAGCTGCTTGTTAATCATCAAGCATTCTCAAGAGGCTGTGGTACTATGGAATATAGACAATAATACCATCTGAAGCTCCCATCTAGCACAATCGGCACGGAGGTTACAGCGATGAAAGAATTAGTTGGAATTCATGGCGAAGGCACTGGTGGACAATCCTGATCAGGTGGAAGTAACTGAGATCGCTGGAAGAGATACTTCAGTGATTCAATTGAAGGTAGCCAAGGAGGACATCGGAAAGATAATCGGTAAGAAAGGCCGCAATGTCCAGGCCATGCGAATTATCTTGAACGGTGCCTCCAGGAAACTCGGCAAGCATGTGGTTCTTGAGATTATTGAACAGTAATGGCGAGTACAGGCAGAATAGAGGAAGAAGCGGAGTGATTTAGATGGCCAAGGAAGATGCGAAATTGGCTTTGCTTTAACTTTACCTGCGATTGTAGAGAAAGTGTGCGATGGGAGAACAGACCAAAACTAAGAAGACGCAAGAAACGTCTTTCAAACGAGTTCCACTTATTTGTGCAGATTGTGGTTGCGATCTGGGCCGCTCGTCCGCTGATGATATATTTCTTCTAAAGGACAAGGTTTATTGCCGTGGATGCAAGGCAAATTATCTTCATGCTAAGAGTTTGACGGATTTAACGGGACATTCATTAAAATACAGATAGAAAGAAGGTGATTTCAATGGCAAGCCTGACGACCAGGAGGCAACCAGCGAGAAAGTGAGGTGATTTAGATGCAAATCGATGCACTGTTGAAAGACTTCGTGGTCAAGGCAAATATGGAGGATTTTATTTTCCTCGGGATCACCAATAAAAACGTGTTGTATTTCAGGGTCATGCATGTTGGTGAAAGACTCATTGGTGGCTTGGCGCAGGGGATCCTTGAGGACGAAGCGGTTGCTAATGCTGTTGATAAAATGATCGTTGCGTTACAGATTGCCAAAAAGACGGCCAAGGAGTCTGTGAAAGATGAGTGGGTGCATTAGGGAGGAGGACAATAATGGGGGCAATTACAGCTATTGTATATGTAATGTTAGGCCGCCATTTGCGACGGTTTGAATTGTCTCTTTTAGTAACTGGCACACAACTTCCGTGCTTGATTTAAGGTCACCGAACAGCACTGGGCATTTAGTTCTTCTTTTCTTTTTTCAATTTTCGTTTTTCCTTTAGAGTAAGCTGGGCCTTTTTCTGTTTTTCCCTTTTGCCTTTATCTTTTTTTCCCTTCTCACCCATATTTGTTTCTCCTTGCTTGAAAATGACTTGCGCCGGACTGTGGCGGCGAAACCTCATCTTCGGTCGTAGAGGTTAGCAGATGAGATTGTTTGGCGTCACGCTCGCCGATTTCTTGTCCGTCCCCTAGCACTACCTGCCATGCGGAAAAGATTCTGAATAGCACAATATTGACACCTCTGCCGAGAAACTTCGCCACCACTATATCACATCTTTCTGGTGACCGCCATTGACCATAGTTTCGAAAATCTCCGCAAGAAGAGGGCCAGTTGTTCTTGGGTGGGACAATAGGCGAAGTCTTGAAGAATGCCAATGTAGGATCGAAAGGCCTGAACTCACCAATAGTACTGGAAAAAACAGGATTTGTTACGTATAGCATCCCTTAATTCACACTTTGCTGGAATCTAATCTGGCACAAGATAGGGTAGCTAGATCTCAAGAGGTAAGAGGCGGGATTCTTAATACTCCTCTATTTCCCGATGAAACACAGCCTTATCATAGGCTGCCAGCACATCCTTCTTGCTCAACGTACCGATTACCTTCCTGCCACCATCCTCTGCCACCACCGGGAGTTGAGAAATTCCTCTGCTGCCCATTTCCTGGAGGGCAAGCTGGATGTTGTCTGAAGGACGTATGGTAGTGACGTCTGTTGTGGCCACATCTCTGGCAATAACTAACCGTTTCAGGGTTTCCTCTTGAAGCACGGGTCGGATGTCGCGAAAGGAGATAATACCTACCAGTTCATGGCTTTCACTGACCACGTGCAGATAGGAGACATCTTGCGTTTTGAGACAGTTAATTATATCCACTAACTGCATATTTTCTTGAATAGTCACCACCTGATCGCTCATGATGTCTCGAACCTTGATAGCTTGCAGGATATTCTGTTCCCTACCGTGCGAGATCTCTATACCCTTGCGAAACAGCTTGATTGTGTAGATGGAACCGCGTTTCAAAGAAGTGGTAATGATCGTACTGAGAATACAGGAGATCATCAGGGGCAAGATAATCTTATACGTAGCAGTCAGTTCGAAGATAATAATGATGGCGGTGATGGGTGCATGGGTGGTGGCTGCAACTACGGCTCCCATGGCTACCAGGGCATAGGCGCCGGAATTGGCGGTGAGCAAAGGAAAGAGCTCATGCACCCAATAGCCGAAAAAACCGCCGGTCATGGCGCCGATAAACAGGGAGGGTGCAAATATCCCTCCTGAGCCGCCGCTGCCAATAGTAACTGAGGTGGCAAGTATTTTGACAAAGACCAAAGTGAAAAGAAGCAGAGCTGGCAATTGGTTCTTGAGTGACAGGTTAATAGACCCGTAGCCCACTCCGAATACATAGGGCCATTTCCAGAGTAAGCAGCCGAGCATGAGACCACCAAGTGCAGGCTTTAGATAGTCTGGAATCCTTAGTGCCTCAAAAAGATCTTCGCATTTATACAAGCTGAAAATGAATAATAGCGCAACGAAGCCGGCAGCGATGCCCAGCAGAGGATAGAAGAGGAATTCCCAGAGGGAGACCAATTTGTAAGTGGGGATGATAAAAGCTGGAAAATCACCTAAATAGTAACGTGAGATGGTGGTGGCAGTTACTGAGGAAAGTACCACCGGGGAAAACGTGGCGAGGCCAAAATCGCCCAAGAGCACTTCTACGGCGAAAAGTGCCCCGGCAATTGGCGCGTTGAACGTGGCAGCAATCCCGGCAGCGGCTCCACAGCCCACGAGAGTCCTTTGCCGGAGGTGGGGCACCCTGAGTATCTGTGCCAGACTTGAGCCAATGGATGAGCCGATCTGGACAATAGGGCCTTCCCGACCCACAGAACCACCAGAACCAATGGAAATGCCCGAAGCCAGGATTTTAACTAGAGCCACCCTCGGGCGAATGCGCCCCCCTTTGAGCGCAACGGCTTCCATGACCTCCGGCACCCCGTGTCCCTTGGCTTCACGAGCGCCAAAGTAAATGATAGGGCCAACGACGAGACCGCCCAGGGCGGGCAGGCCGATTTTAAGATAGACCGGCAGGGTGTGAGCAAAGGTCAAGATATCGTGCGTGTTCTGATAAAAACAGTATTGTGCGACCTTGATGGCGTAGCGAAAGAGAAGAGCACCGTAACCTGCGAGAATGCCGATGAGAATAGCGAGAACCGAGAGATAAACATGTTGGTGCAGACGCCATTTGCTCAGAGCATGTGCAATCTTCTGAGAGGCTTTTGCAACCATAATAATAGTATAGCAAATAACCCTTCAGAACTGCAAAAGTGCAGATTATATCCCTTAATTCACACTCAGGTGGGTTGCACTGTGGCACGAAGTGTAGGGTTAGGTAAAGTCACATTCGACTGAGTAAGTAGTATTTGGAGATTGCACCTGGTCAACTAGACTGGTCTCCCCGCTCCGCCTAGGAAGTAAAACAGCAGCAAAAAAACTAATGCCTGAGCGATCCAGCCGATAATGCAAACACCGACAGCTCGCAATGTACTTTGATAGTCAAGAGCTTGTCTTACCGCAATTACCATTGCTACCAGCATCCAAACCCCAGCTACCAGAAAAACCAGACCTCTGAGAAAAGGTATGATGCCTAATACACGAATCAAGCCGGGCGAGCTTGAAAAGCCGATAGTCCGTAAAAGTTCCCCAACATCCGCTTTGGTCTGTGTCTCTGGAAGCAGTTTTGTGCCGATAAAGTAGGTCAGAAAGGCCCAGATATACCATGCTACGAGTGCTGCGATTGTTCCTATCAAGATCCCACCAAGCCCTAATCTTGCAGGAGTTCCTATTCCACTTGCAATGCTTGAAAGAATAACAACTGCCATCGCTTGACCCATTGCACCCTTATCAGCTTCAACCTCTTCATAAAGGTGAACATCTAGCTTGGCTGCACGAATGATACGATCTTGGAAATTAGCCATTCAATCCTCCCCAATGTCTTAGTTAATACACGCGGGGCGTCCCACTGCCCATTAATTTCTATAGTCTTGCAGGGCTGTCTCCGTCAATCCGAAAAACAACCATTTTTAGACTAATCGGTTGGCTCAAAAAAGGGAAGGAGCAAACTGGATATTACATCCCTTAATCCACACTCCACTGAAATTTACTCTGGTACAAAATGTTGAGAGCATAAAAAGCGGAGCCAAGGACTCCGCATCTTTTTAGTTTAAACCAAGATATTGTAGCTTGGTCTCAAGAGGAAAAGTGTGGAGTATGTCATATAAACTTTGAGTAAATTCGTCCTCCAGGGTTTATTCGCCTCGGCAGGGCTGACCGAAATGGATTAGCGTCGGATTGACTGGGCAACGTCGTTGAGACGTTCGCGAGCGGAGATCAGGTACCGGGCCATCTTGCCGCGGTGGTCCGCCATAATCGAGTCATGGGAGCCCCTTAGCACGATCGGGGGGTCAAAGGTGGATATCTGATGCAGATCCCGCATAGCGATGCGAATATTTTCAATCCCGCCTTTCTCCCCAATCTCAGGATAAAGGTGAAAGAGGACCGTCAAGAAGTCGCGTAGAACCAGCACGACCCCCTGGGTGTAGTAGACTCGGTCGTCCAGTTCGAAGTAGGGCACCTCGGCGTTGGTCTGTATCAGCAATCCAAGGGGCTGATCGAGAAACTGTTTGCCGGTGATGAACACCAGCAGGTCGTATATGTCGTCCGAGCGCATATTGAACACCGCCCTATTTTCGAGAAGATCGGCTTCATACTTTTTCAGCAACACGATGCCCTTGCGGTATGTGCTTTCCGTTGACGGAAACCACCAGCTGTCTTCTGTGAACGCAAACCGTTTTTCCCTGGCTTCCTTCAGTTGTGGGTTCTCGGCATCCGCCGCGCCGTACTTGGCCAGGTGAGTGGGGTAGAAGTTCATCAGCATTCGGGTGGCAAAAATGGTGCCACGCTGGCGGTTGGCGCGGTTGTCCAGCCAGCGGGTGGGTGAGATCCACAAGTCGTTGACCGACCAGCCAAAAGGCGAAGACATTTCCTCCTGGAGACGATTCCTAACGGCTGCGGACAAAGCGGCCCCTTTGTGTGGCTCATCGGATTCCGGCGTCGTTTGGTTGAGAACGCTTTGAACGGCGCTGTCGAGTTTTGGGAACCGCGTCGGGTCGATCAGGGTATATCCGCGGTAAACCAGCCAGTAAATACCGACCGTCAGCGGCCAAATAAGCAAAAAGACCAGCAGTATCAGGATTATCCGCTTGCCCAAGGATGTCAGTTTTGAACTCTTTTTTGGGGATCCATTCGAATCTGTCGTTTTCATTTTGTCCAAACCCTTATTTCGAACCGCAGAAAGCGGTTCCCTGACGGAGTCAGTGACCTGTAGTTGTCCTCAGACTCAAAATACAGTGCAAAGGACGTGAAAAATTAGAATTCCTTAGAAGCATAAGCACGCCGACGCCGAGGCGCAACGATTTTTACCGTTTGGGTATGCAACATTAGGGTTGATTGTTGTGCAAGGAAGCTTGATTCCGGCACAAGTTATTACACATCATCATTGCTCGTCGAAATCTTGTTGCCGGTTAGTCTCAAGTCGCTCTATCCTGTAAGATATGGGACCCTCATCCCAATCAAGCCCTTGAAGCTCCTGTAACGAGTGCGGTCTATGAGCAAACATTAAAACAGCACGGAAACCAGCAGTAAAGTAAGGGTCTCCTGTAAGATTTTCCCTTGGATTCGAACGGGTCGATGCTCCAACACCTTTAACCCATCCTTGTTTCGCGACCTGCTGAGAATAGACGAGATCCTCAAGGAGGGCAAACAGGGCTTCGTCAATATCTGGGTCAATCTTATGAGTCACTGGCGGCCAGGTTTTCGTAGTGAACCGCACCCCGATATCCCGGCTGATTTGACCTATCCAGACTTGCTTTCCTTCAAAGCGCATTGGACTTAACCAGGCCCGAAGATGGTTACGCTGATGGACAGTGTGGCGAGGCTTTTGCCCGGCAAAATCCTGTTGTCGTTTATAGAGATAGAGAGGACTGATGGGTGAGTATCTGTATCTTGAACCGAACAGGTAAGATTTTATCGTCTTCATTACCGCTTTTCCGTATGTTTGTTCGGCTGGGAGCCATCCTCTTCGAACGAATGCTGCTGTAATATCTTCGTGACTTCCAATTAAAACAAGGTTCAGTGGATCACCTTTTTGCGTTCCATCTTCGTTGGTTGTGCAGCAGGGCAGGTTTTCAAGTGCTTTTCTCAACCCATCCTCGTCATAATTAACAATCTCTTTTTCAGAATAGAGCTTATCGAAATCAACCTCATGATAATCAGCCTTAATTCCAGGGACAGGAACAACGAATGTAAAAAATTTAGCTTTTTCATAACTGATTAAATCAATGTCTACCGCCTTCATTCCCTCGTCACGGTTGGTAAAGATAAAACCGGACACAGCGGCGTTTGGGACTATGGGATTCTTGAATTTCATATGCTGGAAGAGGTCGTCCATCTCCTTTCTAGCGGCTTTCGAGTAACCGGCGTGGTATGCATAAGCAGCTTCCAATGGTGAGAAATACTCCGGATCAAGGCCTGTAGAAGAGAGCCAATATGCAGCAGTATCATGATTCTCAACTCTTACCCAGACCGGCTGGATGTTTTTGCGGGCTAGATCGACCCCAAAGAGCTCTTTGCTCTCTTCCGCGCTGAGCACGGCAACCGTGACTCGGACATCTTCATCATGTTTCGATCGAGCACGCTCTTTAAAAGGAATTTCATGGATCGGACGTCTTGGACCAAGTGACGCGCACCCATAACCTATCAGAATACAGATAACCACCACTCTCAGCAATGGCGTCCATATAGCCTTAGCCATGAGACTAACTCCTTTTGTTTTGAAGAGCCAATGATCGGACCCATACACCTTGTTTCGTAAAGAGGATGATAATGCCTAAGGTGATAGTCGAATAATCATAAAATGGGAAAATTGCAAGGGGTAGGAGACTATATAACCCAACCTGGGCAATAAAGAAAGCAGAGCCATATTTGGCCCTGCCGTATCTATTAGTAGATGCATTGTTGGCTCGAAAGATCGAGATGGATTTGGTTAAGCAACTCTTTTTTGTCCAGGTATATGGGGCGTTAATCGTATCGTCTTTAACTCTTCCTTCCAGCTCTTCCTGGAAGACCTATGCGGCGAGTTCGCACTTCTCCCTATATTCTGGGTGCTTAGCCAATAGGTCCGTGTGTTTTGCCATAAAGCAAGTGATCAGATGGGCTATTTTGTCACCGTCCTCCTCCAGAGCAAAATGCCCTGTGTCGAGAATGTGAAACTCAATGTTCTTCAGGTCGCGCTTGTATGGATGTGCTCCTTCCTCGGGGAAAATGTAATCGTTCTTCCCCCACGCAATCAGTGTGGGCGGCTGATACTCACGAAAGTAAGCTTGCCAGTCGGGATATAGCGGTGGGTTCGAACCGTAATCGTAGAACAACTGCAGCTGGATGTCCTTGTTACCAGGGCGATCCATGAGATACTGATCGTGAAACCAGTTCTCAGGAGCTATGGTCTCTGGATTTCGGACACCATTAGTATACTGCCATTTTGTCGCTTCGATGGTCAGCAAGCTGTTTCTCAAGACATCACCGTTTTCTTTAGACTTCTCCTTCCAGTAGGCCTTTATTGGATCCCAGAATTCCCGCAACCCTTCTTCATAGGCATTGCCGTTCTGGACAATCATTGACTCTACCCTTTCAGGATGCTTCACCGCAAGGCGATACCCCACGGGGGCCCCGTAATCCATCATATAGAGGCTGTACTTATGCAGGCCCAGTTTCTCTGTGAAGCTGTCGATAATCTCTGCGATGCCGTCAAAGGTGTAGTCATACTCTTCAACGCTAGGCATCGAGCTGTTGCCGAAGCCGGGATAATCCGGGGCGACCAGGTGAAAACGGTCCGACAGCACCTGGATTAGGTTTCGAAACATGTGAGACGAGGTCGGAAAGCCGTGCAATAGAAGAATAGTGGGGTCATCTGGTGAACCTGCCTCACGGTAAAATATATCCAGACCTTCAATGGTCACGGTTTTATAGCTTGTCATGGTAGTCCTCCTTGGGACTATTGGTATAGTCCTTTCTTCTATCCTCGGATTATATTATGATTCAAGTTAACCCAGGAGGCTAGTAGGAATTAAAGTAAGTCCCTTGCCTGGATTGTCAAGTGCGTAAGAGGGTTTCGGAAAGGGATCTTCAGGTGTACAGGTGTAAAGGGGTCAAGTCTCCGTTTGACTCTTGGTCAGCACTTGTCTTATCTTCGCAACACGCTTCCTGAGTTGTCGATCTGTCGACATCTTAGTCCCCACCCTCTCTATCACACTGCTTGCCGAACTGTATTTGCTCAACCCATACTCTCTGCAAATCTCAGCCAGATTCTCACCTCGCAACTGCCTTGTCAGGTAGATCGCTATACTCCTCGGTTCATTAAATGTTCCCCTTTTGGATTTGAGTAAATCTTCCACTCTGACCCCATAGATACGACAAATAACCTGCTTGATCTTCTCCCTCTCTGGTGCCAATACTCTTGATTCAGGGACCTCTTTATGCGTTTTCCGTTCAAAAAATCGATCCCTCAGGCCATCAATGAACTCGTCGCGCCCTAGGATCGAGGGCAACTTGTTCTGCTCAAAAACTTGGCTGATCTCCTCAGAATCCTCCTCTGCCATAAATTCTTTATAGAGCCTTTGCTGCTGCTTGGTGTCCTTACTCAGCATGGAAAGGACGAAACCTTTATGCAGCCAATCCCACTTTTTCCCTCTCGATAAATATTCTCTATGGCTACTCCACTTATAGGAATCCATCCTCTCCACTATAGCCGATCGTATAGGATTCCTGTGAATGTATCTCACAAGCTGCAGGAGATAGTTGTCAGCATCTACAACAATCGACTTGTATCTTCCCCGAAACAGTTGTCCATCGCAGCGATGAGAGCGATTGAATCTCTGAGTATATATTCCGTTTATGTGACGCATGCAGCGAGACAAATTGGCATCAGGAGTTTGGACCACGAGATGATAGTGGTTCGGCATCAAACAATAGGCAGCAATCCTAAAATTCCAGAGTTCCACCGACTCCATGAGCAGCTCAACGAAGGACTTGTAGTCTGTTTCCTCAAGGAAAATGTGCTCAGCCCGCCTGCCACGATTCATCACATGGTACCAGGCATCCGGATACTCTATTCTTAGCGGTCTAGCCATATTTGCTTACTAGCAAAAAAAGAAATAAGAGTCAAGCGGAGACTTGACCCCTTGCTTGCCTCCTTAAAAAAAGGCGAGATACTTTAGGTTAGTTCTCGCCTTCTCCTGATTTAGATTTTTAGGTTCTGGGTGGCAAAAATCTCTTAGCCGCCAACATCGCCTCCAGCAGCTCCCTGCCAAGCTTCTTCCCATTTATAGCCCAGGGCCTGGAGCTTGTTTTGTATCTCTTCCCTTACCGGCGACCACTCTGAGGGGCACTCCCTCTCCAGTTGTGATATCCTGTCATTGAGCTCCTCCACAACTATATGGAGGTCATTCACCTGAGAAACAATCTTCCCCTTATCTCCGGTGTCCACCCTGTCCAATCTCCGCATTACATCATAGACTTTGGCTTTCCACCCGGTAAGCTCTATCTGTACATTTCGGCAATAGTCTTGTAGTTCCATGATACCCTCCTCATTTTTATTCGGAGAGAAGTTTCCAATTCTTTCTTCCCTTAGAGAATCTACTCAATGGCCACTTTATGGCCACGCATCGTTTCTTCAAATGGAACCTGAATCGTCATAAGTCCTGCTTCAAACTTGGCCTTCGCTTCTTCAGCCTTAACCCGATGGGCTAGCATGAAACACGTTTCATACCTAAAATCTTCTCCTTCTGCCTTGACGCATAACCCCTCCTTGCCCATCTCAAGATCCACGGTGTCTTTTGCTGCCCCTGAGAGGTTTACCGAAATATGTAAACCCATATCGTTTTCGTTATGATTTACATTTATGGTGGGTACAATCACCTTTTTTTCTTCTTTCATTTCTCTTGCCCTCCTTTTATAAACCCCCCATCCCATAAAGCAATGGCATCTAACGCTCAAGCTAAGCGCGGCGAACAGCGAAGCTATCTGCCGGCCAGCTTCAGCGCCGAGCTGGAACCTTGAACCTATTATTTAACCATCCCACATGCCACGCGGGCTCCGCCTCCTCCAAGCTTCTTGGGATGATCTGAGTAGTTATCGCCTCCGGCATGAATCATGAGCGACCGGCTTTTGAGATCGGAGACCTTGAGACGCGGAGCGAGTACTGGATGCGAGGCTTTGCCATCCGCGTCAACGTACAACGCAGGTAAGTCACCAAGATGGCCATTGCTATAAGGGCCTTTGTGCCTTCCGGTACCAGCCGGGTCATAGTGGCCGCCAGCGGTCAGTCCGGGCACCCTCTTACCCTGCTTCTCAGCAGGACCACAGTTTGGATTTTGATGGACATGGAACCCATGTAAGCCGGGGGTGAGACCGCTCAGGTTAGGCGTTAAAATAGTTCCATAGGGGCTCGAAGATGCCTTTGCTGTGCCAATAGCTTTACCGACGCCAGCGCTGTCGATCAGGTGCATTTGGATTACTAACTCTTCCGCTTGCGCCGAAACACTGGCTATTAGCAAACCCAGAATGGCAATTACCAACTTCTTCATAACTGATTTCTCCTTGTCCTGATTGCGGTTCGATACCGGACTCTACAGCACGAATTCAGCCGCTAAGGAGACCAAACAGCTACTTGAATGCACAGGTTGTTAATGAGCTTCTCCACTAGACATGGCGCATATCATACTTTTAGCTATCTACAAGGTGGTAACTGCGAGAGTAATTGTCAATACTAAAACCCACTATCTTGATAGGAATTTATAATGAACCTCCCTGCAGCAAGCTGCAGGGTATCAATCCTTGATAATGTGATTTTACAACCATGCCCTTTTCCTCTGAGACGGAGGGGTTATAATACCTAATGGAGAAATTTACACGATTGATATTTTCCTCCGACCGAAGAAAGGAGGTTTAACCATGAAAAAAGAAGCAACTCTAAGCTGCCCAGATGGCTATGAATTGGCCTGTACGAAAGACCGCGAGTCGGATAAGTGTTGTTGCTGTTGTGTGGGTGTGATTTCACCCATACGCAAGTCCCCCCCATAGTTCTCTGTTGTCCGGTCATCAACTCCAGGTTTTTAAAAGCAGGTTCATGACCATTGACACCATTCTGGATTTTGGGCGGAGTAAAAAACTCCGCCCAAAACCACCTCTTGCCGGATAAATCTAATGATAAACCTGAGTAGAGCATTCACGCCCGACAATGTTGTCTGAATAAACATAAGAAAGTCGAGGTAAAGCATTTCTCGCCTAGCCAATGAGGGGGCTATAGGGCTGAGAGGAGGTCTACCATGGCTATTTCAGGGGCACAGTATATTGTGAGATGTCATGGGACTGTTGACACGGCCAAAAAGAAGCCCCCACTGACCAGCCCATCCAAAATGGTCAGTAGGGGCAAAAGGAAAACGCATATCGATACGCTAATCCTGACAGGTTTCTCTCTCAGGTTCTGCCGTCTGCTAGTTAGCCTTCCAAATGATATTTACGCTTTTTCCCACCTTCCGCATGGACCACAGACTCTAAGACCCGGTAAGATCTGCCTTCCTGGATAACTAAAAAGTCGATATCGTACTCTTTACCCTGTTGATCGACAAAGTCGGCACAGCTCACGTAGAAATCGCCCTTCTTCACAATGCCTTCGTGCAGCTTGTCAAGGGTCAGCCACTTTAACTCGCCTTTTGTGGCATCGTAAATCGCGTATCTCCCATCCACACTATCGTGTTTAACGTGTTCACTCATAGCAGTTTGAATGCCAGCCCGCATCTGACCTTTGATACTAGGATCGTCAGCAGCAAAGCCGGCGGTTACAATTCCCAAAACGAGGAACACGGCTGTAACGAGGCTAAGATATTTCATGGTTTCCCCCCCTTTTGTGGGTTACAGGTCATCCGGTTGCATCTATGGCGAGGAGCGGGGAAGGTGTTTGATAACGTTAGAAAAACAGCATGAGACGGTTAGAGAGGCACCAGCTCTCTTACCTTTTGTACGCCCGTCGGATGACCCACCTTTGGTTTCCTTTTCCTCAAAGCCTAACATCATACTCAATTGATATGATTATCGAGCATAACTCTGACTCACTGAATGGTCAACAGAGGTAGGATTTTTTGTGGGATTTCCATCAGAGCAGAGAATGGTGGTTTCTTATTTGAGAAGACATGTAGACTCAACATCGATCACTTGAAAAGTATAAATCTCATCCCTTAATCTAAACTGCTGCTGGAATTTAGTACTTTCAAAACCCACCTGCTGTGCTGGTGGTATAGTTAAGTTTTGCTCGTAGAGTAAGTATGCTGCGGTGATTTTCGGGAAGAAGAACGCGCAGTAAAATCCCCCTCGATCCCCCTTTGGCAAAGGGGGAAGATGACTTGTTGCATGTAAGATAGTTACATTTGATGCCCCCCTTTACGAAAGCTGGCTAGAGGAAGAGTGTCTCACCGTGGTTGAGATGAACCAACCGGTCCGATAGACCTTCTTTTTCCATCTCTTTCTTCATATCAATCGGCGGGAAATGTACGGGTTCATCACCCAGGCGGAATGTTCCCCAGTGTATTACCAGTAACCAAGCCGCCCCCAGTTCCTTGAATGCCTGTACAGTTTCACTCGGATTTATGTGGCTGCCTGCCATGAACCAGCGGGGCTCATAGGCGCCAAGGTTAATGATGGCCAGATCGATGGAGAATTCTCTGCCAATTTCCTGGAAGCGATCAAAATAGGCCGTGTCCCCCGAAATGAAAATTGTCGGCCCAGCTTTAGTTCTGAGTATGTAAGAACCCCAGAGTGACCGGTTCGGCCCTTCCAGCGGGTTACGCATGGTCCAGTGATCACACGGTATCAGCGTAATCTCTCGCTTGCCATCATCGAAGCTGTCAAACCAGTCCAGCCTTGTGCGCTGGGTCATCTTGAGATCGGCAAATATGTCGTCATAGCCCAGGGGACTGATCACATGGGTGTCCCGGCCCAGAGCAGTCAGCGAGCGGGTATCCAGATGATCGTAGTGTCCGTGGGATATGAGGACGTGGTCTGGTCGCGGGATTTCCCGGACATCAAAGTCTAGTGGGGTAAAGTCCTTGATGAATCGAGAGATTTCAGAAAAGACCGGATCCACCACTATGAACTGATCCTGATCCTTAATCATGACGCTGGCATGTTTTATAAAAGTGACCGATAGGCTGCCGTGATCTCTGATGGGTTGCCAATCGATGGATACCGGCACCACCTGCTCCTGGTCGTAATAGGACTTGAACTGGTTCTCGCTGAACAGTTTCCAGTGGAGAACGCGTAACATGTTCCCATGTTCTTTGTTGCTGAAGGGGTTAACAAAGCGATTATCACCGTGATGGAGTTTTGCTTGGGCCAGTTCTCGCAGACTGTAGTCATTGAAGAGTGAGGGCGGGGCTTCCTCCGCGGCTTGGCCGGCACTGGTCTTAAAATTCGTGCAACCAGCGAGGAGGTGAAGAAAAGCTGCCTTTTTTCCTAAATCCAAGAATTTCCTGAGAAACATGCGACGGTCCATCAGGGCGTCACCCTCATTTGGTGGGCAAAGCCCACCCTACATTATGGAGTAGTCAAATAAGCACGGGGCATGGAGCATGGAGAAAAAGAAAAGAGATTATCTCACGCTATGCGCTTGGCGCCATGCGCTATGCAGTTCAACTTCTGATAACCATACCGGACTCAAAAGGCAAGTCAGTACAGTATTTTTCACATGGGCAAGCCCTCTCTGGCCTTTCCTTCATGAAATTGACTTCTGTCGACCAAATGTTTAGGTTCAGACAAAATACAAAGTTTCTTAACCCGGCAAGAAAAGAGGCCTAGAGAAATGTTTCGAAAAGGTGGGGACAGGGCGTTAAAAGATTACCTAAGGATCTTTGGGCCAGCGGCATTCTTTACAATAATCGGTTTCATTGTGGCCTATCAATTTGTGCAACCTGCCCCTCCAAAACAGGTAGTGATCGCCACCGGCATGAAGGAAGGCGCCTACTATGCATACGGCAAGAGTTACAGCGAAATACTAGCCAGAGATGGCATCACGTTGGAGGTGTTGAGCACAGCTGGCTCAGCGGAGAACATCAAGCTTCTCGAAGCTGAGACTGGTGGGGTCGATGTTGCTTTCCTGCAAGGTGGGACTGGCACTTTAGCCACATCGGACGATCTCGTATCATTGGGAAGCCTCTATCTTGAGCCCTTGTGGTTCTTTTTTCGCGCGCATCTTTCTGTGAAGCAAATCTCAGATCTAAAAGGAAAACGAATTGCTGTAGGCAGAAAAGGTAGTGGCACCAGGGTGTTATCGATACAACTGCTTGAAGTCAACGGTTTGACATCCGCCCCAAATCTTCTCGTCTCAGAGGGTGGGAACAAAGCTGCGAAGATGCTCTTAGAAGGTAGGGTCGATGCAGCTTTTTTTGTGACCTCACATCGTTCAGCAGTGGTGAAGATGCTTTTAGAGTCCGAAAAAGTTCGCTTGCTGAGTCTTGACCGAGTAGAGGCTTACACGACTCGCTATCGCTTCCTCAAGGAGGTAAGGCTTCCCGAAGGGGTGATAGATTTTAAAAAGAACATCCCTTCGCGGGATATCATTTTGCTCGCACCTGCAGCACAACTTGTGGCCCGTAAGGACTTTCATCCCGCCTTAATTGATCTGCTTTTGCAAACCGCTGAAGGGATCCATGGAGCTGGTGGTCTGTTTGAACAACCTGATGAGTTCCCATCCACCAAGTATCTTGACTTTCCTTTAAACAAAGAAGCTCGCCGCTTCTATGAATCTGGCCCTCCTTTTCTGCGGCGGCATCTTCCCTTCTGGGCCGCCACCCTTGTTGACCGTTTAAAGATCATGCTGCTGCCCCTCGTTGTCTTACTATTTCCGCTTTTCAAACTCATGCCACCTGTCTACAGGTGGCGGGTTCGATCAAGGATATATCGCTGGTACTCTGAGCTGGAGGGTGTTGACCCCAGGATACAACAAGATGATAGTGGCGGGCGCGTAGAGGAATATCTTGCTAAACTTGATAGGATTGAAGATAAGGTGACGAAGGTTTCCATCCCATTGTCATATTCGAAGGAACTATACGACCTGCGCCTCCACATAGAAATGTTGCGAAACGAGCTTCGGAAACCGGGTGAAAAAAATACATTGCTCGAAGAAAAAGAACAGCCTTAACCCTCGTGAAACATCCGGGCTAGAGAGACTTTAAACTAAATAATCAAGCTCGAGCTTTTTGTGGAGGTTTCAGGTGTCGGGTGTCAGGTGTCAGGTGTCAGGAAATATAGCCATAGAAGCTGAAACCTGAACACTGAACACTGAAACCTGAGATTTGGTGCTTGGGATTTGATATTTTGCAATGCTCCACTACTCCATTACTTGAACCTGTAGAGGCCTGACTGTGCTACCAAGAAACGCCAACCAACCTATGAGATCATTCAGCAGTTCCCTTTGTGTTCTCCTGCAGCTGCTCTTTTGTGCAGTCATTTTAGCCCTTTTATTTCCCCCTGATACCTCCTCAGCAGATGGTTCTACCAGCCATCCCAGGAAAACGGCCCTTTCCTCGAGACCCAGCACCCCCGTGGCAAAAAGCAATACCCAGCGGAGTCTCATCATTTCGCCCGACTCAGATGAATTCTCGCAGAATCCAAAGCTCTTGGGCCGTATACTGAGGGGGCCCCATGGCTACTTTCGCTTCATCAACGAAATATTTGCCGAAGAAGTCTGTGTGCGCTTTCGAGACGACCTGGGTTGGATTCCCAACGTTAGCCTCCAAGGCGACGCCCACCTGGAGAATTACGCCATCACTGAACGGGGGCGTGGTCTCACGGACTTCGATGCTGCGACAATGGGACCCGTGGTACTTGATCTCGTGCGGTTCGGAGTGTCAATACATCTGGCCTCCCGAGCCAATGGCTGGGAGGAGGAAGCTGAGCCGGTGGTCGATAGTTTCCTCTCCGGCTATCGCGCCGCCCTGGAGGACCCTGGGCTCACCATTCCTCCACCCGAACTGGTCTCTCGGATCCGGGCCCGCTTTACCACAGACCGCGCACACACCCTAGCAGCACAGGAAACTCTCATGCAGCCGCTGGAGGTAAGCCGCGAGAACTTC
>PVMK01124929.1_pt1 | contig 37064 bp, 35 predicted proteins | sample 1853481 | NCBI WGS metagenome assembly PVMK01 (sample SAMN08533507, study PRJNA380276) | Marine sediment metagenome, whole genome shotgun sequencing project. | reverse complement strand
TACCGTGAGAATGCCCTTGAGGGCTCCATCCTCTACGATCGGTACTGCGCCAACATTGTGCTCTCGCATTAGTTTTGCGGCCTCTCGCACGGTGGCCTGTTCCCCTACATTCGCCACCTGTTGTTCGCGTATTACATCAGGGATAATCCTGCGAGGCATTTCTTCTTCTCCTTACTGGCCAATCATTTTCCGGCTGCTGAACATCTTCTCCAGGCTCGTTCGTCGCTCATTCAATTACCTCCGTGACGCTGTTTGCATTGATCCATGACAAGCGGGTGGACGCTAACGAATGATATCCCTGGCTCGTCCTAGGACAAGGCCCGATGAACTACCGGTCCCTTCTATTAATTCCATACGGCGCAGAATCCCTAGTCTTTCGCGGTGGCGGCCCGTAGCGTCAGGCCATGCGAAAGATCTTGCTTTATCTCCTTGATAGCGTTCTCAGCAACTTCCGTAGCCGCGCTGCGCTGCAGCTCGAGATCCTAGCTCTGCGTCATCAGCTGGAAGTTCTTGAACGCAACCGCCCGGCTCGAGTTCGACTCATACGACTGGACCGGATTCTTTGGATCCTACTGTATCGCCTCTGGCCTCGCTGTCTTAATACGGTGGTGATCGTCAAGCCGGAGACGGTGGTCGCTTGGCATCGCAGAGGCTTTCGCGCCTTCTGGACCTGGAAGTCACGACCACGCAAGAGAGGTCGACCGTCGGTTCCCGCAGATGTCAGAGGCCTGATTCAACGAATATGTCGTGAGAACCCACTGTGGGGCGCACCGCGCATCCACGGCGAACTTCTCAAGCTCGGGATCGAGATCAGTCGGGCCGCTGTCTCAAAGTATATGGTCCGGCGCCCGAAGCCGCCATCTCAGACCTGGCGGACATTTCTTGGCAACCATGTGGACTGTCTGGCATCTGTCGATTTCTTCGTCGTGCCCACTGCCACCTTTCGGCTCTTGTTCGTGTTCATCGTCCTGCATCACGAACGCCGTCACATCGCGCATTTCGGCGTAACCGCGCAGCCCACATCGCACTGGGCCTCGCAACAGATCCGGGAAGCGTTTCCCTGGGAGACCGCGCCGCAGTATCTAATCCGAGATCGAGACGGGTCCTACGGCGCCGTCTTCGTCTCTCGGCTTCAGGCCATGGGGATCAACGAGGTTCTCACCGCCCCCAGATCACCTTGGCAGAACGCCTACGTAGAGCGCGTGATCGGCTCGATCCGGCGCGAATGCCTCGATCACATCATTGTCCTGAGCGAACGGCACCTGCGGCGGATCCTGTCATCGTATTTCGACTATTACCATCGATCCCGAACTCACTTATCGCTTGAGAAGGACTGCCCGGAACCGCGTCCGGTTCATCCGCCTGATGCGGGCAAGGTCATCGCTTTCCCACAAGTCGGCGGCCTGCATCATCGCTACGAACGGCTCGCTGCCTAGTCCTTCCAGGACCTTTTGCTTGACGCCGCTCGCACTCGGCAGCGGATGTCCGGCATATTGCTGACCGTTATCGCCCAAAGATTGTTCGGCCGGTCGGAGCCTTGTTTCCATGGACCGCTTGCCCGATCACGGCGGCGCCATAGCGCCAACGCCGCCGAGGAATCTCTAATGGACGTCAGGCCGATTGGACGCATCAGTCCGAATCAATTAAATGGAAGCGACAGGCACCGAAAACCCGAGGCTGCAGCGCGCCTGCGGGCCGTGGGGCTCAACAGTCCGCATGGTCTAGCGGTCAGCGCAAACACAATTCACGCACATCCGAAAAACACTTGCTGGCAGGAACAGACGTCACCTGGGCCCCATCGCCCGGATTTAGTTCACGACCACGCCACAGGCCACTCTAGCGCCCCCACCGCCGAGCTTCTTCGGAACATCGGAATAATTGTCGCCGCCGCTATGGATGATGATCGCGCGGCCGACCAGATCGGTGGTTTTCAGGCGCGGGGCCCAGCTGCTCCGGTTGGCGTTTCCTTTGGCGTCCACATAGAGCACGGGCAGGTCACCAAGATGTCCTTGGCCCTGTGATCCCTCGTGCCGTTCCGTATTGTTTGGGTCGAAGTGTCCACCCGCGGCCAAACCGGGCACCATCACGCCATCCTTTTCCGCGGGTGCACAGCTGGGGTTCTGATGCACGTGCATGCCATGCTGCCCTGGTGTGAGACCACGAAGTTGCGGCCAGATTTTCAAGCCCTTGCCTGTATCTTGAAACTCAATCATGCCAACGATGTTGGCCACACCACCGCTGTCCACCTGCCTCATCGTCACGTGCACCGATGCGCCCCAAGCCGTTCCCGCTATGGCGAATGCGGCGAAAAACAGGATCGCGAATATCTTTCCCATGAATGTGACCTCCCCGAAGTTTTGATTGGCTCTAACTATTTCTTCCTTAGCGTTTCCACAAAGGCAATGATGTTCTCAATGTCATCAAGGTTCACTGTGAATTCTGCAACATGCGACGGTAGCTCAGTCCATTTAGGAACACCGGGTACGCGCACATAGACTGGGTGCGGGCGACGCTCATAGAATGTCTGAAAACGTTCTAGATAGTCATCTCTTTTGGCCAGTAACTGGAATGAAGGTGTGCTGCCAATACCCCCATAAGGGTTGTAATCACCGATAACGTGACAGCGAGAGCAATGCTTGATCGCTATACTCCGACCCTTTTCGCTGTCCCCCTCCGCATATGAACCAGGCGCCGCGCTAAGCACGACGATCCACACGCCACAGGCTAAGGCTAGATACCTCATTTCGCAAATCTGGCACCTTCCGCCGGCCAATGCGTTATACGTCGCATTTCTTTCATCCACCCACCGAACATTGACCGCGCCTTGAAGCGCCGCACGCCGTCGCGCCAAAACTCATACAGGTTAAGGGCCTCCCGCATCCGAGGCAATCGCCTCACCTTATCCCCTGAAAATCAGTGTTGCTCCACAGGTATTGAGCGAGCGTGTGGACAACTCGCTTGGCAAAGTTCCATGACACTTTAGTTTGCCGTTCTGAAATCGCTGGGCTTCACTCCCCCTGCAGCCTGCCCAGTGATACGGGCCACCGCGGTGCCGCCGCTGGTGGCCCTCCCCTTGCGCCACGTGTTTCCGGGTGAGTTTGCGCGGAGGTCCACCCCCCTGGCGCTGAAACGGGATTTCTCCGCGACTGAGAGATTTTCACCCGGTGCTGAACCGATAGCTTGAACGCACCATAGCTATCATCGCGTTATCGCGCGAGATGAATAACCATGACTAAATCCCGCTGTCTGGTACTGCCATTCCCGAGACCTGCACTCATCGCCTACGATAAGCGCATCGCGGTACCGATTGTAGCTGACGGAATCTGGCAGGGCTGTGTCGCACTCGTTTTCCACCGAATCGAGAGCGTTGAGGTTCTCGTGCCTGTTTGTTTTCGTGTAAGATTATAGTGGCAAAAGTGATAACTGCTGATCGGCCATCGCCAGGTGCGTCAAAGACGCACTGAGAATGGCGCCCTGTAGGCCCAGCGTCTCTCCATCGAGCAGCCGCGCCACAAGGTTGAGTACGTGGTGAATGCCTTTGGCCAGCACGATGCCGAACTCGGCCAGCTGGCCACGGATCATGTTGACCAGCTGTGTGCGCTGGCGGATCAGCAGATCACGCGCCCGGTGCACCGCCAATAGCGACTGCTGTTCGCGCGACTTGATCGCAACAAAGCGCATACTCGGCCGCCCCACAGCCTCGCAGATGGCCGCCGCATCGCCCGCGTCGGTCTTGCCGCGCTTGACGTAGGCTTTGACATAGGCCGGCGGCATCAACTTGACTTCGTGGCCCAACGCACAAAGCTCCCGCCGCCAGTAGTGGCTCGTGCCGCAGGCCTCCATGCCGATCAGGCAGGGCTCGAGCCGCTCAAAAAAGGGCATCACCTGGCGCCGGCGCAGCGCTTTGCGGACGATCACTTCTCCCGCCTCATCGACGCCCTTCGCCGGCATCGCAAAGGCGTTCGATTGTGTGACAGCCACGAAGGGCTGGAGTCGACCCAACTCGGCCATTCAGCATTGGGGGCACCAAAGTCAGCAATCGGATCGCAAAGCGGTCGTTCGATTGCCTCGAACAGTTAGGCCGCTGATAATGTGGTGGACGGCCCCACACAGGTACTGTCAGACAAACTTGAACCGACCCGCGAAGGGTGCCGGTCTCCTGCCGTCCTCACCAGACTAGTGCTTTCAATTCGGCTGGCTTTTGCCTTCACGTAGATCAATCGTTGCCGGCCGGATCACCGCATAGCGCGTGAAACTCACGGGCTCTCCAGCTGTTGGGCAAAGGCATCGGCCCTGCAATGAGGCGCCGTCTGGAATCACGAGATTTCTAGGAGAGTCCATGACGATCAAGCCTTTGTCTTTCCAGCCGGTCAGGACTCGGCAGATAGTTTCAGTTCGCGTTCCCAGATAGTTCGCGATTTCATCCCGGAGCATTGGCAGGTGCACCGCCAACCCCCGTTCCGATTTCTCGCCGATCCCATCGCCTATCTCGAACAGGAACGTCGCCAGGCGCGCCTTGACCGGCAGGAACCAATAGCCGCGCAAGCGCGCGGTACGGCGGGCGAGTTCGGCACAAGCGGCCTCGAACAACAGCCAAACGAGATCTTTCTCGCCCGCACCCTGCGAAGGAAACTCTTGCAGGCCCAACTCCAGCAGCTGTGCGCTGGTCAAGGACTTCGCATCGAAGCCCCAGGTCTCGCCGAACCTGGCGGGCGCGATCAGATCTCCGGAATAACAGTATCCGAGAACGTCGCGCTCTCCGGACGGCAATTCGTGATAGAGTCCGACGATACCATCCAGGACGATATAGACTTCGTTGCCGGCCTCATTGCTCTGGGCGAGGGATTCGCCACCCTTCAAATGCCGTTCCCTGCCGCAGCTGTCGAATAGCACGGTGGCCCCCTGTCCGATCCGGCTTCGCAGCACTCGCCGTGCTCTGCCGCGGGGCGTCTCAGCCCGCTCTTTTCCCGCCGGCAGGACTTGTCGCGAGAAACTGGCACCGGGCCTAGTCATCTGTTCCAGCATCGGCACATTCCTTTTGGCCCGTGCAGAATATTCGGAGGAATATTGTGGCGGCCCCGGGTAGTCGAGATAGGGAGTAGGTAGAAAACAATGGCCTCTGCCAGCGCATGAGCGCTTTGATCTACCTCAATAGTGCGGCAGCAAATTGGCTCGCCCTGCGGATATTCAAGAATGCCCGGTCTCGTTTGGCGGCACACCCCGCACGAGAATCGGCAAAAATCTTCTGGAAATTGACATAGATCAAGCAGCTCGGCTCGGGTGAGGAATAACCTCGGCAGGGCGTGCCGAGAATTCGGGGCGTTAATCTCAAGCGGCAACGACAGTGCGCTGCGCTGATGTCCGGCAGCGCCAGGCGGGGTTATGGGGACGGATGAAGTGGTTGTCGAGCCTATGGGGGAAACTGATCAAGGTCATTTACGTGTCGCCGGTGGCAGGCTTATCAGCCGTTTTCCTGGCCGGCATCGTTTCCTGGGGCGGGTTCAACTGGAGCCTGGAGCTGACCAACACGGAGTCGTTCTGCATCTCGTGTCACGCGATGAGAGAGTATGTCTACAAGGAGTATAGAAAGAGCACCCACTACAACAACCGCACCGGTGTCCGCGCGTCCTGTCCCGATTGCCATGTCCCCAAGGAATGGGGGCACAAGGTGGTCCGGAAAGTGCGCGCGACCAACGAGTTATTTCACTGGTTGAAGGGGTCTATCGACACCCCGGAGGAATTCAAGGCCAAGCGGCTCGAGCTGGCGCAGCACGTGTGGAAGAGCATGGTGGCAACCGACTCGCGGGAATGCCGAAACTGTCACGGGATCGGTTTCATGAACCCGGATGCGCAAGCAGCGCAGGCACACGTGATGCATGGGCTGGCGGACAAGTGGGGAATGACCTGTATCGAATGCCACCAGGGGATCGTTCATTCCTTGCCGGAGGCTTTCGACAGGGACGCCGTGATGGATGCGCTCCATGACCGGATGGAAAGTGAAAAGGTGAATTGCCGCCTGTGTCATGAGGACATAGGGGGACCACCGGCTGGCGATGGCTGGGACTAAGCGGGCGCCTCGATGATCGCAGGGATCAAGGAGACCAGATGGATGACGACAGGGAGGCCAAAATGTTCGCTCACAAGAGCATGATTTTCGGATTAGCGGGCTTGGTATCGCTGGCTTTCAGCTATTCCAGTCACGCTGGAACGGCGTCTGCATCGGCGCTGGCGGAGGGCCAGGCGCTGTTCGATGAGAACTGCGCGGTCTGCCATCAGGAAGACGCAATCGGCGAGCCGGGCGTGGCACCGTCGCTCACCAATCCGGAGCTCTTGAGCATCGCCTCGGACAGGTTCTTCGAAACCACCATCCGCGACGGGCGCGAGGATACCGGAATGCCGCCCTTCGACCATCTCGGCCGGTCGGGCGTTCAGGCCATCGTCGTTTATCTGCGGTCCCACGCCAAGGGCCCCAACCGCTCCGAAGACGTTGACAATCAGCCCGACGCTCATGGCGACCCCCGCCTCGGCAAGCAGTGGTACGACTACATCTGCTCCACCTGTCACGGCGTGGACGGGGATGGCTATGAAGCCGGCGGCACCGGCACGGCCATCGGCTTGCCGGGCTTCCTGGGCAAGGTTTCCGACGGCTTCATCCGCGAGACGGTCAGGAACGGCCGCTCCAATACCCGCATGCTTGCGTTCAGCGGGCCCAATGGATTGGCCGATCTCTCCGATCAGGAGATCGATGACATCATCGTTTATCTGCGCACCCGAGCAGAGTGAAAAGTGGAGGCTTAGGCTATGAAACGCATCAAGACAGCTTTCTCGCGCCGGGATTTCATGAAGACCGGCGCCTTTGTCTCTGGATCCGCGGCCGCCGCGGGGCTCATGGTCGGCGCCAACCCGGAGCTGGAATCGGCTTCCGCATTGGCCGCCGAAGGCGAGGAAGGCCGCACCACCGCCATCGCCCAGTGCCCCTACTGCGGGGTGGGTTGCGGCACCATCATCCAGGTGGAGAACGGCAAGATCGTCTCCATGCGGCCCGACAAGGACCATCCGACCAACTACGGCCTGCAGTGCATCAAGGGCCTGACCGCCGCCGAGCCCATGTACGTGGACCGGATGGAGGGCGACTCCTACGTGCGCAACGACGTCTGGGAGGAATGGAGCAAGGACGGCCACGGCGACCTGGAGTACATCTCCGGCACCAAGGGCTCGTTCGACGAAGAGCACTTCGTGCGCGTGTCCTATGAGGAGGCTTCCGAACTGGTCGATCATAAGATCGCCCACTTCGTCGAGACGTATGGCGGCAACTCCATCGGCCTTTACGGCTCGGGGCAGCTCACCATGGAGGGCCAGTATCTGGAAAACCTCTTTATGAAGGGCGTCCTCGGCTCCAACACCATCGAGGCCAATGCCCGCATGTGCATGACCTCGGCGGTCACCGGTTATTTCGCGACCTTGGGATCGGATACGCCGCCTCTGGCTTACGAGGACATCGAGCTATGCGACATGATCATGCATTTCGGGCACAACGCCCGCGAATCGCACCCGATCATCTTCTGGCGCGCCGCCGACTACAAAAAGAAGAAGGACATTCCAACGGTGGTCGTCGACCCGCGCCGCACCGGCACGGTGATGGGCTACGAGGACATCAATCCGGATAACTCCGTCCACGTCCCTATCCTGAACGGCGACATCAGCTTCCTGAACGCCATCGCCCATGTCCTGCTCAAGGAGCACGAGGACGTGATCGACTGGGAGTTCGTGAAGGCGCACACCACCGGCTGGGAGGAATACGTAGACGGTGTGCTCGAGAACTACAGCCCGGAGCAGGTGCAGGACCGCATGGGCGGACCCAATCACGACGTCTCGCCCGAACTCATCCGCCGGATCGCCGGCATGTACGCCGATGCCACCCGCAAGCGTCTGGCCCGCGCCAAGGGGACACAGAAGGGCGGTTATGGCGGGGTCATCATCATGTGGGGCATCGGCTACAACCAGCACATCCACGGCCAGCACAACGTCATCGCGATCATCAATCTGCTGACCCTGACCGGCAATCTGGCCAAGCCCGGCTGCGGCCCCTTCTCGATGACCGGCCAGCCGAACGCCATGGGCGAACGCTTCACTGGCGGCCTGACCGGACGGTTGCCCTTCAATATGCCGCTGAACGACGATGCACATCGCGTAAAAATGGCCAAAGCCTGGCGGGTTCCGGAGCAGAACCTGATCAATGCCATGAACTCCGAGAACCCGGGCTATGCCGTGGGCATGATGGAGCGTGCTCTCAAGGGTGACGTCAAAGCGTTCTTCTTCGTCTATGCCACCCATATCGACCTGCCCGACCAGTACAACCTGGTGCGCCCGGCGATCGGCAAGACCTTCAACGTGGTGCAGGAGATCTACCGCCACGCGCCCAACAATCTCTATGCGGACGTGATCTTCCCGGCCGCGACCTGGGGCGAGGTTGCCGGCGTCTATATCAGCTCGGAACGGCGCATCAACCTTTGCCAGAAGGCCGCCGAACCGCCGCCGGGATGCCGGCCCGACATGGACATGGTTATCGACAAGGCCAAGGGGATCGGCACGCTTCTGGGGCTCGACATGGACAAGGTCCTGCCTTACGAGCGCAAGGATGATGGCTTCTACGATGCAGAGGAGATCCTCCGCGATATCATCAGGGCCTCCGAGGGCACGGACACGGACCTGACCGGCATTCTGGAAGTGGAGAAGCTGGACGAGCTGTCGCCTTACGAGCAGCTCGAGGAGCTGCGCGGCATCCAGTGGCCCGCGCCGACCTACGAGATCGCCCAGAGCGGCGGCACCAAGCGCCGCTTCATGCTGCAGGAGGGTGACTGGGACAACCGCCCCTACGGTTACTTCCGCACCAAAGACGGCAAGGTGCACATGAAGCTGGTCCACCAGGATTATTCCGACCGCGAGGAGATAACCCGGAAGCTGATGGCGTTCGGCGCCGAGGAGGGCCTCTACACTATCGACCACATGGATCTCATCAATCTGGCGCGCGACAAGGGCCTCACGCCGGACCTCCCGGACGAGGATTACCGGGGCATGCCCTGGGACAAGGTGCCGGAGGACAAATACCCCTACTGGATGGGCCTCGGCGTGGTCTATGAGCACTTCCATACGGCCAAGTCCAACCGCAGCCCAACCACGCGCCGGCTGGTTCCGGAGATGTATGTGGAAATGCATCCGGAGGATGCGGCGGACCTGGGCGTCGAGGACGGCGACAAGGTGCGCGTGATTACGCGCCGCGGCTCGCTGGAGGCGCGCGCCCAAGTCGGCACCAACAGCCTGGTGAAACCCGCCCGCAACAACGTGCCGCGCGGCTACATGTTCGGGCCGTGGAACCTGTCGGTGGCCGACAGCGCCGATCCCAAGAAGAACAAATGGCTGGCCAACGGCATTACCAGCCGTGTCTGGGATCCCGTTTCCGGACAGGTGGACTTCAAGAAGTCGGCCTGCCGGATCGAAAAAATTTAGCAGGACATTGGGCAGACGTAGGCAGATGGAACGTAGAACCTTCGTCCAGGCGTTAGTCGCCAGCGCAGCGGCGACGGCTGTCCCGGCGCCTGCTGAGGCGGTGCGGAGCGAGCCTGCGTTGCGTTATCTGCGTCCGCCGGGGAGCGCTGCCGGAAGAGGAGTTCCTGAACCGCTGCATCCATTGCGGCCAGTGCGGCGAGGCCTGCCCGAACCGCTGTATCAAGTACTTCGGCCTGGAAAACGGTTGGGGGTCGGTCGATACGCCCCACATCATTCCGCGCGAAAAGGCCTGCATCCTGTGCATGAAGTGCGGCGATGTCTGCCCGACCGGCGCCATCCAACCGATCGCGCGCGAGGCGCAGGCTGTTATCGACGGCGTCAAGATGGGCCACGCCCGGGTCGACGAGAGCCTGTGCCTGTCTTACCAGGGCAAGAGCTGCGGGGTGTGCTACCGGGCCTGCCCGCTCCAGGATGTCGCCATCACGGTCGGCTTCATGGAGCAGCCCCACGTCACGGACAAGTGCGTCGGATGCGGCCTCTGCGAGCGGTCGTGCATTCAAATGCCCCAAGCCATCCGCGTCATTCCGAATCGTGGCTGAATTCAGGGCGGCGGAAAGATGAGCGGACGACCTCACAAACCGTTCTTCCTCTGGCGGCATCTGAACAAGCTGCGCTGGATCACGCTGAGCCTCGTGTTCGCAATGCTTGTGCTGCTGCCCTACCTGCACGTCTATCAGACCTACGTGGCTGCCCATGCCTATGATCTGTTGCCGCCGTCGGAACAGCGGCTCTACGATGTCATGGAGGCGCTCACCGCGCCCTTCACCGACGATCCGGCCGAGGATCTGGACGCGCTCAAGGGCAGTACCTGGTCGGGAACCTTCTGGGGCCTGAAGCTGTCGGATCCGCTGGCCGCGCTGGGCCAGCTGGCGGCGGGACTTACGCTTTATTGGCCGTTTCTGCTCACCGCGCTCATTCCCGTCGCCTTTACCGTGGTGTTCGGGCGGTTTTTCTGCGGTTGGCTGTGCCCGGCAACCCTTCTCTATGAACTCAATGGCAATCTTGCCGCCTGGCTGCGCTGGGCCGGACTGAAACTCGGCAGGCGCCGCTTCGACAAACGCTTAAAGTATGTGGTGTTGGCGATGGGGGTAATTCTGTCGGCCATGAGCGGTTCCGTATTGGTCGCGGCGGTTTATCCGCCCGCCATCATCGGACGCGAAATCTACTATGTGATCGCGTTGGGCGGCTTCGGCGCCGGCACGGTGTTCTTCCTGGGTACCCTGCTGTTCGATCTGCTGGTGGCGCGCCGCGGCTTCTGCCGCTACCTCTGCCCGGGCGGCGCGCTCTATGCCCTGCTGGGCCGTTACCGGCTGGTGCGCATCCGCAGGATCGTGGAGACCTGCAATGACTGCGCAAAATGCAATGCCGTCTGCGAATTCGGCCTCGATCCCCTGCGCGACGGCTTTGGGCAGGAGTGCAACAACTGCACCGCCTGTATCGCGATCTGCCCCACGGACGCCATGACTTTCGTCATCCGGCCCCACCGACTATCCGGCGCAAGGACCCGGGCATCTGGGCCGGCAGTACCGCCGCGCGCAGGAGGCCGCGCACACGCCGGAAGCGAGACGCGGCGAGAAGCGGCCTGATGAAACGCCGGGCACTCCTGAAGAGCCTCATCGCGGGCGCCGCGGCGCTGGCCGCCGGCGCCATCCCCTATGGCCTCCTGACTTTGTTGGCGCCGCGACGCGCGGCGGCGGAGCGAAACTATCTGCGTCCCGCCCGGCGCGCTCGAGGACGACGCGGCCTTCGTGGCGGCCTGCATCGGTTGCGGTTTGTGCGGCGAGGTCTGTCCGCCGCGCTGCATTCGCTTCCACGCCCGCGACGGTGGCGGCAAGGTCAACACGCCTTATATCGATGCTGCGGAAAAGGCCTGCATCCTGTGCGATAAATGCATGGAGGTCTGCCCCACCCAAGCACTCACCGTCACGCCCCGGGGCGAGATCGATATGGGGCTCGCCCAGATCGATCGCACGGCTTGTTATCCGTGGGTGGATCGAGGCGTGTGCGGGGCCTGCGTCAGCATCTGTCCCCTGGGCGAGAAGGCCATCGGCTTCAAGATGTGGAATCAGTACCGACCCTTCATCAAGTCGGGTTGCGTGGGCTGCGGGCTGTGCGTGGAGGTCTGCCCCCATCCGAGCAAGCCAATCTGGATCGTCGACCGTACGCGGGAAACGATCGTGCAAGACAGGGTATGAGCCATGCTGAAGAGCCCGACTAGCGTCTTGCGTGGAACAGCGCGCCACCACTGCGGCCGGTTCGCGGCGTCGGCGCTCGGCCTCGCGCTCCTGGTGCCGGCTCTTTGGCTTTCGGTGGTGGATTTCGCGATCGCGCACCACGTGCTGGGCCGGCCCAACTATAGCCTGAACGAGGACTCCAACACGCCGCCCAGCATGCAGGGCGAGGTCCAGATCGGCGACTATTTCGTCACCTACATGGCCTTTCCCGCCTTCCCGCGGCCCAGAATCGCGCGGCAGGATCAATCTCTACGTCACACGCATCGACGATGGAACGCCGTTCCAGGGCGAGGTCACTTTCAAGGTGCGCGATAAGGTCTGGTTTTCATGGCTGGGGGATCGCCGGAAAAGAAGTGAAGCTCGGCGTTCAGCCGCCGGACGACAATGTCTTCCGCCAGGGTTTTCTGTTCCACGAGGCGGGCGATTATGTCGTTACCGCCGAGTTCCAGGCGGGCCGGCGAGCCGTACACAATAGATTTTCCGTTGCGCATCGGGGAGCCCGCCCTCGTAGGGGCCCATCGGCATCGCCGTGGGCCTGCTGCTGATCGTGCTCGCGGCCGTCAGCGTCATCCAGCGCCGGCGCTCGATGACGGGCAAGCTCCGTGACGCACATGAGGCGCGAGCTGAGAAATGAGACTCGTACATGCCAGTCAAGTTCGTGCCACCGGTTTCGTCCCCGGACCAAGCCCGAAGCGGGCTCTTCGAGTCTGGTCTGTCGGCCTTCCTCGAGGCATGAGGCCATAATGGACCGCCGGGACTTTTTCAGAACCGGAGTGCGGAAGACGGCCCGAGATCGCATACCGCGTGGCCGGCGAGAGTGCGGCAAGGCGGGCTCAAAGGTGGCTTCGTCCCCCCTTCGCCGTGGAGGAGCTCGACTTCCTGCTCGCCTGCAGCCCGGTGCGACAAGTGTATCGAGGCATGCCCGCACGGTGTGCTGTTCAAGTTGCCGGCACACACAGGGATCCAGGCGGCCGGCACCCCGGCCATGGATCTGCTCAATCGGGGGTGCCACCTGTGCCGGGATTGGCCCATGCGTGAGCGCCTGCGAGCCGGGCGCCCTAAGGCGTCCCGGAGCAGGAGGAAGGCCCGGCCCGGCACCGGCCAAGCTGGCGCGCGTGCGGATCGATCCAGAAACCTGCCTGCCCTACTCGGGTCCGGAATGCGGCGCGTGCGCACACTCCTGCCCGGTTCCCGGTGCGCTCGAATGGGAGGGCGGGCTCAGACCCGTCGTCAACGACGATCGCTGCACCGGATGTGCCCTGTGCCGCGAAGCCTGTATCATGGAGCCCAAGGCGGTCGAGGTTTCGGTCCTCATTCCTGAAGAGGGAGATGGCGGAGATCCCGTGATGTCCGAACCGCGCTTCGTCCGAACTCCTCGGGCACCGGCAATTGCGATCCTTCGGCTCGGACTGGCGTTGTCACAGACTCGCGTGTGGTGAACGTTATTGACGGGTAAGCTGATGAGATGAAAGCGATCAGCTAGCGCAATCGCCACTTTCCACCGTCGATCATCCAACGGGCAGTGTGGCTATACACCCGAATTGATCTCAGTTTACGGAATGTCGGGGAACTCCTCGCCGAACGCGGCGTCCGGGTTTCTTACGAAACGATCCGAGGGCGGGTGATGAAGTTCGGTCCCGAAGTGGCCCGGCGCCTCAGTTGCGATCGACCAAGGCCGCGCCCGCTCTGGCTTGGCGCCACCTGGCGAAGCGGAAGAACAACCGGATCGAAGGGTCACATCTCAGGATCCGACGACGAGAACGAGCCATGCAAGGTTTCCGATCTCCCGGACCGGGCGACGGGAAGGGCGTGGCCGATACTGCGGGCTGTGCCCGACAGAATTGCAACCTGACCGTCCAAGGATTCGTTTGTTGCGGAACTTGGGTCTAGGTTTACCGACAACATGGGCGGTGCTTTCGTAGGCTCTACTTGCGAATAGCATCTTCTCGATCACCCGCCATATCCGCTTGCGGCCTCGTGGAAGGTAATAAACACTGAGGTTGCGACGAGGGACGTGTGTTCGCACCACTTCTGAGAATTTCAGCCGTGCCGGGGATAAATGAGGGAAAGATGACCCAGTTTGATACCGTTATCCGAAACGGACGCGTGGCGACCGCATCCGATGTGTTCGATTGCGACATCGGCATCAAGGACGGTAAGGTCATCGCCCTGTCAAAGGAATTGACTGACGGGACCCGGGTTATCGATGCCACGGGCAAATATGTTCTGCCGGGGGGTATCGACGCCCATGTGCATCTGGATGAACCGCCGTTTCTCGATGCGCTGCTCAATGATGACTTCGAGACGGGTACGACCGCGGCCGCCCATGGCGGGACCACGACCATCATGTCTTTTGTGCAGCAGGAGAAGGGACGAACGCTAAGGGCGAGTCTACAGGACTACCACCGCAAGGCCGACGGCAAGGCGGTCATCGACTACTCCTTTCATATCATCCTGACCGATCCCAACGAGCAGATCGTCGGGCAGGAAATGCCAGCCCTTATCGAAGACGGCTATACCTCCTACAAGTGCTTCATGGCCTATGACGGGGCGCTCAACGACGGCCAAATCCTGAACACGATGGATACAGCGAAAAGGCATGGGGCACTCGTCATGATCCATGCGGAGAACGAGCATTGCATCCATCACCTCTGTGGGAAGATTCTCGATGAGGGGGGCACTTCGCTCGATCATTTCCCGCAGATCGCCCCCATGGCGGTCGAGCGGGAGGCGACGCACAGGGCGATTACTTTGAGTGAAATCAAGGATGTGCCGATCCTCTTGGTCCATGTGTCAGCTCGCGAGGCGATGGACCAGATCCGCTGGGGACAGGAACGCGGACTAAAGATCTACGCGGAAACCTGCCCGCAATACCTGTTCCTCACGGACGAGGTTTACAGGAAGGAAGGCTGGGAGGCGGCAAAATACATCTGCTCACCGCCACCGCGCGACCGAGACAACCCGGACGCCCTGTGGCGCGGTATCGCCAATGGAGTGTTCCAGATTCTGTCGTCGGACCACAATGCGTTTCAATTCGAGAGCGAAGCGGGCAAGAAGATCGGCGGTCACAGTAAACCCCATTTCCGGAAGGTGCCGCCGGGCATTCCCGGGATCGAACCCCGCCTGGCATTGATGTTCTCCGAGGGCGTCAACGGAAATCGTATCGACATCAACACCTTTGTCGCCATTACCGCGACCAATCCGGCGAAGATTTACGGCCTCTATCCCCGGAAGGGCACAATTACCGTGGGCTCGGATGCGGATATCGCGATTTGGGACCCGAAGAAAAAGGTGACGATCAGCCAGGAAGTGCTGCACGAGGACGTGGACTTTACCCCGTATGAAGGCATCGAGGTGGTCGGGTGGCCGGTGACGGTCTTGTCGCGGGGCCGAACGCTGGTATTAGACGGCGAATTTGTCGGCGAGACCGGCGGCGGAGAGTTCCTGCGCTGCGACCGGGTGAACCTCAATCCGCCCCGTGGACAGCGGGTATCCGACGGCTGAGCCACCAGCTCGTGGGGACGACCAGGAGGCACGAACATACCGGTCTTTGAACGATGACTGCTTTCGAGAAGGTCGCCGTGACGGGCGGCAGCGGCAATCTAGGCACCTATGTTGTCGACAAACTGAAGCGATCCTGCGATGTCACGATAATCGACGTGAAAACGCCAAGGGATGCATCGGTTTCTTTCGAAGAGGTCGACATTCTGGACCTGGCCCGTGTGGCGGCTGCGTTGCAGGGGCATGACGCCGTCATTCACCTGAGCGCGATCAATCAGCCGGTTCCCAGGCCCATGGAAGTTTTTTTCCAACCAATGTGGTCGGCACTTGGAACGTTCTTACGGCGGCCGAGTTGGCAGGCTGTGCCTCCCAAAAACCTAAATACTCGATTGGGTCGGGTTGAGGTCCCTGTTATTTCCGGCATTTTTTGGTCATGCACCTTGATTAGAGAGGAGCCTTGAGGGACGTCGTGTGGAAACGGCCGTTTCGGCCCTGATTTGGTCCGCTAGAGTCTTCCAGCCCGTCTCGCGGGTCGATAGACTTAAGCGCCGCCCATCATGACGAGACATCGGGAGGAGCGAGGGCATGGCCAAGGGCGACGCGGTCGTCGATCACTACAGCCACGGCCGGCTGCTGGACGCGATCCTTGCCGGCGTGACGGCGCTTGGAAAGACACCGGACACGGTTAGCGTCGACGACCTCGCCCCGGTCGACGAGTTTCATATCGGCGGCCGTCAGGCGTCCCAAGACTTCATCGGGCAGTTGGGCTTGTCGTCCGACGACCTCGTTCTCGACGTCGGTTGCGGGATCGGCGGCACGGCACGATACGTTGCCAGCACCTGCGGCTGCCGGGTCTCCGGCCTCGATCTGACGCCCGAGTATATCGCGACGGGGCAAGCTTTGTGCGCTTGGGTCGGGCTTGCGGACCGCGTTGATTTGTCCCACGGCAACGCCCTCGCCATGCCTTTCGAGTCCGCCCTTTTCGACGCCGCCATCATGCTTCACGTGGGTATGAACATCGCGGACAAGGCCGGCCTGTTCACCGAGGTCAATCGGGTCCTGCGGCCGGGCGGGATTTTCGGTGTCTACGACATCATGCGCACGAGCGACGATCCGCTCGTCTATCCGGTTCCCTGGGCGACGGTTCCCGAAACCAGCGCCGTTGCGACCCCGCAAGACTACCGAACGGCACTCGCCGATTCGGGGTTCGAGATAACCAGCGAGCGCGATCGCCGGGATTTTGCGGCGGCGTTCTTTGCGGCCCTACGTGAGCGGATCGACGTGGCCGGCGGCCCGCCGCCGCTCGGTCTCCATATCCTGTTGGGCGAAACTGCGGCCATCAAGATCCGGAACATGGTGGACAACGTGGCCGCGAGCCGGGTCGCCCCGGTTGAGATGATCGCGCGGAAGCCAACGTGACGTCATAGCCCTCTGGTACAGGCGATCCGCCCGCGCGTGCTTGATCCTGGCTAGGCCGGTTTCCCGCCAGGAGCGGACGTAACCGAGTGAGCGAATTTACCTCCGCGGCTGACCGAACTCGGACATCGAACGTGATGAAGTTCGCCTATGTTGGAGTTTGGGAGTCGAGACTAACTCAATCGGCTTTTGGCGCATGCCAATCCGGCGCTCTCACTCAATCTTCGCGCCGGCGGGATAGCCGGGCGGAACTCGCCAGAAATTGAGCCCGATATGTTCCAGAGGCCGCCCGGCTTCGCCCGGCTTGAAGCCGTATCGCAGCATCAATACGAGATCCGAGCTAACGGCAGGGTTGGTGCGAAAATAATCATGGCCGTAGCCGGTCGACTCGCCTTCGAAATTGACAACCGTTACCCGGGCCGAGTTGACCTTCATCCTTTCGATCTCTTCCTCCGTGAGCTCGCCGATGCTTATCGTTCCCAAACGCCCGCGGGGACTGGCGAAGAGGGTCTCGGCTATACCGATCGCCTCGTCATTTGGCGACGAATAAAGCGTCGCTTGGTCGACTTCGAGGGCCAACCGCTCGGCTGCGATCCGTTGACTCATGACTTGCACATCGAGATCCGGTGCCGCGATAACAAGATTCGCGATCTTTAACGTGTCGCGTGCGCTGACGCCGGCGCCTCGGGCCTCAATGACGAGTTCGCGGAAGGCGGACAATGTGACATCGGTACCACGACTGTGCGCGATCAGATGAATGTTCTCGATCTCGGGTTGGTCAGCAAGCCACTTGATGACTTGCTTGAGGTGGAAGACCGTGAACTCGCTGGATTCACGGTCGTAGGTGTAGCCGAAGAAGCCGGGATAACCAGCCGGCCAAGTGTAGACGATCGGCAGGCCTTCGCGGCCGAAGAAATGCCACAGCTCCGCCAGCGCAAAGGCGGCGTCCTCGAAGGTGTTGTGGTAGCCATGCACGTAAAGAAACACATCCTTGCGCGGCGTCAGCGCTAAGCGCCGTACGACTTCCGCCCTCATGCGGGCGATGTTGGCGTCCCGTGCGGCGACGGCATCGGGGTCTTCCACAACCTGACCGTCGATCACTTGGTACGGCATTGGCGTGGGGGGCAGGCGTGCGAACTCGGTCGTCGAGACCATACGCAGTTCGAATTCCCCGAACCGCGTCTGGGTTAAGCTGGCAGTGACGAGTTCGTCCCAGGTGGCACTTTGACCCAGATCTACGATCGTCGTTCCGGCCGCCAGAGAATTCGAACGATTGAAGCCATAAGTGAGGTTGCCCCCCTCATCGGTCTCCGGCGCCCGGTCGGTCACGTAGATAAGCTCGACCTTCGTGCTGATGAAATCTGGCGCCAGCTCACCAAACAACGGCGCCGTCTCGTCAGCGTAAAGGCTCGGTGTCGGCATCAATTTACGGCTTTCTGCGCAACCGGCGACCAATGTTATGCAGGCTAGGAAAATAAGTGAGGTTCGAGAAGAGATCATCACAACGCCTCGCATGGGAGTGGATGAGATCGGCATCGTGATAGTCATCAAATTCGGGAATGTGTCAAACTCGATATTGGTTCCTCGACGACGGATAGCCGAATGGCTCCTCTCGGCTATGAACGGACAGTCTGACGAAAGTGCCGGAGGGTCTGCATTTCCCCCGAATCCCGACTCTAGAAATCGCAACGTCCTTTATTGGACGGACTGCGTCCGCTTTAGCCGCCATGATCTAGATTTCGGGCAGGCGCTATCTATATCTCGATTTGCCCAACGCCGGAACCGCACCTACGGCAAGCACTCTTATGAAGGGTATTGAGTCCTTCCTGTTGCCGGTGCACTTTAGACTTGGTATTCAGAACGCATATCCTGGATACTTAAGAGATTGATTAGGGGGAGCAAATGAAGAGACTGGGGAATGGCTACCGATTTTTCATCCCAGCCGTGACGGCTTGCCTGATGGTTCTCGGCGCGAGCGCTGCCGAGGCCGCCGACTGCACGAGGCCGAAGGGCCTGAAGGGCCAGACGCCGCACGTCATCAAATTCGAGACCGGCAGCGTGGAGATCTCGCCCGAAGAGCAAGCCTGGCTGGCGGCGCAGGCGGAGCGATTCCAGAGCCATCCGAGCCTCGAGGTTTGCGTGATCGGCCAGGCCGACAAGACGGGGGACACGGAACTCAACAAGAAGCTCGCCCTGGAGCGCGCCGAAACGGTAGCCGCCTTCTTGAAAGAAAAGGGTTTAGGGGATAAGAAGTTCCAGGTTGTCGGCCGGGGGGAAGCGTTTGGCGACACCAAGGACTCCTTGATCGGCAAACTCCTGGAAGGCGAGCTGGCGGCGGATCGCCGTGTCGAGGTGACCATCTATCGCTAGGGCGGATGGCGTGCCTTACCAGATCGAGCCTGACGGCTTGGGCGAGCGGGCAAGACCCGCGTCTTGGCTCCCCCATCGCCAGCGGAATTTGCCGGCGGAAACTGAAGGTGTGACGACGTGGCGGATTCGTTAAAGGCACCGGCACTGATTGAGTGCCACGAATGCGGGCTATTTCTGCGCGCAAGGGCCTTGCCCGAGAGCAGCACGGCCAAATGCCCGCGCTGCGGCGCCGGCCTCTACCGCAGGACGAACCGCGGGATCGATCACGCCATCGCTCTCAGCATCGCGGGACTCGTGCTGTTCACGATCGCCAACGTGTATCCCTTCATGACCTTCAAGCTCGAAGGCCGGGAGCAGGTCAGCACGCTGATTACCGGCGTCCTGGAGTTCCTGGATCAAGGGCTTTGGCCGTTGGCCGCGTTGGTGTTGGCATGTACGATCGTCATTCCCTTGGCCAAGATTCTCGGGACGCTGGCAGTCCTGATTCCAATTCGCTATGGCCTGCGGGTGCGGGGTTTGGGGACGCCTATTCCGATTCGTCGAGATCATGCATCCCTGGGCGATGATGGAAGTCTTCATGCTTGGCGTGCTGGTCGCCTACGTGAAGCTGACGGATCTCGCGATCCTGGAACTGGGCCCGGCTCTCTTTGCCTTCACCGCGTTGATCTTCGTGCTCGCCGCCGCAGAATCATCGATCGAGCCGCGCGAGATTTGGACCGCGCTCGGCGATCAGGGTCTCCGGAAGATGCCGGATCGCCATAAGCGAGACCACCTTGCCGGCTGCCACGCCTGCGGCCTGGTCCTCGACCTGTCCGGGCAGGCCCACGCCACATGTCCGCGCTGCGGCGCCCATATGCACCACCGCAAGCGCGACAGCCTGAACCGGACCTGGGCGCTGGTCCTCCCGGCCTTTATCCTTTACATCCCGGCGAACCTCTTCCCGGTCATGACGGTCATCTCGTTCGGCCGCGGCCATCCGGACACCATCCTGAGCGGCGTGAAGGCCTTCATCGAGGCCGACATGTGGCCGCTCGCCCTGCTGGTGTTCTTCGCCAGTGTAACCGTTCCCATGCTGAAGCTTTGGGGTCTGGTCTTTCTGCTAATCTCGGTGCAGCGCAAGTCGTCATGGCGGCTGCGCGACCGCGCGGCCCTGTTCCGGATTATCGAGTCGGTCGGGCGCTGGTCGATGATCGACATCTTCATGATCTCGATCCTGATCGCGCTGGTGAAACTCGAGGCTATTGCCACGATCGAGCCCGGTATCGGTGCGACCTCGTTCGCCGGCGTGGTTATCGTTACAATTATCGCGTCGATGATGTTCGACCCGAGGCTCATGTGGGACGCCGTGGAGAGGGAAAGATGACCGATCAGCCCACATCACCGCCTGAAGGGGGCGTCGGAGATGTCGTGGTGCAGGAGAAGCGCCGGCGATTCTCGATCGTCTGGATCATCCCGATCGTCGTGATCCTGGTCGGCGGCTGGCTTGCCTATAGGACGATCGCCGAGAAGGGCCCGACCATCACCATCGACTTCAAGACCGCCGAGGGCCTGGAGGCGGGCAAGACCAAGGGCAAGTTCAAGGAGGTCGAGATTGGACTGGTGGAGAATGTCACCATCAAGCCGGACCTGTCCGGCGTGGTCGTCACGGCCAGTCTCTCGAAGGAGGTCGAAGCCCACCTGTCGGGGAATACTCGTTTCTGGGTGGTGCGACCGCGTCTCGGGGCCGGCGGCGTGTCCGGTTTGGGCACGCTGATCTCGGGCGCCTACGTCGAAATGGATCCGGGCGAAAAGGGCCCGGCCGCAAAAGAGTTTGTCGGAATGGAGCTGCCGCCCTTGGTCCGGGCGGAGACGCGCGGCAAGACCTTCGATCTCAAAGCGGAGAAACTAGGTTCCTTCAGCTACGGCTCACCGATCTATTACCGTGGATTCAAGGCCGGTCAGGTTCTCGGCTTCGAGTTGGAAGAAGATAATAAAACCGTCGCGGTCCACATTTTCATCAATGAGCCTTACGACGCCCTAGTGTACGAACACAGCCGTTTCTGGAACGTCAGCGGCGTTCACCTGTCGGTCGATGCAAACGGCATGGATCTGCGCACTGAATCGCTCGAGACCTTGTTGCAGGGCGGCCTCGCTTTCAATACGCCGATGACTCTGGAGACCGGTCCACCCGCCAAGGAGGGCACCACCTTTGCCCTCTTCTCTGACGAGGAGGCCGTCGCGGAGGCGTCCTTCGTTCAAAAGGAACGTATCATCGCGTATTTCGACGGCTCGGTGCGCGGCCTCTCTGTCGATGCTCCAGTCGAATTCCGGGGCATCAAGGTGGGCACGGTTGTCGATGTCAAGATGGAGTTCGACAGAAGCGAGATGGCCTTCCGCATTCCGGTTCTGATCGAAATGGAGCCGGGAAGGATCTCGGTCATCGGCGAGCGCTTCGATAGTCCGCGGGAGGCGATACAAGCCCTGATAAAAATGGGCATGCGGGCCCAGCTGCAAACGGGAAGCCTCCTGACAGGGCAACTCTTTGTCGCCCTCGACCTTCATCCCGATACGCCGGTCAATCTTGTCGGCGCCGATGACCGCTATCCCGAGATGCCGACGATTCCGTCGACCATTGAAGCGATCACGGCCTCGCTCACCGGTCTGCTGGACCGGTTTGCCGCGCTGCCCATTGAAGAACTGGTGGCGGATCTGCGCCAGGCCGTCGAAGGCGCCAACAATATCCTGTCATCGCCGGAGACACAGCAAGCTTTGAAAAACCTGACTGACACCCTGGCACGGGCGGAGACCTTGATGCAGACGCTCGACACCGAGGTTGGACCGCTGGTCGCGAGCCTGCGCTCTACGTCGGACGCGGCGGGCCTCGCCATGGTGCAGGCCCGGTCCACGCTGGCCTCGGCCGAGAGCCTGACCGGGGAGCAATCGCCATTGCGCCATGACCTGAACTCCCTCTTCGAGGAGTTGACGAGAGCGGCCCGTTCGTTCCGTGTGTTGGCCGATTATCTCGAGACTCATCCCGATGCCTTAATCCGCGGTAAAGCTGGGGCCAACAGCCAATGATGACTCGTCCTAAGTTGCGTTCACTCGTGTTCGCCCTGATCGCCATGGCCCTGGCCGGTTGTGCCGGGTCCGAGCCTTCGAACTATTACCTGCTGTCCGCACTGCCGGCGCCTGAGACGCCGATTCGCGCCACGCCTTCGGACCAACTTGCCGTCGGGGTGGGCCCGGTCACCTTGCCGATGTATCTGGACCGGCCGCAGCTGGTCACCCGGGCGAGCCCGAACCGCCTGGATTTGGCCGAGTTCAACAGATGGGCCGAACCCTTGCAGGATATGTTCCCCCGGACCCTGGCGGAAAATCTTTCGGCGCTCATCGGAACGGATTTGGTATACGTCCTGCCGCGCCGCAGGGTACCGGAGCTAGACTACCAGGTGGCGGTCGAGGTGTTCAGATTCGACCGGAGTGCCGACGGTGAGGTCAAGCTCCTGGCGCGCTGGACGATATCGGCCAACGAGCAAGCGGCAACCTTGCTCACCCGGCGTACGATGATCACCGAACCGACGTCGCCGGGGAGCAGCCCGGAGGACGTCATCGTGGCCTTGAGCCGCGCCGTGGAAACGCTCGGGCGGGAAATTGCGCGAGACCTACAGGGCCTCGACGGGCAAGCCTCCACGTCGAGTTACGACGTGACGCGGATCCAGAACGCCCTTCAATCCAAAGGATACGATCCGGGACCATCGGACGGCGTCCTGGGACCGAGGACCCGGAACGCCATCCGGCGTTATCAGGCCGACCATGGCGCTCGGGTGACCGGTGAACCCTCGCGACGCCTGCAAGACATGCTAACGGGATAACGGGAACTTCATAGACCGCCCCGCTCAAACTTCGCCCACGCCCGACCCTGAGGCAACCGCCTGAAAGCGGGCGGTCTTCCTCCGCGGAAAAAGGGCCCGCCTATTCCGGTATTGCGTTCAGCTGATAAAGAGCCTTAAGGGCCATCGTCGGTTTCTCGGCAAACCGCGCGAACCACTTTCGATAGATCTTCAAAATCTGACCACTGCGGTTAAGCTGCGACAGCGTCCGGTCTGCGACGAGCTGGAAATCCACATCACCGCGCGCGACCGCCAGGGCAAAAGGCTCGAAGGAAAACAGCTCCTGGGATAGAAAATACTGCTTCCCACTTTTCCGTGCGATAACCTGGCCGATGAGAACGACCTGGTCGGATGAAAATGCGGCGACCTCTCCGTTATCCAACAGGGCCATGCCTTCTAATGCTGACGCCACCGGGACCACTTCGGAATCGACGAGCATCGTGTTCAGCGCGCCCTTCAAGGCCTCGATAGTGGTGGTGTTGGTTACGACGGCAACCCGCTTGCCCTTGAGACCCGAGATATTGGGAACTTTGGCGGCATCCAGGCTCAACAAGGCGGCGCCTGTCACGAAGGTAAGCTGCGTGAAGCCAACGCGCTCAGACCGGCTGAGCGTCTTGGTCGTAGCGCCGCACAAGATATCTATGCTTCCCGACTCGATGGAGGTGAATCGGCTCTCAGCCGTGACCGGCACATAGTTTACGGCGATGTCGGATCGGCCCAGCTTTTGTTTGACGGCGGCCGCGATGTGGTCGCACAGGTCGATAGAGTACCCAACCGGATTTCCATCTTGGTCTTGAAAGGACATGGGAGGTTCAGATTCACGAAATCCCAGGTTTATCTGGCCTGTCTCGTCGATCCGCTTCAACGTTCCAGTCAGCTCGCTGGCGGCCCCCGCCGAGATTTGCAAACACAGAAACGCCAGTCCGAGAACCAAAATCCGCATTGTTTTTTCTCCCCCTGAAAGAGCCGCCAGTTCGATCATATGCGCCGATCGCTAGGAAGCGCCGAGATACTAAATCTTTGAACGGCTAACGGCAATCCAATCGGCGGATATAGCTCGCATTATTCCCAAATTTGCACAATCTCCACCGTGGGGAGTTTCGAAGGCTGCTGCTGGCTGGACGCGGACATATTTGGCTACGCTGCGGGACCTCGGCTCTCTGGCGCAAAGCGGGCATCACTGGCGGGATTTTGCGTCGGCGCCTCAAAGCAAACTTCAGATGACAGCATTCCGACCAATTGCAGCCGAGTTCCCGCTGGTCAGCTGATGATCGCAGATGACTCACATCGGACATTTGGCGCCGGCGGCACCCCACAGCAGCGTGGCTTGAAATGCGGGCTTGTCACCTTAACCGCCGCGGCCGCGAGCTCCGTCAGTCCGCGCCAACCTGCTCGATGTCGGCCAACCGTCTGTTTGCCTCGCGGAGTCGCTCGAACAGGATCTTCAGCAGGTCGATCGCTTCGTCCGGGTTCTTGCGCAGCATATCCATGAACTCCGCCGGGGTGACCGGCGTGCACACCACTCGTCCCTGGGCCACCGCACTGGCCGAGCGGGGCAAGTTGTCGATCACGCCCATTTCCCCGACATATTCGCCAGCGCCGACGACCGCGATCTCCTTCGGCTTGCTCGTGTCGTAGCCTTTGACGATGCGAACGTTGCCGGAAATGATCAGGTAGGCAGCATCGCTCTGCTCGCCCTCCTGGAAGATTACGTCATCAGATTTATAGGTCTGCCATTCCATAGCTCTGGGCCCCGGTTATTGGGAAAGCTATCCGCGGATAGCTGGCGTGTCACGTGGATATTCCCTCTGGGCCAGTTTTGCCTGGGCGGCAGAGCCTGGAGGCCCGACGGCGAGGCGCCGACCCACGCCGCTACACGGCGGGAACCTCTCCGGTTCATGCATCACTTTATTCAGTTCACGACCTGTGGCGGCAGCGCAAAGGTGAGCGTTCCGTCTCGCGCGAAGCGCTCGGGCAGCCCGCTCCGCCAGGCGATCGAGTTCCGGTAAGATCTGAGGATCTCGGCCTCATCGGGCGCCTCATCGGGCACCTCATCTGGCAGTGTGCGATCGTCGCGGTCGTCCACAGACGGTTCGGGCGCGGCCAATGGATCCGGCCCCGACACGAGATCGTGGCCGCCCAAACCGCCCTCCAACACCGCGACTTCGGGCCAGCCCGCCTGCATCATCCAGCTCGCGGTCAGCCTTGCCCGCGCCCCGTCGTCGTCGACCAGGCAGAGCCGGGCATTGCGGGTGGCGATATAGTCCTCGGTGCAGCCGGCGAGCTGCCCGCCCGGGATCCAACGGGCGTCCGGCAGGTGTCCGGCCTCGAATTCTTCGCGGCTCCGCACGTCCACCAGATAGAGCGTGCGGCGGTCGGCCTCGCGGCGCCAGGCCGAGAGCTCGCCGGGGCTCAGGCTCCGCACCCCGAAGCGCCGGGCGATTCCTTCGGCCGCCTGCACGGCCGAGATCTTCGCAGCCTCCGACGCCGGGGCGACGGTCCGGTCGGCACCCTCCTCGAGCCTGCCACCGGCCAGCACCCAATCCATAGTGCCCTCGTCCAGCGCCACGACCGGATTCCTCAGCCCGGCGTTGATCAGGGATTGGCAACCCAGGATGCCGCGGGTCTTGCCACCGCAGTGGACGACCACGGTGGTCTCGGCATCGGGCAGGTGGTCCTGGATCCGGTGGAACAGCTCGGCCACCGGCAGGTTGACGGCGCCCGGCACCGTCGCCGCATGAAACTCCTCGAACGGACGGCTGTCGACGACGACCAAGGGCTCGCCGGCCGCCTGCATGCGCATCAGCTCCGATCCATCGATGCGGGGCGTGGCATAGCGGGCCTGCACGGCGAGGCCGAAGCAGTTGGCCACGGCATAACCGGTCTCGAACACCTCATGGCCCGCGGCCGTCCAGGCAGGGATGCCGCCGTCGAGAACAAGCAACTGGTCGTAGCCCGCCGTCCCAAGACGCTCGGCGGCCTGCCGGGCCACGCCGTCGCCACCGTCGCCACCGTCGCCACCGTCACCATCGTCACCATCGTCGCACAACACGAGCGGTGTCGAGCGGCGCGGCACAAAGCCCGGCGCCAGATCGAGCAAACGGTCAAGCGGCGTATTCACCGCCAGCAGCAGATGGCTCGCCAGGTAAGGCGCCTCGGCGCGCACGTCGAGCACCGCGATTTCGCCGCCGTCGGTGAGCCGCGCGGCGAGTGCATTCGGCGTTATGATTTCGATCTCCATGGTCATCAGCCCTCAGTTCGCCTCGGCCCTATCCTGGAGATGGCAGGCCAGGACCCTCTGCACCGCCGGCCGTTCGGTGACCCGTTCGACCAGGCGCTTCAGGTTGCGGTGGTCGTCGATCGAGCCCGGATAAATCTCGGGCCAGATCGCCTGCAGGACCAAGACAAAGTCGCACACCGTCAGCCGGTCGGCGAAGAAGTATGGCCCGGGATCGAGCGCTTCGTCGAGGGTTTGGAGAGTCCGGCGCAAGCGTTGCAAGGAGGCGGCCTTGAGCTTCGCCTGTGCCTCGGCGTCGGCGGCATAGAACTCGGGATGGAACTGGATCATCACGTCCGGCTGCAAGCTGCTCGAGAGATAGGACATCCACTGCAGGAACCGGCCGCGGCGCGGATCGCCGATCGGGATCGCCAGTTCGGCGTCGGGATGGCGTTCGGCAAGGTAAAGCGCGATCGCGCCGGCTTCGCAGATGGCGCCGTTCTCGTCGGCCAGGGCCGGCACCCGCGCGTGCGGGCTCGCGGCGAGGAAATCGGGGTCCGGCCGGTCGGTGAAGATCTCCACCCAGACCAGCTCGTAGGCGACGCCCACCTCCTCCAGGATCGCGTGGGCAATCATGGCGTAGGTGTTGGGCGCGGCGTAAAGGCGATACATGGCTTCTCCTCGCCTCAATCCGCGTCGAGCACCGTTGCCCATTGCCGGTAGAATGCCTGCACGGCACTCTCCCACGCTGGCGACAGCAGGCCGCCGTCATCAGTGACCGGGCTCAGCTTGTTGCGTTGCAGGGATTCATACACCGGCCCATCCTCCTCCACATGGATCGCGTATTCGAGCCGCTTCCAGTCTTCGATCTCGTCCGTGCCGAGGGGTTCCGGGCCGAGGCTATAGAGATGGATCGAACGCCAGGTGCGGTCCGGCCGCTCGCCGTGGGGTATGTTGCGGTGAACGATGACGATGCGCCGGTCATAGAGCACGAAAACGAACAGCGGCGGGACCACGAAGAACCGCGAGTCGACCGAGATCCCGCCACCGGAAGCCGCATTGGCGGCCTTGCCGCCTACGTCGATACCGCAACCCAGCAGCCCCTCTTCGAGGATCATGTGATGATCCTCCAGGGGAATACCCGCGCCGGTCCGGCCATGGACAAAGGGCGTATGATAGGGCTCGAGCGAATTCTCCATCACCAGCTTCCAGTTCGCCTTCACCTCGCCGTGCTCGAGGCTATGGAAGTGTTGCAGAGAAGTGAGGTCGAAGTCCGCCAATTGCTGCGTCAAGGGCCTCAGGTAGTCGGCGAGCGACGGGCCCGTCCCGTCGAGATTGACGAACACCCAGTCGTGCCAGGTTTCGCACCGCACCGCCTTGAGGCCATGGTTGGCGAGGTCGAAGTTCGACGGAATTTCACCTGCTTTACCGGTGAAGGATGAGATCGATTTCAGGGTGCCCGTCAGGTCGTAGCGCCATCCGTGATAAGGGCAAACGATGTGTCGGCAGCCCTGTTTCGGCCCCGTCACCAGCTCGTGGCCGCGATGCCGGCAGACGTTGTGGAAGGCGTGGATGCTGTCTGCTTCGTCGCGAGCGAGGAACAGCCGGTGATTGGGGACGGGCGTCAGGTCGCCCGGATTCGGAATTTCATGGCCCAGGCCGACGAACAGCCAACTTCGCGAGAGCCAACGGGCCCGTTCGAGCTCCAGCACCTCTCGGCTAAGATAGGCAGCGCGCGGCAAGCCACGCGCCAACTCCGAGCTAGGCGCGAACCGCTCGGTCAGATCCTCTCGGAATAGTTCCGCAAGACGCGACATCGTATCTCCCCGCTTCAGGCCGGGTGTGCCGGCGCGGCGATCTCACGGACCGCAAATTCCCGCCGATCCGCGTGGTCCGGCCTCGGCGCCCGGTCCAGCTCTTCAGCATAGCGATGGCCGTCGTAAACCGCATGGACAAGGGCGCCCGGCACCAGGCAGTCGCCGATGCGGTCGACCGTTTTGACACTATGATCCGGCCAGGTCTCAGAACAGGCGAGTAGCTGCTCATAAAGACCGTCGCGCGGCGCGCGGCTGCCCACCACGACCAGCGACCGGCAGGAGATCTCCTTCGCGCGCCCGCTATGGACGCAGCTAAGCACCGCCCGCCTGCCGTCGAAATCGGTGAGAACCAGTTCCCTGTCGAGTCCGACATCGAGCGCGAGCAGCCGTTCATGGATAAGCCCCTGCTCGCCGGTGAAACTGGTCCAGGGCGAAATTAGGTGATGGGGCGTCGCCAGATGAACCGTCTGGCCTCGCAGGCGCAACAGCTCGGCGAGACAGCCACCCATGTAGTAGGGGTCGAAGTCGTAGATCATCACCGGATCGGGCAAAGCCGCGCCGGCCAACAGGTCGTCCGGCGTATAGGTGGCGGGGCTGGTTTCGGGCGGATCCGTGGGCAGGCCGGTTCGGTGATCGTACCACTGCGGGCTCCAGGCGGCTCCGGTGGCCAGCACCACCCGCTCGGCGCCAAAGGCGAGGACGTCCTCGGCGGTCAATTCGCTATCCAGGTAGACGCTCACATTGGCCAGGCGTTCGATCTGCCCGACCCGGTAGTCGCGCACCCGCGCCCAGGCCGAAAGCCCGGGCAGGGCCGCTTCGCGCGCGACTCGGCCGCCAAGCTCCTTCGAGGCCTCGGCCAGGGTGACCGTGTAGCCGCGCTTGCCAAGGGTCATGGCGCACTCCAGGCCGGCCGGCCCGGCGCCCACCACTAGCACACGGTCATCGGAGCCCTGCTCCGGGACCCGCTCGGGATGCCAGCCCTTGCGCCACTCCTCGCCCATGGTGGGATTCTGGGTACAGCGGATCGGCACGCCCTCGGAATAGCTGGCGATGCAGACATTGCAGCCGATGCATTCGCGGATCTCGTCCTCGCGGCCCTCGTCGATCTTGCTGGGCAGGAAGGGATCGGCGATCGAAGGCCGCGCCGCGCCGATGAGATCGAGCACCCCTTGGCGAATCTGGCGAACCATGGTGTCCGGCGAAGTGAAGCGGCCGACGCCGACGACCGGTTTCGAGGTAAGCGCCTTCACGTAGCGCACGTGGTCTTCCTGGAAGGCTTCCTCGGAGAAGCGCGAGGGCACACTGTCGCTCAAAAAACCCATCTTGACGTCCCAGAGATCGGGAAGCTCGCCCAGGTATTCGAACAACGCCCGCCCTTCCACCTCGCCGCGGAAACCCCGGTCGCCCAAGAGCTCTTCGGCGGTTAGCCGCACGGCCACGGCACAGCGCTCGCCGACCGCATCCTTGACCTCTTCGATCAGCTCCTTCAGCAGCCGGGCGCGGTTTTCGAACGGCCCGCCGTATTCGTCGCGCCGCTGGTTGTAGCGTCCCAGGAGGAACTGGTATGGCAGATAACCCATGCCGGCATAAATGTAGACGATGTCGAAGCCCGCCTGCTTGGCTCTCAGCGCCGCCTCCCGGTGCCATCGGCGCAGATTGCGGATATCGCAGTCATCGGCGGTCCGCGATTGGGTCGGATGGGTGCCCCAGACTCCGTCCCAATGTCCGGAGGGTGAGAGCGGCGCCTCGCGGGTCATGCGGTTGGGGACCAGGGCCCCGCCATGCCACAGTTCCACCCCGGCCAGCGCGCCATGCCGGTGGACCGCCTCCACCATCACGCTTTGGGCCTTCACGTCGACCTCGTTCCACAGGCTGCAATAGGGCAGCGGCCAGTCGTCGGAAGAGGGATGAATCGAGCAATATCCGGTGCATACCACGCCCCAGCCACCTTCGGCCCTGACCTCCCTCAGGGCCGCGCGCGTGTTGGGCATGCCGCAGCCGGTACCGCTGGCGTGGGGCACCTGGAAGAATCGGTTTTTGGCCGTGACCGGCCCGATTTGAACCGGCTCGAAGAGAATGTCATAGCGGGGGTTTCGCGTCATCGCGCCTGATACCTGCTCATATCGGGGTTCACGGCTCGGACCACTTCGGGCCCCCCTATGTCACTGCGGCGTCGCTGCGGTCACCGCATTGCGAAATACGTAGTGCACTTGCCATTTGCCTATCGGTCCCGCAAAAAAGATTCCTCATTTTCCATCGTTTGTCTAGAATTGTGATCACACTAATCTGGCACCCGCCTCCTGGCACGAAAAGGGAGGTGGGAAGGAGTTCGCATCGCCAACTTCGCCAATCGAGTGACCACGGAGCACCGGCAAGCGGTGCGTCACGCATGATAAGCACAGCGCCTCTGCAGGCCGGCACGCGCCAGACCGACCTTTCTCACGCCCCGCTGAACGAGCAGGTTTATCAGCAGATCCGTTGGGATCTGACGGTCGGCAATTACCGGCCCGGCGACAAGCTGTCGATTCGCCGGCTGGCGAAGGTGCTTGGGACGAGCGCCATGCCGGTGCGCGAAGCCCTGAAACGCCTCGCCTCGGAGCGCGCGTTGGAGGTCTTCGGCAACCGGTCCTTCGCCGTTCCGATTCTCGAACCCAAGCGCGTCTCGGACCTCTTCTTCATCCGCTCCAGCCTCGAAGGTATCGCCACTCACTTGGCCACCGAGACACTGACCGTGAGACAAGTCGACCGCTTGTCGGAGCTGGCCATGCTGATGGACCGGGATGTCAACGGCGACGACACCACCGGCTATCTCACCCGCAACTACAACTTCCATTTCACGATCTACACGGCGGCCGGGAATGCGGATCTGGTTTCGGTCATCGAGGGGCTGTGGGCGCAGACCGGCCCTTTTCTGGCAGCCGTGGTGCGCGAGGTCGAGATGGCCGACGATTGGCGTCGGCTGCACGGCAGGATTGCCGAGGCTATCCGTGTTCGCGATGCGGCGGAGGCCCGCGCCCTGATCGAGAAGGACATTTCCTGGGGTATCGAGTATTTCAACGAGCTCGCCGAAGGCTAGAGGCTTGGTTGGGACTTTGTTGCGCTGACGGCGCGAAGCGAACCCGAACGTCCGACTTCAGGCGCAAAATAGACGTCAAAGGAGTGGGTCTTTGAGGCCTGCAAATAGCCAAAAGGAGACAATGCCAAGGATTTTCTGAGCGCGTAGATTCTCCGACTTCGATTCGCTAATCTCGACGTTAGGAAGGAGCGTCAATGAAACGCAGACTCGCCGCGATCCTGTCCGCCGACGTGGTCGGGTATAGCCGGCTCATGGAGGCCGACGAGGAAGCAACGATCCGTGTACTGAACGAATGCCGCCAGGTTATCGACGAGCTTGTCGCAAACCACCATGGTCGCGTATTTGGCAGCGCCGGTGACAGCGTAATTGCCGAGTTCACGAGTGCCGTCGAGGCGGTACTGTGTGCTATCGAAATCCAACGACATCGGGAAGCACAAGACCTCGATCTATCCGAGGACCGGCGTATGCGCCTGCGCATCGGCATCAACCTCGGAGATATCATTGTCGATGGCGACAATTTGCTCGGCGGCGGCGTGAACGTCGCGGCGCGGCTCGAAAGCCTCGCAGAACCCGGCGGCATTTGCATTTCGGGCAATGTTTTTGAACAGGTCGATGGCAAGGTCGATCAAGTGTTCACCGATTTCGGGGAACATCGCGTAAAGAACGTTTCCAAACCTGTTCGTGTGTACGGTACCTTCGACCATGTGAAGGACGATATGTCGGATTCACATGCAAGACCATTCTTCGATGTCTTGGAAGACGAGAGTGTGCTGATCAAGGGGGGGTGTCTGTGCGGTGAAGTTCGATATCAGATAAACGAACCGTCAATAGATACAAATTATTGCCACTGTAGAATGTGCCAGCGGTTTAGTGGTGCGCCTGTTGTCGCGGCTTCGACCTTCCCAAAAGACTCTCTCGTCATCACCCAGGGGAATCCAAAATATTTTGAAACCACCCACGAACATGCCCACTTTTACGAATCCTCACTCATCGCCGAACGGGGATTTTGCCCTAATTGCGGGTCAAGCTTGTTCTATCGACCTTTGGTACGCCGGTGGACGGATTGGATAGCCGTTTTTACCGCGAGTTTGGACAACCCGGAGAATTTTGGTCCTGAGTGGCACTTAGGGGTGGAAAGCCAAATGCCCTGGCTCAGAATTCAAGACGACCTTCCTCAAGTACGCTGCAAAGACTCCCCTGGCCTAGTCGCCGCTTGGGCAAGCGTCGGGCTAGAAGTCGAGTGATGTTGCAAGGGTTTAGATTCCGCTTTCGGGTCTTGGCTGTTCTCTAACTCGGGGTTGGCTGTCAAGCTCTCCGTGGTTTTCCTGCCGGGTTTACTGTTCTCTCCGCGGTAGGGGCTCTTGCCCTCTGCACGATGGCGTTGGAGGACGTTGGCGGATCAATGTGTGAACCCGCGCTTGCCTCGATGAGGCGTCGCAAAGCCAAGAACGATCTCGCCGACGCCACCCTCCCGACAGGGACCTTGGCTCCGCCGTCGCGGAGTTAGGAGCGATTTGTCTCTTCTAGGCTGTCGCCTCCTTGTCTGACCAGATGAAGTCGGTTCCATCGCGCCACATGCGATGCAGGATAACCGCAAGTTTTCGCGCCACGGCGACCTTGGCCTTCTTGAAACCGATGCGTTTCCACAGCTTGTGACCCCAGGCCTTGAGCTTGCACCACTGCGGCACCCGGGCTGACGCCGCGCCGCCATGCCATGGGATACAAGCGGGCGAGGTCGACTGGACCGGCCGGATCTCCAAATACGGCGAAGGCCTGGTCAGGACATACCTCTTCGAGGCCGCCGGCGTGCTCATGATCCGCGTGGCCCATTGGCGCCGGCTCAAGGCCTGGAGACTCAGGCTGGTCAAACGGTTCGGCAGGATTTCAAACTGAGACACGACCTGCCGTTTAGATCACTTGACGAATGCGCACAATCGCGTTTGGCTGGCCTGACAAATAGGGGGAGGGTGAAACCATGCGCAGATACGTCATCGAGCGAGAGATTCCCGACGTCGGCAGCTTCGAGCGTGAGCAGCTGCGCGCTGCGGCGGCCAAGTCGAACGAAGCGCTGGCCGAACTCGCGCCCGACATTCAGTGGCAACATTCCTACGTCGCCGGCGACCGCACCTTTTGTATCTACCTGGCCAAGAATGAAGAGGTGATCCACCGCCACGCCGAGATCAGCGGCTTTCCGGCGACCCGCATCCATGAAATCGGCAAGATGATCGACCCGACCACAGAGCGGCCCGACTAATACCAAACTGCGATGAGCAAGACTCACCGCAGTTTGCGCAGTTTGTAGTGCGTTCAATCGCCACGCAGGCTTTCCTCGCAGTGGTTCGGGCGCGCCGTCGCGCTTGCCAACCTGCAATGAGTTTCACTCAATGCGGGTTGGTCTAATACGAAAGGGCGGCGGTGCTTATACCAAGGAGCGCCGATGGAGTTTCTCAGCCCTCGATCTCTTCGGCGATCCGCCTGGCCGCGGCGGCGGCGTCTTGGGCGCCGGTCACGGGCCGGCCGATGACGAGATAATCGGCGCCGGCGGCGAGCGCCTCGGCCGGCGTCATGACTCGTTTCTGATCGCCGCTTGCAGCCCAGTTCGGGCGGATCCCAGGCACCATGAGCACGAAGTCGGGCCCGCAGGCCGCCTTCAGCGCCGCGATCTCGCGCGGGCTGCAGACCACGCCGTCGAGACCGCAGGACTGGGCCAGGCGCGCCAACCGCAACACCTGATCGGGCAGCGGGCCGGCCTGGCCGACCTCGCCCAGGTCGTTCTCGCCCAGGCTGGTGAGCACCGTGACGCCGAGCAGTCGCGGCCTGGGAACTCCTGCGTCCTCGGCGCCCTCGGCTACCGCCTGGACCGCGGCTTCCAGCATGGCGCGCCCGCCTGCTGCGTGCACGTTGACGAAGGCCGGGCGCAGGTGAATCGCCGATCTGAGGGCCCCGGCCACGGTGTTCGGGATATCGTGGAACTTGAGGTCGAGGAACAGCGGCACGCCGCCGGCGACCGCCCGCACACCGTCCGGCCCGTGGGCGGTGAAGAACTCCTTGCCGATCTTGACCCCGCCAATGAGGCCGGCCAGTTCCCGCGCCAAGGCCGCCGCACGGCCCAGATCTTGGGTATCGAGGGCGACGAAAATTCGCTCCTGGGGATTGATATCCGCAGCTTCGCTCATGGGGTTTCTTGTAGCAGATTGCCGCCCATTTCAAAGCCGCTTTTGGGGGACAAGGCCGCTTTAGGGTAAACGGCCGGGTTGTGCAAAAGCGCCCTCTCTCACGCCCGCTCCGCCGCCAACTCGGCGGCCGCCAGATCCTCGAGCGCGGTGCCGACCGACTTGAAGAGCGTTATCTGGTCGTAGAAACGCCGGCCGGCCCGCTCGCCCCGGGTGAGATCGAAGAGGTCGCCAGCCACGTCGTCCGGGTCGAGCACGCCGCTTTCGATCGGCTGGACGATGTCGCCAGCCTCTGTGAGGGCGCCGTCGCGAGTGTCGACAAAAACCCGAGCGCGGCGGATCGCGGTGTCGTCGCTCTCGCGCATATCCGGGCGAAAGGCGCCCACCAGATCGAGGTGTTGGCCGGGCTGCAGCCAGTCGCCCTGGACCAGCGGATCCTTGCTGAGGGTCGCGCAGGAGATGACGTGGGCGCCGCGGACGGCCGCCTCCAGGTCATCGGTCGCCGCCACCCGGAAATCCGGCCGGTCGAGACGCTTGGCGAGCCGCGACGCCTTGTCCGGCGAGCGCCCCCAGATCAGCACATTGCAGATCGGCCGGACCGAGGCGTGTGCCGTGATGAGGTAAGGCGCGAGCGAACCAGTGCCGATCATCAAGAAACGCTCGCAGTCGGGCCGCGAGAGGTAGCTGGAGGCGAGCGCCGAGGCCGCGGCGGTGCGTTTCACGGTCAGCATCGGTCCATCGATCAAAGCGATCGGCGCGCCGGACTTGCCGTCGAGCAGCAGATAGGTGCCCATGACCGAAGGCAGGCTTCGGGCGTCATTGTCCGGGAAGATGGTCACGACCTTGATGCCGATATGCAGGCCAGCCCGCCAGGCCGGCATCAGCAGCAGCGTGCCTTCCGGGCCGCCGGGGTTGGCGATTTCATGGTGGTGACGCACCGGCACCTCAGCGCCGCGGCGAAATGCGCGACGTAGACGCTCGACGAGGCTGTCCCAATCGAGGGCCCCTTCGACGTCCGCCGCGGAGAGGATTCGCATTTAGTTCGGGTAGTGTCCCGTAGGTCGGTTAGTGTCCTGCAGTGGCAGCCAGCAGAGACCGGGCGCGGCCCGACCCGTTGTTGGCCGATGGCGGCAAGGCATGCGCAGAAGACACCGCCGCAGCGCTCTGGGCGCGCTCCACTTCGCGCTTGAGCCGGATCACCTCGCGTTCCAGATAGGTCTTGTCGAAGCGCAGCTCGCGGGCGCGCCGCCGGTTCTTGGCGCCGGACAACCATACGACCCCACCGCCGATCAGCAGCCCAACGAACAGCGCAGCCAGCAACAGCCAGGAGAGCGGTATTGGCTCGTGCTGCCAGCTGAACGGCCAGAGGTCGAGCTGCACCCGAGCGCGGTTTGCGAGGGAAAAGATGACCAGCGCCAGCATGAGCGGCAGGGTCACGATCCAGGAAATGTGCTTCACGGCTCTCACCGACATTCTGTTTCTGTCTGTTTTCGTTTGCGGGCCCAGGTTCGGTACGCCCTATCCGGAGCGCCGCTCCACGGCTCCTTCACGAAGCCTCGTTCAGGCGCTCGCGCAGCTGCTTGCCCGTTTTGAAGAATGGAATCGACTTCTCGGCGACCTGGACGGCCGCGCCCGTCCGCGGGTTGCGCCCAATGCGCGCGCCCCGCTCCTTGACGGAGAACGCCCCAAATCCTCTGAGTTCCACCCTGTCCCCGCGGGCCAGCGCATCCGCGATCTCGTCGAAGATCGTGCTGACGATGCGTTCCACGTCACGCTGGTAAAGATGCGGATTGAGCTCCGCAATGCGTTGAATCAACTCGGATTTCGTCATGTCGACAACCGTTCCTCATCACGTGCCGAGGACTTCACGGAGGACAGGGCGCCAGCCGTCCGAGACCTCCCACAATTCCGGGCTGTTAGAGCAATACCGAAGAGCCTCCCCTACAGCCAACGGCACAGATTGATTCTTAGCCTAACCGCCGTCCCCCCTCTGGACAGGTCGCAACAGGGTGCCAGAGGCTTTTCCTGGCGTCAAGTTTAAGTCGTTCAGATCAAACGTTTTTTTCGAGTTGCGACCGAGAGGTAATTGAGGCCCGTATGCGGACGTCATCCGGCCCCGGAAAAGAGCGTTGCGGCGGCGGCGTTCTGGAACGCCGAACCGGGCAATCCGGCAGCCGTTCAGGGGTCCAGAAACGCCGACGGCCCGACCATTGAGGCCGGGCCGTCGGGACTGCATCCCCTGCCAGGATTAAAGCGAGTAATCCAGGTCAGGATTCCGTCTTGGCTTTCTTGGTCTTACGCTTCTTGGCAGTGCCGGAAGCCTTCTTGTCCTCCGCCTCGCCAACGTCCGCCTCGCCAGAGTCTGCCGCGGACTCTTCGTCGGCGACCGTTTCGGCAGGCGCATCTTCGACAGGCGCGTCTTCGGACGGCGGTTCTTCGACCGCCTCGTCTGCCTCGTCTGCGCTGGCGGCCTCGACCGCCTCGACCGCCTCGTCTGCGCTGGCGGCCTCTGCCTCGGTTGCATCCTCCGTGGCTTCGGGTTCGCCATCACCGCTGGCGCCCGCCTCCACCGCATCCCGGCAGGACTCTCGTCGGAAGTCTCGTCGGAAGTCTCGTCGGCGGTCTCGTCGGCGGTCTCGTCGGCGGTTTCCTCCGAGTCATTGGAATCCTTCTGGGACGCCTTGGAAATTGCCGCGCCGAGGATGTCACCCAGGCTGGCACCGGAGTCCGAGGACCCGTAGCTGGCCATGGCCTGCTTCTCTTCCTCGATCTCGCGCTGCTTGATGGAAAGCGAAATCTTCCGGTTCTTTTTGTCGATGGTGGT
>PVMK01124289.1_pt1 | contig 37066 bp, 45 predicted proteins | sample 1853481 | NCBI WGS metagenome assembly PVMK01 (sample SAMN08533507, study PRJNA380276) | Marine sediment metagenome, whole genome shotgun sequencing project. | reverse complement strand
CTATGGAAGAAAGGCGCGCGCAAGCCAGTGCGAGCGGTGCGGGCGACCGGACGGGTTGATCCTTCCTACTGGCACGAGATCGTTATACAAGATGTCGACAAGGGAGCTTTGAAGCCATGCAGATGAAACAGATCCTCGTCGCAACCGATTTCTCGGAACAGTCCGACTCGGCAATCCGTCACGGCGTGAATATCGCCTGTTCCACCGGGGCCGGGCTGCGAATCGTGCACGTCGTGGAGACACCTGCGGATGAGGAGGGACTAGAGTCCGCACGGCCCGCCGTGCAGCATTGGCATATCGATGACGAGGCGCGAGTCGCAAGCGCCGTCGAGGCGTGCGCAGCCGAGGGTATAGATATCGCGCAGGAGATCGTCGATGCCCCGTCCACGGCAGAAGGACTCCAATCGGTCGTCGACACTCACGGTGCGGACTTGACCATCGTGGGCAGTACGGGGTTGTCCGGGATCAAACAGGCGTTGCTCGGCAGCACAGCCCAGAAAGTTCTACGTACCGTGCAGACGCACGTCCTGGTGGCCCGGGGCGAGACGCCTCCTGCCACGGGCTACGAGCGAATTCTCATCCCGACTGATTTCTCCGTACCTGCCGAGAAAGCTCTACAGCTTGCCGTGATGCTGGCAGCGCCGGACGCACAGTTCGACCTCGTTCACTTCTGGCGCGTTCCTGAAGCCACACGTGCAGATGAGCACTCCCAACTCGTGATCGACACCGTTGGCAATTCCGTGAAGGAGCGCGGCCGCAAGCTGCTCGAGTCCTTCCAAAAGGAGGCGCCGAACGCCAACTTCTACTCGGTTCAAACGTCCCCTGAGCGCGGCATCGCGCAGAAGCTAGAGGAAGGCGACTATGACCTCGTCGTGGTCGGAAGCTATGGGCGCTCCAACCTGAGGCGTTGGCTTCTCGGAAGCGTAGCGGAATACACCGCCAGGACTTCGCCTTGCGCTATCGCGGTGGCCAGGCCCGACTGAATCGCTCGTGGAAGGTGAATGCGGTGGTGAATCTCACCCAGGAGGCTGTGAGCTTGCAAAAGCTAGCGTTTGCATTAAAATGTGAGCATGTCTAAGGACCAAGCACAGCTCGCGGCGCGAATCGACGCCCGGGTCAAAGACGCGGTCGAGCAATATTGCCGTGCAAAGGGCCTCAAAATGAATCGATTCATCGAAACCGCGCTTTTGGATCGTCTCGAAGAAATCGAGGATATCGAGGATGTGAAGCGCCTCCGGACGGAACCGACGCGCCCGCTCAAAGACGTCCTGCGCGACCTGAAGCGCGATGGCCTCCTATAGCGTCGAGCTCACCCGCACTGCGGAGAAGCAACTCAGACGCATTGCAAAACGCGACCGGAACCGCCTAGTGGAAGCGATTCACGGCCTGGTTGATAGACCCCGCCCTCAGGGCGCCCGAAAGCTTCAAGGCTACGACGACGTATACCGCATCCGTGTGGGGCAGTATCGAGTCGTTTACGAAATATTAGAGGATCGCGTGATCGTGATCGTTCTCAAGGTCGGCCACCGAAAGGACATTTGCAAATAGCAAGCCACGAAACGAAGCTCTTCAGCTCGTGGCAACCTTCCCGGGTTCGGATCGCGACGCGACTAGGCTGTATCAAAATTGGTGAGGCCGCGTGGCCGGTGCTTTTCGCTTTGCGGGTGACGGCTGCCTGGAGAGATTCATTGCCTAGTGATGCCCTTTGTCACCTCGGCCTTTGAGGAAAACGCCAGCGGCCAGGACTATCGTGAGAAGAATGTCGTTACTACTCAACCTGGGTCGATTGGGAAGCTCTTCGCTGTCGAGGCTTCCAACAGCTCGAGCGCCATTCGAATCACCTCCGTGTCCGAGCGCGCGGGAAGACTCTGGCGGAGCCTAGCGAGCCGCAGCACGTCGTCATGCCGAAACCGAAAGCTCTTCAGCACCGAGGGAGAACGACCTTTTCGACCGACCTCGGTCACCCAGGGCAGGTATTGCTCAGGCGGCACGCCGCGGAAGCTCGGCGCGGGTTTGCCGTGACGGATGGCGTGCATCACTTCTGCCACGTCCTCGGGAAGCTCTTTCGGCAAGCGCAATAGCCTCGGCTTTTTCACGAGCACGGCCGGAAGAAGCTCCATGATTCGGGGCTCCACTGTGCCGGCCCACAATGCATCGTCGAGCGGCACCGGCTGTCGGCGAGGCACAACCCCTTCGATGTTGGTCTGGAGCAGGCCCTCCTCAACGAACCGACCTATCACACTTCGGAAACGCGGATCTCGATGCTTGCGCCTCAACGCTCGGTGCCGTTTCCGCGCTCGTGTTTGTAAGTCGCCTTGTGTGTCCGTCATACGAACTGCTCCAGGTCGATACGGTACTTCCGCGCCAGCTCGAAAAAGCGCTCGCTCGCGCCTTTCGCGAGATACTCGGTGACCAACGCCATGTTCTTCTCAGCCGCTTTCAACGCTTTGGAGATCAAGACGGCATCGGCGTCGGCCACGAAGGCCTCAACGAACGTCCCCAGGTAGAGGGGGTCGTATCGGGTCTCCCGTGGCATCCACACCTCACGTCCGTGGGGATCCAGAACATGGCCATTCTCGGCAAGCAAACGCTCGAACTCTCGCTGAACCGCCCACTCGTAATCTGCATACGCATCGAGGTCTTGGGTGGCGGTGAGTGCGAGGTCGACCCCAGCGGCCCAGAGCGCCGACTGACCGAGCACGCGAACGCAGCAACTCCTGTATGCAGGCGTTCCTTCGGCCCGAGCCCGAATGTTCTCGCGGGCAACCCATTGGTCGAGCGCTCGAAAGATCTGGACTAAATTGTCCATACATTATTAATAATACGTATATACATTTTGTCAATGATCTCGCAACAGGCCTTCTCACGTTCGCAGCCCGACATCTTCCGCATCAACGGCGGCCCCCGCTGCAAGAATTAGTTGCCGATGCGGGCGCTCGCTCCAATCCAGAACCCGAAGAACCAGTCTTGGTTCAGCGACGACACGGCGGTGCCAGTGATCGGACCTCGCCGCGAGAACTGGTAGTCGCCGTCGATGAACAACGTCCACGTTGTCGTGGGGTTCGATCAAGGCGCGAAGGCCGAGGTGGCGAAAGGGCTGGATCTCGAAGTAAATGAAACCCCGGCCGAAGGTCGCGTTCTCCCATTCGTCGGCCGTCTCGAACCCGACAAACGCGCCGTAGATGGTGCTCCAGCCGTGATGAGCAAAGCGATCGCCACGCCGAGGATGACCCATGAGCGTTCCACCACGCTGAGCTTAGTAGACACAACCCGCAGGCACCGCAACCGATTAGTACTTACGGTCCGAGGCGCTTGCTGAAACCAAGCGACGGCCGCTTCGCCGTCTTCGCAGCGTTCAAGAAGGCCGGCCTTGTGTGTCCTCCTCGATGTGCTCCTCGATCCAAGTGGCGAGTTGTGGGAGTGGCGCGCGAGCTTGGATGACTTCGTCAATCAGAAATGCCTCGGCGTCATCAGCGGTGGCCCGCAATACAAAACCGTTGAGCCGCAGAAAAATGGCCATGGTCACAAATGCCACGCGCTTGTTGCCGTCGACGAATGCGTGGTTGTTGGCGAGGCTCTGCAGTAATGCCGCAGCTTGCTCGCTGAGCGAGTCGTAGTAACCGGAGCGCGGCCGATGAAGGGCGGCGTCGAGCATCCCGAGATCGCGAACACCCGCCTCACCTCCGTAACGAGCGAGCAGTAGCGAGTGCAGCCCCAGCACTTCGTCGACCGTTGGATAGATCGTGGCGGACATTGGCTCGCCTATTTCGCGAGCCGCGCAAGGAGCTCATCGTGCTCCGCGACCACCGCGTCGGCCGCCTCGCGAAACGCCGGGCGCACACGCTTCCTCGCCAGATAGTCCCGGACGGCTTCCGTCAGAAGGCCCGCCAGCGTCCGGCCCTCATCGGCCGCGTGGGCCCGCAGCGCCTCCAACGCCTCCCTCTCCATCTTGGAGCTGAATTTCACCATTTCGGTCATAATTTGCAGTTTGGAGCCCGCGTCTTGACTTGTCAAGACAGGTCAAGATCCCGTGTCAGCTGCCCCGCCCAGCCAGCCCGAGCTGGCTCGCTCGAAGCCGCGCAATGCGCACAGCGAGCTTGAACCAGAGCGACCGATTCTCGTAGTCGCCCGGTTGCATCTCTACCGACTTCTCGAAGTCGTCGAAGAACATCTGGTGGACTGCAATCGCTAACAGCGCAGGGGCTGCGTCGACAGCCCGTCGTGCGCAAGAAATTCGTGGCGTCGACGGGTACCGGAATCCTGTTCCTGTCGTGCTATGAAACGTCCGCCTGCTCGACATCCTACGCAAGCTCCTCTAGCGTCGGCCGCATGAGCGTCTACTCGAGAGAAGCCCCATGACAAGCGAGATGAAGGCCAGGGCTACGCAGAGGTTGGGCGATCCGTTGAGCACTCACGAAGTCGACGCACCCACAGTCGAGGCTGGAATGGACCAACTGTTCTCTTCTGTGGTCACCCGAATGACCTTCGCCGGGTCACCCACGCGAGTCTGGAAAGCGCTGGCATTGTACGAGGAGATCGACGAGCGTCCGCCCCTGCATCTGAGGCTGCTCCTGCCCGTTCCCATCCGCACCGAGGGCCGGATATCAGAGCCCGGCGATGAGGCGAAGTGCGTGTACGAGGGCGGACACCTTCTGAAGCGCATGACGCGGGTCGAGCGGGGCGACCTCTACGAATTCGAAGTCGCCGAGCAGGAGCTTTCTCTAGGCGGAGGAATGCGACTCGCGGGCGGACGCTACACGTTGCGCGAGCTCCCCGATGGCCAGACAGAGGTCGCGGTCGAAACGCGCTATCTCAGTACGAAATGGCCGCGTTGGTTCTGGAAACCGCTCGAAACCATGGTCTGCCACTGGTTCCACCGCTACCTCTTGGGCTCGATGCGACGCGCGATCGAGTCGCAGTGAAAGCTACCGGGAGGTCGATATGCCCGAGCTCATGCCACCGTATTGGTTGATTCGTGTCGCGGTAGCCGCGGTCTGGCTCTACGAAGGCCTGTGGTGCAAGCTGCTCCGCGGCGAGCCACGTGAGTTCGAGGTCGTCAAGGCGGTGCCGCGCTACGGGCCGCGCTTCGGCGTGGCGTTTCTCATGACCCTAGGCATCGTCGAGGTCACCCTTGCTGTGTGGGTCCTGACGGGCGCGGCTCCACTGCTCTGCGCAGTTGCGCAAACCGTCCTGCTCGTGTCCCTGAACGCCAACGGTTTTTTCTGGGCCCGGCACGTCATTCACGACCCGCGGGGCATGCTAGTCAAGAACTTCGCCTTCCTCGTACTGGCCTGGGTCGCTGCCAGCCTCCCGGCAGGGACCGCTCCATGACCGCCGCTGTCACGCTATGGGAACGGGGCCGTCTCGACGCACGTGTCGGCCCGCGCGAAGTGCTGTTCGGACGCATGTACGAGGACGCGTCCATCGAGCTCGACGCCTTCCAGCCAGGGAGTCGTATCTTCTGCATCGCGTCAGCGGGTTGCACCGCCATGAAGCTCGCTCCCCATCATCAAGTCGTCGCGGTCGACATCAATCCCGTCCAACTCGCCTACGCAGAGCGCCGCTTCGACGGCGATCCCGGCTTCCGCGGGAGGGCCGAACACGTCATGGATTTCGCCCGGTTCTTCGGCCCTCTGGCCGGCTGGTGGCCCTCGCGGGTGCGCGCCTTCCTCGAGCTCGACGACCCGGTCGAACAGATGGAGCATTGGAAACGGCAGCTCAACACCTGGCGCTTCCGCACCGCCCTCGATGTACTCTTTTCGCTCATGGCGCTGCGCTCGGTCTACGCCCCACGCTTGCTCGATTTCCTGCCCAAGCGACTCGGAGCCGTCATGCGCGGGCGGATGGAGCGCTGCTTCGAGAGGCACCCCAATCGCAGCAACCCCTACGCGCGTTCCCTGCTACTGGGCGAGCTGTCCCCCGACCCGCCGCCCCCGGAAGCGAAGGACATTCGGCTCGTGCACGCGGATGCGGCGGAGTTTCTCGAACACGAAGCGCCTGCCAGCTTCGATGGCTTCACGCTCTCGAACATCTTGGACGGGGTCGACGACACCTATCAACAAAGACTCATTGCCGCCGTCAAACGGGCCGCCGCCCCTGGGGCGGCTACCGTGCTCCGCAGCTTCGGCGACACGAGCGCCAGCTCACCGGCGAATCGCGCCGCCGATGACCGAGCCATGCTCTGGGGCAGTGTCCTCGTAAGACCTGCAGCCGAGCTGTGATCGCGACTTGGTCTCATTCTTTCCAACGGCGCGAGAGGGCCACCTCTGCGCGATATGCGTCGAGCCAGCGCTGCCGCTCGTCGTCGCTCCAGCCGATCAGTGAAGCCATCCGATTCGCCACCTTCTCGACTGCACCGAGACCCTGGTCGAAGTCCCGAAAGAAGATCTGCGTGCGGCGAATCATGATGTCGCTGACCGTGGCCGCAAGCTCTTCGTCGACGCCGAAGTCGACCTGCGCCATGATCTCCGGTCGGCCCTCGATGATCGGCTCGCACAGGCTCGGGTCCGCTCTACACCGCTCCGCAACCCAAATCGCTCGCATCCCGTAGGCGTTGACCAGGTGCAGGCAGGTCTTGTCCGAAAGGCGGCCCTGCACCACTTCACTGACTTTCTTGGCCACCTTTTCGTGGTCGTCATCCGCCGGCCACCCGATTGCACCGGGAAGCGGTGCCGTGTCGCTGTCCGTTGCAGTGAGCTTGTCAGGCAGCTGGTCGCTGAGACGCAGCAGTTGGATCGCCGTGTTCATGACTTCCTCGGCCATCTTTCGATAGGTCGTGAGCTTGCCACCTGCGATCGTGATGAGACCGTCTTCGCCCACGATGATCTCGTGCTCGCGGCTCACTTTCGACTCGGCAACCTCCTCTTCAGAGGGTTCGGAGGCGATGAGAGCGCGCAAGCCCGCCCAAGTCGCGATCACATCGTCGCGTCGAATCGGATGACTCGGGAAATGCGCGTTGGCGGCCTCGATCAAATAGTCCACGTCTTCCGACGTCGCGTGCTCCTCGCCAGGGGTTCCATCGTAGTCGGTGTCGGTCGTACCCACGTAGGTGCGTTCGCCCCAGGGCAGCGCAAACAACACTCGGTCGTCGGTAGGATGGAAGCAAACGACTGCATGCCTTACCGGGAGCTTCTTTGCATCGACTACGATGTGTATGCCCTTCGTTGGCCGGATCACCTTGCTTGCCTCGGAGCCGCTCATCGCCAGCGTGTCGTCGGTCCACGGACCTGTTGCGTTGATCACCACGTGCGCCCGGACGTCGCGCACCGTGCCGTCACGGGCGTTCTTGATGGTCACTCCGGACACACGGCCACTTTCGTCCTTCGTGAACCCCTGAACCGGAGCATGCGTCACGATCACCGCACCGTGGTCCGCTGCATCCAATGCACTCTCGAGCGTTAGACGCGCATCGTCCGTGGAACAGTCGTAGTAGAGCGGCGCTCCCTCGAGCCCCTCCTGCTTGAGAATCGGCTCCAACTCGGCAACCTCGCTTGGCTTGAGCCGCTGATGCTTTTTCGGTGAACGGAAGAGCGAGAGGCCCTCGTAGAGCCACATCCCCGCGCCGATCATGAACATGCTCCGTCGCGTTCCCTCATAGACGGGAAACAGAAACGCCAATGGATTCACCAAGTGAGGTGCTAGGTCGAGCAGGACTCGGCGCTCGCTGACCGACTCGAAGACGAGGCTGAACTCGTAGGTTTCCAAGTACCGAAGCCCACCGTGAATCAGCTTGCTCGACCGAGAGCTGGTACCATACGCAAGGTCGTCCATCTCGAAGAGCGCCACGCGTAGACCCCGCCGCGCGGCATCGCGCGCAATGCCTGCACCGGTAATGCCCCCGCCGACGACGGCGACATCGACTTCATCGGGAACTTGGTTCCACATGTGCTCTCGAGAAGGCATGGCGGTTCTCCCTGGCGGCGCGCCTTGCACATGTAGCGTCTTGGACCGGGCGATGCCAGTCAGTCTTGCTAGCTCACTCTGCGTGACCCGTCGGTGGACATGATGGGGATCGCGAGCGCTCGACGCTAGAACGCAAGAAAAGATCCCGGGTTGTGATTCGCCTCGTTTTCCTGTCTACTCGGGCGTCATGTGGCGCAAGGCCCATGGGTGTCTGCTTCTGGTTCTCCTGCCGGTAGTCCTCGTCGGGTGCGACACTGTGAAGTTCGCGGCCGGGGCGTCGGCGGAGCTGTTCACTCGGGCCCAGCCAGGGATTGAGCAGTTCTGGGATTATGAAACTGCAGGTAAAGCGATCCCCGCCGGGATTCTCCAGCTCGAAGGCGTCCTTCGTATCGTGCCGGACAACGAGCGCATCCTCATTTTCACCATCGGTTCGTACCTCGGCTACGGCGTTGGCTGGATCGAGGATCGACTCGAAGAAGCCGATGCCGCGGATGACTTCGAGGAGGTGCTCCACTTGCGCGGCCGAGCGCGCCTCATGTACGCGAGGGCGTGGGATCTAGCGAAGCACATGCTTCGACTTCGGGCCGATGGATTCGACGAAGCCATTGGCGGCGGTACCGACACGCTGGCCGGTTGGCTCGAGACTAACTTCCGCGAGCGCCAAGATGCCGAGGTGCTGCTTCTGGCTTCGCAGGCGTGGGCCGCCAACATCATTTTCAACATGCACGACATGGACGCCATCGCCGATTTTCCCATGGCCAAGGTGATTCTGGAGCGTTCCGTAGAGCTGGACCCGACTTTCTACTTCATGCAAGGAACGATGCTATTGGCCGTGGTTGCGTCGCAGCAGTTTCCGCCCGACATCGAGAAATCAAAGGCGCTGTTCGACGAGGTTCTCGCCGGCACCGAGCGCCGATCGCTGATCGTGCAAGTCAGCATGGCTCGTTACTATGCGGTCGCCATCGGGGACTACGAGCTATTCAAGAAACTCTTGGACGAAGTAGTCGCTGCCGGAGACGTCCTTCCCGAAGCCCGTTTGCTGAACGTCATCGCTCGCAGACGCGCGGAGCGTTATCTTCGCCGACCCTATTTGTATTTCAGTGACGTGGAGGGATAGCGTGGGCAATCTTCGTGGCTCGATATTCGCGATGTGCTTCGTCTGTTTAGCTGTTTGCTTACGCGGATCGGCGCCGGGTTCAGCGCTTGCCGAAGAGATCACGACCATCCGCCTTGCGACGCTCCTCCCGCCTGGTTCGCCATACAACGACCTGCTGCGCGCGTGGAATCGAAGCGTGAAAAAGGGCACCGACAACAAGGTCCAGATCCGTTTTTACACGGGTGGCAGCCAGGGAGACGAACGGGATTTCGTCCGCAAGATGCGCGTGGGGCAGATGGACGCGGCGATACTCTCCACGACGGGTCTGGGGATCCTGGTTCGGCCAACGTTGGTGTTGGCAGTGCCTGGAGTCATGAAGGACTACGATCAACTCGATCGGGTTCGTGATGCATTGGATGGTCGCTTCACGGGGTTGTTCGAGCGTAGCGGTTTTCAACTGCTCGCCTGGGCCGACGCCGGCAAGATTCGAATCCTGTCGGCTCACGAGTTCGCCGCACCCGCAGACCTCAAGGCACTTCGACCCTGGGCTTGGAAAGACGAGCCGATTTTTGCTCACTTTCTGAACGTCATTGGCGCAAATCCCGTGCGTCTCGGACTCAACGAGGTTTACGCGGGCCTTCAAACGCGCATGATCGACACGGTGCCCGTTTCGGCGGTGGCCGCGATAGCGCTGCAGTGGTTCACCAAGCTCAAATACGTGGCCAAACAGAATTTCGGCATCATCGTTGGAGCGATGCTGATCAAGAAAGAAAAGTATGACGCACTAGCGCCAGAGCATCAGCAAGTCCTTCGAAATACAGCCGTCAAGATGACGCGGGCGTTTCAACCGATGATTCGAAGGGATGACGACCGCGCCTATCTCTCCCTGCTGAAGAGGGGCCTCATCGAAGTCGATCTCAGTGCGCACCAAACGGCCTGGGATGCCGCGGCAGCTACGACGCGAACCGAGTTGGTCGGCCGGGTATACAGTAAGAGCCTGCTTGAAGCGGTCGAGGCGGCCGCTTCAGGCGGTGAGTAACGATACTGGCGGGAGTGCCGGCATCCTCCGATAGAGCCTCACCGCCGGCTGTACTCCGGGAACAGCCGGAAAGAGCCAGTGAGCGCGAGGACCCATATCGGGTCCGCTGGCCAGCCACGGCCCCAGACTGGGATCAGCACTTCGACCTCGAAGCCCAAGTACTTCAGTGCATTGTCTCGCTTGATGAAGGGATTGAAAATGATCTTCGGCTGCACGTACATGACCGCCCGGACGGGCCGGTTGGGCACGAAAACGCCGCTCGACAGATCCGTGCTTTCGAACTGGTACCGAAAATCGTAACGCCCCGAGACATAGAGCCAGCGCGCCTTTGGAAAACGAGCACCGAGCTCGTACGTGACGAGCACCTCATCGCCGAGAGCGAGGCCGCCGATGCCGAGCTGCTCGTTCGGCTGGCGTATTCGATAGCCCAGCTCGGTCCCCGTCCACGCAAATCCGCCCCAGAACGGATAGGAGGCGAGGAATCGAAAAGCGATGTCCCACTGGCCTTCGCCGAGCGGCACACCGACTGCATCTTGGGTAAAGAAGCCGGTCGGCGCTTTGACTTCCATGTTGGCAGCAAGGAGCACAGGAGCCTCGAGCATCAGGCCTTGCGCCGTGACCCGAATGTCGCCGAGTCCACGGCGTTTTTGGAAGGTTCCCGTCGCTAGGAACTCGGAAGAAAGAAAGATCGGGATCTGGACCTTGAGATCGAGCCTTCGGTGAATGCCGATCGCCGCTTCCAACAAGAGCGTGTTCGCCTTGAGGCCGCCACCGAGTTGGCAGTCGTAGGGTCCACGCTCCCCTAGTGCGAGCGTGCCGTCGCCGCAGATGAGCCCTTCCCGCTCCGAGTCCACGAACAATCGATCGGAGTTGAGGTAGATCCAGGCCGTTTTCCACCAAACCATGCCTTCCGGCGTCGTCCAAGCTCCTGCCGACGCACGCGGGGGCTGCAGGGCCTGCAAAGCCAACAGTAGCGCGAGCACGAGCTTCGCGGTCCTCATTTGGATTACTGCGCTTTGAGCTCGAGGTCGATTAGCTCGCCCCCCGCCCTAGGCTCGAACGCCTGCACGTAGCGGCTCGGCAAATGAAAGACTAGCGCGATGGCTGTTCCGCCAACCTCATCGATGACGACGCCCTGGTCGGCGCCCACGCGCTCTTGAAGGCGAGTCCAAACGTAGCCCTTGACGGTATCGCCGACGAAGACGCCGGAAACCATTTCCTTGTTCTGAAACTGGTCGTCAGGCGGGGGATTCGTAACCGAGAAGGTGTCCGCATCGTTCGTGCGATAGTCGAGGCCTCCGCGGACATACGGATAGGACTGGTAGTCACGGGAGAATCCCGTGTCGGAGGAGATCACTAGCGTGTCCGGGTGCAGTGTCCGCCATGCAAGCCAGGTCATCTCGAGCACCGGGAGCAGCGGAGCAACGCTTCCGATCTCCGGGCCTGACACAGACTCGACGCGCATCTGGCTCCACAGCGACTCTGTTTCACGATCCCACAGGACGAGGTTGGAGTTGTATAGGAGACCCGACACGCCTATCCGCACGGTTTGTCCTGAAACGAAGCCTCGCCGATCGAAACGCAAGCCTGAGCCAGTCAAGGGACAGAGGGTTATTGCAAACGCGTCTTCGCCGATTTCGACGTTGGCGACCTCGTGCCACCAGAGGATGTTGTGAGGATAGGCACGAGGACCTTCCGAGGTGCGCAGACCGAGCACCAGGTCGTTGTCTGCCAAGTACGCAGCCTCTGGGCTGTCCGCTGCCACCATCGCGGGCGAATCGAGCGGTGGGATGCAGTCGCGTCCTGGACACCCCGAAAAGATATCGTCGCAGGGGACGGTGCACTGACCGGACGGATCTTGTTGGATGGTCGCGGCGTTGGTTGCATCGCCTTCCCACACTTCGGTACCCGGATGAAACACACTCCAAGCAAACCAAAAGGCATTGTGGCCGGTTACGGGAACCAGGTCGTTCGCCGCGCCATCCCGCGCCCCATCCAAATACCAACGCTCGCCATTGGAGCCGGCCAAACGCAGCATGCCGATCGCAGCGTTAGCTGGAGGCAAAGTCGTTGGCACCGGAGCCCTATCGGCGTCGCCCGCGGTCACGCTCCCGCCGGCACAACCTCCTAACACCAAAGCCAAGCTCGTTGCCAAACACAACGCACGCACACGATAATCCATCAACCCTCCGGGCAGCATCTCTCTCACGCTTAGGCCCATGCGGACGCGATGTTACGGTCGGACTGCTACCGCGTGCCTAGGTCGCCCGCTCCGAAGATGGCGTACCTTTTCACCTGGCGTGGGCCGGCATAGAAGTCATCATGGCGACGTCCCCATGAGTGGCGATGGCATTACCGGAGTGGTGCTGGCGGGCGGGCGGGCGACCCGTTGGGACGGGCGCGATAAGGGCCTCATCCACGTATCGGGCCGGCCGATGATCGAGCACGTGCTCGATGCGCTGGCGCCACAGGTCGAGCAGGTCATCATCAGCGCGAACCGCAATCTCGATGCGTACCGCGCGTTCGGCTTACCGGTCGTCACCGACGCAAGCCGCGACTTCCTCGGCCCGCTGGCCGGAATCGCGAGCGGCCTGGCTGCTGCGGGCACCGAGTGGGTAGCGATTGCGCCCTGTGATTCGCCGCTTGTGACCGCTGACTTCGTCGATCGTCTGGCATCGGCTTGCAAAGACGGCGAGCAGACCGACATCGCGGTTGCGCATGATGGTGAGCGTATTCAGCCGCTGTTCGCCTTGATGCACCGTCGCGTGCTCGAGCATCTCGACGCCTTCCTCGAATCGGGCGGACGCAGAGTCGACCGCTGGTACGAACAGCAGCGGATGCAGCTCGTGGATTTCAGTGACAGCCCCGACAGCTTTCTGAATCTCAACCAGCGCGAGGATCGGGACGTGCTGGAAGCACGCATGAAGCAACGGAATGCCGGCGACTGAGCCGAGAGCGGGCGCAGAGTCGGAAATCTTTCCATCTTGCGTTGAAAATTGAGGGCGATCGGATTCTCACCCCGGAACCGAGACAGGTGCTATGATTGCTTGAGGTGGGTGCCTGCATGCTCTGCAGGGCAATTGTTTTTCCGTTGATTCTCGCCGCGCTTCTGCTTGGTTGCGGAAGCGATGGCATGGCGATGTCTGGCTCGGGCGACACGGACGGCGATGGGCTCACGAACGATGAAGAAGCGACGCGTGGGACCGACCCACGGGACGCGGACAGCGATCGAGACGGCATCGAAGACGGGGTCGAGGTGGACCTCGATCGGCGCTACAACCTCGATGGCACGACGACGTCGGCGGTGACCCGGACCGATCCGACCACGCCGACGGTGCTGATCGAGCTCGACTACGTGAGCGGCTCTCGTCCCAACGCAGGAGTCTTCCTGCTGGCGGAGAACGCGTTTGCGCATGCAGGGATGGAAATTCGTTTCATGATCGACGACGGATCGCCCATCCCAACTGCCGACCTTCCCATCGGTAGCGCGCCTTGGACGACGGCCGATTTGGAGCAACTCTTGCTGAGCTCGGATGATCCAGCCCCAGACGTCCATGCCGCGTACCTACACGTAGTCGTCGCTCCCGACGACAACACCACCCGACATGGAACGACGCACCACGCCGCCTCCAACAACCCCGCCGAAGGCAACCACGGTAGCGACCCCGATCCGCGCTACGCAGGGTCTTTCGTCTTCATCGACACCATCTCGAACGACTACAATGCCTTCGCAGGGACTTTTTCAAACGCGGGCATCACCGAAGAACAGCTGATCGCGAAAACACTGATTCACGAGATTGGTCACGCGCTCGGATGCACCGAAGAGGGCTCGAGCGGAGGGATCGACACCTTCAACGTCATGGCCCAGAGCGGCCAACTCGGGAACCCAAGCTCGAACGTCGATCCTTGGCGAGACAACATGCACGGCCTCGACGCCATCGGATATCCCACGTTCAGCGAAGGGTCGCTCGCACAGATGGACCTCACGATGAAGCTTTCGGTCGATACGGGCAGCTCTCTCACACGCCGCTTCTTGACATGGGCACCCTGACGAGCCCGATCCGGCCAGACTATCGACAGGTAACGGAAACCAGGACGTTCGACGAGTCGCTCGGCTATGGCTGGGAGTCACCGGTGCCTACGGTCAGCTCCACGTCGGGCTCCGATCCGAGCGACGAGCGCTTTGCCGATTACGTCGCGGGCGACCCCAGCGAAACGGCCGCCACCCGTTTTCGGGTTTCGGCGCTCGGCACGGGCCCGGTGGACGTCTTCTTTCGACTTGGCGCACAGGTGACTAGCCCCATCACGGTTCGCTGCGAGCTTCGTCATCCCGAGCAGGGCGTTGCGTTTCAGTCCGGCACCATCGACTCGATGACAGCATTTGTCGCTACCCCCTCGAACGGCCGTCGCGCGTTCCCGGTGGTCGAATCCACGAGCTCCCTCGGCCACGGCCGCGGCGATCTCGTGCTCGAGTGCCTGAACGACAACAGCTACGGCGACGCACCGATCGAGATCGTCAATTTCACCAAACGCGAGCCCTAAAGCGCTGGGGTAATCCAATGGTAGAGTGCCTGGATGACCGAGACCCATGACGCCTTCGTCGAGCTCGCGGATCTGTTCAAAGAGCTTCCCGAGACGTTCACCGACGAGTTCAAGGAAGTCACTCCGCAGGCGCAGCTCCAAGGCTATCGGCACCTGGCCCACCTGCTGATGGACCCGCGTGGCGTATGCGTGATTTCCCGCGAGACCTACCCCGCCGCGGATGGCCCTTGGTAGGTGTCGCCTCCGAAGGCGAGGACGGGATAGAACACGATGCCGAGGAAGAACAGGCCCAGGGCGAATGCAAGGTCATGGCCGAACGATCTCGACAGGTCGAGTGCCACGACGAACCCGACGACGACGTTCACGATCGGGATGAGGAAGAGGATGATCCACCACCACGGGCGCCCTACGATCTCGAGTAGAACGATCACGTTGTAGATCGGGATGATCACGGCCCAACCGGGCTTTCCGGCTTTCTCGAAGATCCGCCAGCCCACCCAGACGAAGAACGCGAGCACGGCAAGCTGAACGATCATCCCGAAGAATCCGACATCACCTTGGTCCATTGCATCCCTCCTCAGGTGCTCTCGGTGGTTACCGAGACGGCGAGCATGTAACACAAACAGAGCCCGACGCCCGCCCATAGCTTGAAGTGGATCAGGACCACGAGGACCGTCACACTCAGCAGCCAGTGGAACATGGGCCCAAGGTACCAAGCAGACGATTCACCACCAAAGAACCGGGGGGTTCGTCACCGTTGAGGGACAGCGCTCGTCTCGCTGGTCGGCTTCGTATTGCTCGTCGTGGGGATGGGCCGGGCCCCGTCCGTGCCGTTGTGGGATCCTCCTGCATGGGGGCAACGAGTCCCGGTGTTCGGCATGCCTGTGGCGCTCACTCTCTTCGTTTCGGCGTTCATGCCGACGAACCTGAAGCGCCTCACCCGCCACCCCATGCTTTGGGGTGTGACGGTATGGGCGGCAGTCCATCTCGTGGCGAACGGAGACCTCGCTTCTCTGATCCTTTTCGGGAGCTTCGGGGCGTTCTCACTCTTCGACATGTGGTCCGCGAACCGGCGCGGTGCCGAGTTGTCCGCAAAGGTCGTCGGCTACTGGCGCGACGTCCTCGTGGCCGCCGTCGGAGGCATTGTGTACGTCGGGCTTCTCCACAGTCACGAGATGCTCTTCGGAATGCCCGTGCCGTTGGGGATGTAGGCTCCGCGGTGTCCGATGGCCTAGTACGCCTCGGGGTGTTACCCCCCCGGGTGCCCATTCTGGTCGCTGAGAATTTGAGGAAGTCATACGGGGACGTGACGCTTCTCGACGGAGTCGACCTGTCGATTCACGAGGGCGAGCGTGTCGGGCTCGTGGGATCGAACGGCGCCGGCAAGTCCACCCTCGCCCGTATTCTTCTTGGTATCGAGATGGCCGATGAGGGACGCGTCGCGCGCCGGAGGGAAGCCACGATTCGCTACCTGTCGCAGGAGCCCGATCTGCCGATGGACCGCACGGCCCGCGACATCGTGTTCGACGGGCTCGGGGCCTGGGCGGATGCGTTCCGCACTCACGAGGCAGTGAGCCATCGTATCGCTGCACAGGAGCCGGGCTGGGAAGAGCTGCTGAGCGAACAGGCGGCCAGCGCGCACGAAGTCGAGCGTCTTGGCGGATGGGAAAGGAGTCGCCGGGTCGAGGTTCTGCTCGAGCAGCTCGGCATGCGTCAAATCCTTCGACCGATCGCAGAGCTGAGCGGCGGGGAGCGGCGACGTGTCGCGTTAGCCAAGCTTCTGGTCGAAGAGCCCACGTTGGCGATCCTCGATGAGCCGACGAATCACCTCGATGCCGACACGATCGAATGGCTCGAGACGTATCTCAAACAGCAGTACCGAGGCGCACTCCTCCTGATCACCCACGATCGCTACATGCTCGACCGTGTCGTCACCCGCACCATCGAAATCGACCAAGGTCAGGTCCACAGCTACGCCGGGGGGTGGCAATCGTACCTCACGGCCAAGGCAGAGCGCATGGCCCACGCCTCACGAGCAGAAGCCAACCGAAAGAACCTTCTGCGCACGGAGCTCGAGTGGCTGCGACGTTCGCCAAAAGCTCGCACTTCGAAGTCCAAAGCCCGCGTCGGCCGGGCGGTCGCGTTGCGTGACATGCGAGGGCCGCAAGCGGAACGCGTCGCGCGTTTCGAGCTCCAGACGGAGCGGCTCGGTGGCACCGTCCTCGAGACCGATGACCTCAGCCTCGAGCTCGGTGGACGTGAGCTCGTGCGATCGCTGAGCTTCGTCCTGCAGCGAGGCGAACGCGTGGGCATCGTCGGCCCCAATGGAGCGGGCAAGACCACCCTCCTCAAAGCCATCCTCGGAGAGATCGAGCCTTCGGGCGGGCGCGTCGTCGTCGGGAAGAACACCAAGTTCGCCTACTTCGACCAAGGGCGAAGTGGTCTCGACGAAGAGCAGTCCCTTCAGCACAACGTCGCGGGGGATCGCTCCCACGTTCAGTTTCAGGGAAAATCCATCGACATTCGCAGCTACCTCAAGCGCTTTTTATTCGAACCGCATCGCGCACGCGACCGGGTAGCGGTCCTTTCGGGGGGCGAACGCGCGCGCGCGGCGCTAGCGAAGATGCTGCTCTTACCCGCGAACCTGCTGGTGCTCGATGAGCCCACCAACGACCTCGACGTCTCGACCCTCGCGACGCTCGAGGAGATGCTCGTCGAGGGTGACTCGACCGCTCTCCTCGTGTGTCACGACCGGTATTTCCTCGATCGCGTAGCCACCGGGATTCTGGCGTTTGAAGATGACGGCCAGGTCACGGCCTACGCGGGCAACTACAGCGACTATCGCGAAAGGCGTGCTGAACGTGACGCTGCCCGCGAAGCTCTGCGTCCAGTGGTCGACAAGCCAGAGAAACGCCGGACCGCCGCGAAGCCAGGCAAGCTCTCTTACAAAGAGAAGATCGAGCTGGAGGAGATCGTCGCCTCGATCGAACAGGCCGAGACGAACGCCGCGGAAATCGAGGCGACGCTCGGGGACCCGGCACTGTACGCGGAAAGGGCGTCCGAGGTCCCCAGGATTGTGGAGCGCCAAGGTGAAATTCAAGACGAGCTCGAGCGCCTGACGTCTCGGTGGATGGAGCTGGAGGAGCGGCTTCACTGTGAGTCCTAGCCTATTGGAGCTGCGATGACCCTGACGAGACGAGACTTTGGACGCAGCGTACTGGCTGGCGTAGCCGCGACGACCCTGGTGGGGAGCGGCGCATGCGACTCCGAAGGCAATGGCGGGACGGGTGGCTCGGGCGGCGCGAATGCCTGCACGGTATACCCGCAACAGACGGCGGGGCCCTTCTACCTCGACCTCGACCAGCTCCGTGGCGACATCACCGAAGGCAAGTCGGGCGCGCCACTTCGCGTCGTGGTGCAAATGCAAAGCGAGGCCTGCGCGCCCCTCAAGGATCTCGCGGTCGATCTGTGGCATTGCGACGCAGACGGCGTGTACTCGGGCTTCCCGGGACAGCTCGGCGATCTCGACACCACAGGGCAGACGTTCCTTCGTGGAACCCAAGTGACCGATGCGAACGGTATCGCACAGTTCGAGAGCATCTACCCCGGCTGGTACCCGGGACGAACGACACACATCCACTTCAAAGTGCACACGTCGAGCGTCACCGAGGCGACCTCGCAGCTTTACTTCCCCGAGGACGCTACGGCTGAAATCTACACCATTCCGCCTTATGACACCCGCGGGCAAAAGGACACGCCGAACGACCTCGATGGCGTCACCGGCGGAGCCTTGCCACCGCTCGCGATGATCACCGGCGACGCAACAGCAGGCTACGTCGCGACGATTGTCGTCATCGTGGCATAGGAGTAGAATACCGAGCATGCCGCGTGAGGAATTGAAACGAGCGCTCAGTGCACTTCATGAGGAACTCGAGTCCGAGGAGCAGATCGGGCCTGAGGATCGCGACGCGTTGGTCCGGGCAATGCAAGAGATTCATGAGGCCCTCGACCAAGCAGACCCCAGCGGCAAGCCGACGACTAGCGGGCCGCTGAGCGCACGCGTGTCCGAGCTCATCGAAGAATTTGAAACGTCGCATCCGAAGTTCGCGAAGATCTTGAGCAGCGTCTCCGAGAGTCTCGCGAACCTAGGAATTTGAAGATGCGAGGCATGGGGTGAGTAATGTTTTGATCCCATTGCCCGCGCTGGGGTTTGATCCGACCGAGGCTTCGGTCCCTTGGAAGGTCCTCACCGAACGAGAGCACGAGGTCACCTTCGCAACGCCAGACGGCAAGCCCGCGAGCGCCGATCCGATCATGGTCACAGGCAAGGGTCTGGGCCTTCTCAAGTATGTGCTGAGGGCCGACGCCAACGGCCTCGCGGCTCATGCCGAGATGATCGCGAGCGATGCGTTTCAGAATCCCATCACCTATGACGAAGCGGCCCGCGGCTCGTTCGATGCACTTGTCTTTCCCGGTGGCCACGACAAGTGCGTGAAGCCCTATCTCGAATCCGAAACACTCCAACAGATCGCGATGGACTTCATGGCGGCCGACAAGCCCGTGGGCGCGATCTGCCACGGGGTGTTGGTCCTGGCGCGGGCCCAAGACGCGAACGGCCGTTCCGTGATCCATGGGCGCAAGGTGACGTCTCTCATCAATCGACTGGAGATGACCGGCTACCATCTCACACGGCTTTGGATGGGCGACTACTACCGCACCTACCCGGAGATCACGACTGAAGACGAAGTGCGCGCAGCGATAGCGTCGGGCGAGGACTTCGATGCCGGACCCGGAGGTACGAAGCGCGATAGTATGGAGGCCCCGCAACATGGCTTCGTCGTGCGCGACCGCAATCTCGTCACCGCCCGATGGCCCGGGGACGCCCACACCTGGTCCATGCAGATCGACGAGCTGCTGAGGGAGCGGTGAGTCCGTCGAGCAAAGCCCCCTCCCCTTGGGTCGAGCGATTTGCCTCCCTCATTCCCAAGGGAGGGATCGTGTTGGACCTCGCCTGCGGAAGCGGCCGTCATACTCGGTACCTGAGCGCGATGGGATACCGCCTTCTCGCCGTAGACATCGATGTCGCTCGTGTGGAGGACCTGTCGCAAAACGAGAACGTCGAGATCATGAAAGCCGACTTGGAAGCCGGCGACTGGCCGTTCAGCGGACGCTATTTCGACGCGATCGTCGTCACCAACTACCTGCACCGTCCTAACCTGCCACGCCTGGTGGAGTCGCTCGCGCCAGGTGGCGTCCTGATTTACGAGACTTTCGCAAAGGGGAACGAAAAGCTCGGTGGCCCGAGCAACCCCGATTTCCTCCTCAACCCTGCGGAGCTATTAGACGCCTTCGCGCCCCGGCTGACGATCGTGGCCTACGAGCACATCATCGAAGACGAACCGACGCCAGCGGTGCGTCAACGAATCTGCGCGGTCAACGCACTAGACCCCTAGCTCCCGCCTCCTAGCGGAACAAGCGCCGCAACGCCCATACCGCCATGCCTACGCATGTGACGACGCCGAGACCAAAGAGCAGGCGCCCCGCCGTGTCGTTGACCGAGCCGGGAATGAACGGGAGAACGCGCTGGATCGTTCCTTCGGGAGCGTAGAATGTCGCCCAGCCAACAATGCCGGCGAGCGCTAGGAGCAGGATCGACGCGATTGAATCACTGGCCCGGTGATCGCGCGCCAACAGCATGAAACCAGCAAGCACGAGCACCACTCCGGCGCCTAGGACAACCCGGCGTGGCGCTTCGAGCACCAGGTAGTCAGCCGGAAAGAGGCCGAGCGAAGCGGAGCAAAGTGCGGCACCCGCAGACAAGCACAAGAACGCGATCCCCTTTCCCACTGTCGACCATGATAGCGGATCAGTCGCAGGCAGGAAATGGGCGTCAGTCCGTGACGGCGCTGCCCCAGTAGTTGTAGGTGAGGGCCCGAAACCCTGGAATGTACATTCGCTCGTCGTCGACGACGCGGAAGCCTGAGGACTCGAGCATGCTGGGGATGTCACGGTTGATGTTGCAACCTCCCGCAAACCTGCGCCAAATGGGGTTGATTCGGTTCTGCCAGTTTCGGACACCCGCATCCGGCGCGATGCCATGCTCGCAGAACAGGAGCCTGCCGTCCGGCCGCAGAACGCGCTGCATCCCTCGAAGGGCGCGGAGTGTGTCGGGGATCGTGCACAACGTGTACGTGACCAGCACCGTATCCACGCTATTGGCCTCGAGCGGAATTTCCTCGCCAGGCAGATCGATCCACTCGACTTCCAGCTTGGAGTCCCCGAGCTTCTTGCGAGCGAGCTTCCGCATGCCCTCCGAAGGCTCGAGCCCCCACAGCTTTCGGACTTTGGTGGCGTCGTAGTAGGGCAGATTCAGGCCGCTTCCGACACCGATTTCGAGGACGTCGCCCTCGGCGCGCGGAACGAGTTTCTCCCGCTGCTTCATGTTGGGCCGCGACGAGCAAGCCAGATTGATGAGGGGTGGAAGGATGTAACGGTCGTAGAAGCCCATCTCGCGTGACGTATACCCGGTCCCCGAGCGCTGCGCTTGCCCCCGCTTCTTCAGGACTGTGACGCGGGCGGCGGAAACTTCACGTACTCGTCGACCAAGATCTCCGCGAGCTCGCGATGCGGGGGTCGCTCGTCCCGGATCCGGCCGCGTTCGCGCAAATCGGCGCAGAGGGTGTCAACGACGGCATCGATGTCGAGGTCCCGCGTATGCTGGTGCCACGCGTCGCGCTCGGCCTCGTCTCGGAAGCAATATGCCTTCCACGAGACGGAAAACCGCATGTCGTCCCATTGGTAGCGGCCAACGTCTTCTTCGCCGTCGCGCACGATCCATTGCCCATCGCCCTCGGCGTAGAGGCGCATGCGGGGCACGAGGTTCGGCATCGGCCGGCCGACTTCCATGACGCGGTCAACGCCGTGGAAAATGCTGTCAGTATCCATGATGACAGCGGTGTTGAAATGCACGTCGTGGGCCCTGGCCGGGCGGTCGACGCCGTCTGGGTAAAAGGCGAACTGGCCGCCATTTGTGTGTTGATACCAAGAGACGGAGGTCGCGATGGGCATGCGGAATTCGTCGAACAAGCCCGAATGGTGCGCGACGACGATGAGCCACTCCGGGTGGAGCTTCCGATTCAGGCCACGAAACTCGGGGACGTCGGTGTGGACGGCGAGCTCTTGCCCCGGAAGCAAGATGTTGGCGTAGACGATCGCGGGCTCAACGATGGGACGATCGAAGATCTGCTTGGCCGCCTCGACGAGCCGCTCGTTCTGGTAGACCGGTTCGATCCCCGGCGCGAAGATCCGGTCGCCGTACGCGTAGGTCTCACGAAAATAGTTGGTCCGAGCAACGAGGGTTCCGAGGTCGGTGTCTCTACGACCCAACCTGCCGCCGGTGCGCAGGAAGTTGAACGCGGCATCGAAGCGCTGCGGCAACCCCTCGCCGATGCCGTCGTTGAGACCCTCTTCGGAGTACATGCCGTAGCTTCCAAACTTCTCGCATAGGCTCACGAGCGAGCGCGCCTGGGCCTCATCGAGAAAGGGCTCGATCTCGAAGTGTCGATCGAAGAAGTGCTTCTGCATGGGCGAGATGAATTCGTTCTTCCTGTTGTACAGGCGCGGCCCAAAATGTAAAGAAGGTCCTTGGTGTCAGTAGTCTCGGACGGATCGGGAAGGCGGGCTCTCGTTGCCAACCTACTCCTCATGGGCTTCCTCGGTGCGTTCGCGTGGCTCGAGGCAAGCTACCCGAACGTCTACTACCGAAGCGTCCAAGAAGACCAAGCCCTCGAGTGGGCCTCGTTCTGGAGCTTCTTCGTTGCTAGCGCGATGTTTGCCGTGGCGACGTGGCGTCAACGCAGAGCGACCGGCACCCTGCCCTGGTTCCTCGCGGGGCTTGCGCTCTTCTGTCTGTTCGTGGCGATGGAAGAGATTTCTTGGGGGCAACGGGTGTTCGGGCACCGGCCCCCCGACTACTTCTTGGCGGAGAACTACCAGCAGGAGCTCAACCTTCACAACCTCGCAAGCACCAAACTTCGCCTGTTCGCGTTCCGCGGCATCATCCTCGGCTACGGGGTGTTGCTGCCACTGCTGGGGCTGATCCCGTTCGTGCGTCGGCTGCTCGACCGGCTCGCCATCGTGCCGCCGCCGGTCGGGCTGACACCATCGATGGTCGCGATGTTCTTGATCCACTTTGCGTACCCGTGGAAGTTCACCGGTGAGGTCATCGAGTGCGCGCTGGGGTTCGGATTTCTATTCGCCGCCGTTGCAAACTCGGCAAGGTTCTCGGACGAGCGCCGCCCGAGCTCGCTCATGCGCGGAGCAGGCCTCCTCACGCTCGTCGTAGCGCTTGCTTTCTCGACCGCGTGGTGGTCGCAAGACCGACAAAGCGGTGACCCCGCAAATCTCGAGCTCGCGAGAGCCGAGACCGAAGCCCTGAAGAACGACCTCATCGAGTTGGCGGAAGCGCAGGGCAAGCCGGCGATCAGCAAGTGCGGACTGCACAAGCGCCTCTACACCCTCGTTCAGAAAAAGAAGTACGCGCGACCACTCACGAAGGGCTCGTTTGCAGGTTTGGTAAATCGCGGGCTCCCCGAAGCACGCGCCGAGTTCTTCTTGGACCCGTGGAACTCACCTTATTGGATTCGCGACCGTTGCGAGAAGGAGAACGGGCGCCGCGTGGTCTTCGTGTACTCGTTTGGCCCCAATCGAAGCCGGGACTCGAGCCGCTGGGAGATCATGGGCGATGACATCGGGCAGTACGCGCTGGTCGAGCCATAATTGTGCGCCGTGTACCGTTCCATATCGCGCCGGGTTCCCGTAGGCTCGCGTGGTTCTGGAGGGCAAGGGTCATGCAGTGGTGGGTTTGTGTAACGATCATTCTAGCTTTGGCACTGAGCGGCTGTGGCAAAAGGGAAGAAGCACCCACGTTCGCCGGTGCGAACCTTCCGCCGGACGTGGCGGGCAACACTGCGCCGTCGGCCCAGACGGCCGCGCTCAACGCAAGCGTCGCTGATAGTCTGCCGTTAGCCGATCAGCAGGATTTCGACGACGCCCAGCGTGGATTGATCGCCAGTGACGCGGAGCTTCGGGTGGCCAGCGCAGAGGGCACGCCGATCTGGGACATGGGCGCGTATGGGTTTATCGAGGGCGACCCACCGCCCAGCGTGAACCCGAGCCTTTGGCGACAAGCGCGGCTGAACAATATTCACGGCTTGTTCGAGGTCACGAAGGGCGTGTACCAGCTCCGCGGATACGACCTTGCCAATATGTCGCTGATCGAGGGGGAGACCGGATGGATCGTCGTCGACCCTCTTACTGCTGAAGAAACGGCGCGTGCCGCAATCTCCTTCGCGCGTGAGCATCTGGGCGACAAACCGGTGTCCGCCGTCATCTTCACGCATAGCCACATCGATCACTTCGGCGGCGTACTGGGGATTCTCACACCCGAGGAAGCCGAAGCCCGGCAGGTGCCGATCATCGCACCCGAGCTTTTCATCGATGAGGCGACCAGCGAAAACATCATCGCAGGTGTGACGATGTCGCGGCGGGCGCTGTACATGTTCGGACTACGATTGCCGCGCGGCGAACGAGGCCATGTCGGCTCCGGCCTTGGCAAGGGGCCAGCCCACGGCACCTTCGGCATCCTCCAGCCCACCGAAACCATCAGTAAGACGACGACGGAGCTGACGATCGACGGCGTGCAGTTCGTCTTCCAAAACGCGCCGGGTTCTGAGGCTCCAGCGGAGCTGACGTTTTACCTGCCTGACCTCAAGACGTTCTGCGGCGCAGAAGTTGTGTCGCATAACATGCACAACCTCTACACCCTTCGCGGCGCCAAAGTCCGGGATGCCATCAAGTGGAGCGGCTACATCGACGAGGCCCTCGCTCGCTTCGGCGATGCAGAGGTCTATTTCGGAAGCCATCATTGGCCGATCTGGGGCAACGAACGAATCATCGATTTTCTCGAAAAGCAGCGCGACATGTACAAGTACATCAACGACCAAGCGCTTCGGCTTGCGCTGCATGGCTACACGCCACGCGAAATCGCCGAGCACCTGGAACTGCCCGAATCACTACGAACGTCGTTTCCCAACCGCGGCTACTACGGCACGCTCAAACACAACGCAAAGGCGGTATATCAGCGCTACTTCGGCTGGTACGACGGCAATCCCGCCAATCTCGACCCTCTTCCGCCTACCGAGGCGGGCGCGAAGTACGTGGAGCTGGCAGGAGGCGCAGCCAACTTGCTGCAGAGCGCGCAGGCCGCGTACGACAAGGGCGAGTATCGATGGGTCGCGGAAGTTGTGAACCACCTCGTGTTTGCAGACCCCGACAACCAAGAGGCGCGCGACTTGCTCGCTCGAGCGTACGACCAGCTCGGATATCAAGCCGAATCGGGGCCGTGGCGTGATGTCTACCTGACAGGCGCTTTCGAGCTTCGTCACGGAGGCCCGGACGAAGGCATCAACCTGGCGTCCGCGATCGACATGCTCAAGCACGCACCCTTGGAGCGCTTCCTCGACGCGATGGCCGTCCGCTTGAACGCGCCCAAAGCCGAGGGGAAGGAAATGATCGTGAACCTGATCTTCACCGACCTCGACGTGACGCTACGTGCTCGAGCTCAAGAACTCCGTCTTACGTCACTACGAGCGCGACCCACACCCGGACGCGAACGTGACGTTGAGGATCACCCACGACATCTATCTTCGAATGGTGACCGGCAGGGTCGGCATCAAAGACACGCTGTTTACGGACGACTTGGTAATCGAAGGAAGTCGCCTGGACTTGGTGAGATTCTTCCGCCTCTTCGACAAACCGGACGGGCCTTCAATATCGTCGTCCCGTAGAGTCGACGCGTTCGACGCGGCATGGGGTGCCGTTGTACACGGGCATGCCGGTGAATCTATCGCGCACCCGATCGTCGTGCAGCAGGTTCACGTTCACGCCTGGGTATTTACGGCTGGTCTTCATGCCGCTTTCGTAGCGGTGGCCCCAGAACTGGTGGATCATGACGACGCCGGGGCGAATGTCGGGAGAGGCTATGGCCTCGATCTCTACGCTTCCGGTTGGAGAGATGACGCGAACGCGATCTCCATCCGAGATACCCAGAGACTTGGCGTCCTGCGGGTTCAGAGTGGCAAAATTGCCCTTCAGTTTCTCCATCAGCTTGGGAATGTTGTGCGTCCACGAATTGTATGCGGCGGCGCGGCGGCCTCCGGAGATCAGCACGAGCGGGAAGCTGGTGCTTACTTGCGGCGCGCTGTCGAACGCAGCGGGCGCGGCTTCGGTGAACTCATCCGCAGCAAGCACGATCTTCTTCTCCTTGGTCTCCAGACGCGTCCGGAGGAATTTCCCCCATTCGATATCCCCAAGCTTGAGGCCACCCTCGGTACGCATGAGGCGGCCGAGGGACGTTATGCCAAACAGTAGGTACGTGGCAAAATGCTCCGGCGTGAGCGCGGCGCCAAAGATGCCGAACAGGCGGTCCAGCGCATCAACGGGAGGACTGTTGAGGAAGGGTATCTTCGCGGCGCGGCTCAAATCGCGGAAGATATCCCACTCGCTCCGCGCCTCGCCACGCTCGTTCACGAACGTGGCTGGAAGGACCCACGGGGCTACGACGCCATCGGCGCGATCTACGACTTCGTCCAGAACGACATCCGATTCGGCTACAACGCGTCGGACGATCTCCCCTCGTCCGCCATCGAATGAACGCGAAGGTTGCGCGCATCCGGAGGCGCAGTCTTTGCACTACCGGTGAGCAGGCGGTGTCGGGCATGCTCCGCACATGATTCCCAGTCCACGCTGCGTTCCCGTGCTGGCCGTCCTTATTCTCACCGTGTCTTCGTGCACGGACCAAACCAACTCCTGCCCGCAAGCCCAAGGCCTAATCGGCGAGGGGATCGCGCGGTTCACCCCGACAGATGTCGCATGTGACACGATCCCAGAGTCCATGGCACTGGTCGAGCCGCGGCCCGCGCGGGGTGGCATCCCTGCAGACTGGGAACCGCGACCGAGCTTCACCACGACGGGCGCAACGCACCGAGCGACGATCGCAATCGAGGAAGGCACCAGCCTGTACGGCACCGGCGAGATCGCAGGTCCGCTTCTGCGTAACGGCGCCGTGACCGAGGCCTGGGGAGAGCAACCGTATCGGCAAGCGCCGCCCCCAGGTGTCTCGCCCCTCGAATACGACGACCTGATGCCCAATCTCTACCAGGCGCACCCGTGGGTGCTGGCCGTGCGCGCGGATGGGTCCTCGTATGGCGTGCTTGCCGATACCACCTACCGGGCGACTATCGATCTAAACGGCGGCATCGCATTCTCAGCCGAGGCGCCGTTCCCAGTCATCGTGATCGAAGGACAAGCACCCCAAGAGGTGCTCAATAAGCTCGGCGAGCTCACCGGCACCATCGAGCTTCCGCCACTTTGGGCGCTCGGCTACCAACAAGCCCGCTGGTCCTACACCCCGGATACGCGGGTTCGCGAAATCGCCGATGAGTTTCGCGCGCGGTCCATTCCCTGCGACGTGATCTGGCTCGATATCAACTACATGAATGGCTTTCGCATTTTCACTTTCGATGAAGAATCTTTCCCGAACCCGAGTGACTTGAACGACTACCTCCATGGCAAGGGATTCAAGTCGGTCTGGATCCTCGACCCCGGCGTGAAATTCGAACCAGGCTACCCCATCTATGACGAAGGGCTGGAAGGGGACCATTTCCTCCGTAAGCCAGACGGCGAGCTCTTCATCGACGGAAGTTGGCCCGGTGATTCGGTCTGACCGGACTACACCAGTCCGGACGCCCGGGCATGGTGGGCTGGCTACATCCCCGGATTCCTCGACAACGGAATCGATGGCATTTGGATCGACCTGAACGAGCCGTCGATCGTGACGCCGCCCGGCGTCCCGTTCCCCCCAGATCTCCTGCATCGCGGTGGGGGCGACCTGCCCCCGAGCACACATGCGCGCTACCACAACGCCTATGGCATGTTGATGTCGCGGGCGACCCATGAAGGGATGAAGTTGGCGCGCCCCGAGCGTCGGCCCTTCTTGCTTTCGCGTTCGAATTATCCGGGCGGGCAGCGCTACGCGGCGATGTGGACCGGAGACAATTCGGCCACGTGGGACCATCTCTATTGGTCGGTGACGATGACGCTGAACATGGGGCTGTCCGGACAGCCTTTCGCCGGTCCTGACATCGGCGGATTCTTCCGAGCGCCCAGCGACTCACTCTACGCGCATTGGATCGGAGTCGGCGCGCTCTTTCCGTTCAGCCGCACCCACATGATACAGCTGTCGCCACCGCAGGAGCCCTGGTCATTCGGGCCGGAGGTCGAGGCGATCGCGCGCGACCGGAACGCACCATCGACATCGTCGTCGTCACTGATTCCGGCACCTTCGAAGGTCAAGGCTTAGAAACGTCGACCATCACTGTCTCGCTCGAGTGATTCCGTGGACACCGGCAAGCCCGGCCCTACAACGGAAGTGAGCCACCTTTAGGAGGAGCGTCATGAAGCAAATCCCCGAATCCCACGCCGATATCCTCGACAAACCCGCGTTCGCACATCTGTCGACGCTCATGTCTGACGGTAGCCCTCAGGCCAGCGCGGTGTGGGTAGACACCGACGGAGGGTCGATCGTCATCAACTCGGCAGAGGGCCGCCTCAAAGACCGAAACATTCGCCGCGACCCGAGAGTTGCCGTGTCGGTCACCGACCCGGACAACCCCTACCGCTCGCTCATGATTCGCGGCCGCGTTACCAAGATCACCAACGAAGGCGCCGATGAACACATCAATCGGATGGCGAAGAAGTACATGGGCGTCGACGAGTATCCGTTCCGACAGCCGGACGAGGTTCGCGTCATGTACTACATCGAGCCCGAGAGAATCTCCGCGATGGGCTGAGACGGAGGGTTAATTCACTGTCGGGGCATCTCTGCCCAGAAGACGCCGCGGAAGTCGCCTGGGGCATAGCCCGTCGCCTGATCGTCCGGGTAGAGGTCTTTGACCTTCGCCTGCAGGTCGGGCGCTAGCTCGGCGCCGTGACACGTCACGCACAGCGGCTGCATGAAAATCGGTTCCACGTACCCCACGGTGTTGTTGTCGATCAAGACGACGCCCGGCTCCCTCCGCTCGGGGTCGTTCTCGTAAACCTCGAGAAACGGCTGCATCCACGGCTTGGCGGCGTTACCCGGATTGCGTAGTTTCCGACTCGCCCGGCCGACATTGATCGCGCCAAGGCTCTGCGCTTCGGCGAGCTTGGGCGCCTCGACACGGCATGCGGAGACCGCCGCGACCGGCCCATCCTCGAGCCCGGTCACAAGCGCCTGCTTGAGACTCTTCTTGAAGGGAAGCACCGCTTCGGCCCCAGCTTCCTTCCATTTCGCTTCGTTGATCTTCGAGCGATCGCACGCCGAGGAGAGGACGAGAAACGATAGGATCAACACTGCACGCGACATAGGGCGTACTTACCCCGAGGCGGGGGCTTCGATCAAGTCGCCGCAGAAGCGTGCCCGCCAACGTCTCGTACGGTACGATGCCGCCATGCGTTTCTTATTGGTTGCTGCTTGTCTCGCCTTCGTGGCGCTGTCACCGGTCGAGGCACGCGCTCATTTGGGCTTGGACCCGCCCGTGTCACGGTACGGGCCTGACGTCCTCAAGACCGGTCCGTGCGGCAAAGCGGGCGGGGAGCGGACGGGCAACATCACGTACTACGAGCCTGGCGAAACGATCGAGGTTGGTTGGGACGAATACATCGACCACCCGGGGCACTACCGAATCGCGTTCGACGACGACGGAGTCGACGACTTCGTGGACCCCGCAACGATGACGGAGCTCTACTCCAACGACACGGTGCTGCTGGACGGGATCCCCGATCAGGGGCGGGGCGAACGCGACTACATAGCGACCGTCCCCCTCCCCGACATCACGTGCGACAACTGCACACTCCAGGTGATCCAAGTGATGTACGACAAGCCGCCGTACACCACGCCGGGGAACGACATCTACTATCAGTGCGCGGATTTGATCCTCCGCGAGGGCGGCGCACCTCCCGACGCCGGTATCGGCGCTGACGCTGGCACGGACCCTGGCACTGACCCTGGCACTGGCCCTGGCACTGACCCTGGCACTGACCCTGGCACCGGCGGATGCGGTACGGCGACCGGCCGGCTTCGTGGGCTCGGGCTGATGTCCATGCTGCTATTCCTCTTCGCTTGCCGTCTTGCCCGCAGGCGCAGGTTGCCCGTATAGAGTTCCGCCTATGCGTATTGCCGACTTGTACGCGGCCGAGGAAGGCCCGGTACTCTCGCTCGAGTTCTTCACCCCCAAGAACGAAGCAGGGCGCAAGGCCTTGTTTCGCGCAGTGGAACGTCTCGCGACGATCCAGCCCGGCTTCGTCTCCATTACCTGTGGGGCGGCGGGCACGACGCGCGAGCGCACGGCAGACCTGGCGATCGAGATCCAAGAGAAATTTGGGCTCACGGCCATGGCGCACCTCGTGTGTACGGGCACTACTCAATCGGAGCTCGACGAGACACTTCGCCACATGCAGGCACGCGGCATCGACAACATCCTCGCCCTACGCGGTGACCCTCCGCAGGGCGCGACGAGCTGGACGGCGGTCGAAGGAGGCTTTCGCCACGCCAACGAGCTGGCCGCATTCGTGCGCGAGCGCTTTTCGTTAGGCATCGGCGGGGCCTGCTACCCGGAAAAACACCACGAGGCCAAGAGCCTCGAAGCCGACATCGACAACCTCGCCCGCAAAGTCGACGCCGGCACCGAGTTCTTGATCACGCAACTCTTCTTCGACAACGACAAGTATTGGAGTTTCGTCGACAGGGCTCGCGCGCGGGGCATCGAAGTGCCTATCGTGCCGGGAATCATGCCCGTCCTGAACCTCGCCAACTTGCAGCGCATCGCGTCTCTGTCCCCAGGAACCACCATCCCCCCCGAGCTCGAAAGCGCGTTCCGTGAAGCGGGAGAAGACGACAAAGCCGCCCTTCACGCAGGCGTGCGCTTCGCAGCACAACAATGCCGCGCCCTACTCGCCAACGGCGCCCCCGGCATCCATTTCTATACCCTCAACCGCTCCAAAGCGACCCTCCAAACAGTCGCCCAACTTTAAAGGGGTCAGACCCCTTTTTCGTTCTCAGGTGATTCGGTTATTGGGGTTATGCGCCGCGGATCACTGCCATTGAGACGCCAGCGCTCATCAACACCAAACCAAGGCAGATAATTACAAAGCCGAGGCCGCCGACGTAGCACCACACCATGACGCCAGCGCGTTCTTCCCGCCGAAGGCAGGCGTTGAAACGGAGCGGTCGCCAATACCATCCCCGCGGCAGCTCGCCTCGCGGTCGCAACGCCTGAAAGAGGCGTACGTGGTAGACGAACCCGGTCGGAACGCCCACGACGAAGCCTGCCAGCGTGAGCCATATTCCGCTCGAGTAGAGCGCCTCCCAGGGAGTAAACCAAACTCCGCTCAGCAGGCACATGAATGCACTGAGGGCAGCAACGATGCCGAGCTCACGCATGGGTGGCCCTCTGCGGCATTCTCATGGCCCCGCCGGTGGCCGTGAGTCGCCCTCGGCGCACAGGCCGAGGTTCTGCACGTTGTCTTCGTCATAGGGATCGAGCGCCGCAGCCCGCTCGAAAGCGCGGCACGCGGTTTCAGTATCGCCGATCTCGTAGGTCACGATGCCGAGTACCCTCTGATTGTGCGCGGTCTCGGCCTGAAGGCGAACTGCCTCCTCCGCCATTTGGAGGGCTTCATCTCGCAAGCCGCGCCGCAGATAAAGCAACGCCAGATTGGCATAGGCCTTGTGCGAATCGGGTACCGACGCCGCGCGCCGCATGGTTTCGATCGCCGCTGTGAGCTTCCCCTCCGCTGCGAGCAGCAACCCCTGTCGATGCAACAGACGCCAGTCCCCGGGCGAATGTTGCAGTCCGGTGCGCGTGTAGGCCCAGGCTAGCTCGTGATCGTCGCGCTTCGCCGCTAACGACGCGAGCTTGTCCCACGCTCCAGCGTTGGTCGGTTCCACGCGGGCTGCGTTTTCGAACAACCGATCGGTGCTCGACCACACCGGCGTCTGCACGATCGTCCAACCGCACGCCAAGAGAATGGCTGCAGCGCCGACGGGCCAAGCAACGGCGCGCGGAAGCTTCATCAACAACGCGGCGAATGCCATGAGCAATCCAAAGCTCGGCAAGAAGAGGTACCGATCCGCCGCGTAGTTCTGTACTGGCACGAGCAGGTGGCTCACGGGGACTAAGAAGACGAACCACCATCCCAGTCCCAACGCGGCCACCGTACGCCTCGACCGGTCGAGCATCGCCCAGGCGACCACCCCTACGCCGAGCCCAGCCGCCAAGGCGCCTGGCAACCACCGACCGACCCCGGTCTCGCCAGGCTGCACCCCATACTCGACCGCGTACGGCCCGCCGTATGCCATCAGCTTCAGGTATTGAGTGTGTGCCCGAAAGAAGAGCAGGAGCGTGTCGGTGAAACCCTCTCCATGGTACGGCACGATCACGCCCATCGAGCTCGAGACCAATACGTTGGGAATGAACACCAGCAGGCCACAGACCGCGTACGCGCCCACGAACGCTACTTGCCGTCGCCGTTCCAACGGAGAATCGAGCCAGAGCGCGATCAGCACCAGCGCGCCAGCCCCCGCAATGACGAGCGCTTTGGACGCGACTGCCAAAACGAAAACCAGGCAAGCTGCGAGCGCGCGCTTTCGACCGCCACGCCGAAGGTACGAGGTGGCGATCAACAGTGAGGACGACAGAAGGAACGCGCCGAGCGCCCCCTTCCGCTCCGACAGCCAGGCCACGACTTCGACGTGCACGGGATGTGTCGCAAACAACAAGCCGGTCAACCAGGCAAGCGATCGGCTGTTCGACAGCGCAAGCGCCAAAGAGGCCAGCACCGCGCAGGTCCCTGCGTAGAGCAACACCTGGGTGAGGTGGTGACCCCCGATCCAGTCTCCGTAGATGGCGTAGTCGAGCATCACCGAGAGGTCGCGCACCGGCAGGTACTCCGCCCCGAGCCGGTAGCGCTGCTCCCACGAGAAATCGCTCAGCACCCGCCAAACCGACTCGACGTTGAGGTCGTGCAGCAGGCGGTTGTCGCGCACGAGCCACGGGTCGTCGCGCAGGACGAAACCATAGGCAACGGTGCGCGCGTATAGAATGAACCCGACCAACCCGACCCAGGCCGGATGAACCCGCTCAATCCACCCCGCTAAACGTCCCGTCATCCCCGTCGCACCCACCAGCCCAGGCTAGTCGGTAACGCCGCAGACGCGCCAAATACGCGCCGAGACTGGCACTGACACTGACGCTGGCACTGGCGCTGGCGCCTACCGGCAGTCCCCGTACGACAGCGTCTCCCAACCACGAAGATCGTCCCTGTCTGCATCCCGTGAATACACCGGCGGGCTACCGATGGGGGCGTCGACCGTGGTCCGTTGACCACCTTCGACCGAATCGCCGGTCCAGACGTTGTACCAAGTGCCGGCGGGGAAGTAGACGGGGCGGGAGGTTGCGCCTTCCTCCGTGACGGGCGCGACGAGGAGGGTGTCGCCGATCATGAACTGATCGCTGATGTCCCAAGTTTGGCGGTCCTCGGGGAAGACCAGCATGAGGTGGCGCAAGATGGGAGCGCCGGTCGTCTCTGCTGCAGCCCCGAGCGTCATGAAGTCGTTCATGAGAGCGCAGTGGACATAGGTGAACTTTCGAAAGTGGCTGATGGTGCCTTCGTCCTTGTTCCAGGCCGGTTGTTCGCCTTGTCCGCGCCGTCGTGCGTGCGCATGACCGGAGTGAACGCGCCGAGCTCCGTCCAACGCTGGAAGAGCTCCTTGGTGCTCGGCTCGTTGCCGCCGCGGAGGATGCAAAGCCGGCGATGTCGTGCGTCACGAATGGTTGTCCCGCTAAGCCGAGGTTCAGCATGGCCGGTACGACGGTGGGAAGGCCATCGAGCTCCCCCCAGTTGGTTTGCTGGTCGCCCACCCAGTGGATCTGCGCGACGCCTTGAACGTCCGTGAAGCCGGAGCGCGCAAACATCACCCAATCGCTCCCTCGAACGTCTTCCATGGCCTCGCGCGTCGCGCGCTGCCAATCGATCGGAAAGGTGTTGCGGCGCGCGATGGGGTCACTTCCGTCCTCGGGCGCGGAGCTCACTGGCACCCACTCGCCGAAGTCCACCATCCAGCCATCCACGTCATAGGTGCGCACAATCTCTTTGAGCGACTCACTGATGAACTCGAGAGTCGCCGGATTCGAAAAATCGGGGTGCGCATCGTTCTGCGGCAGGTTGGGAACGGCGAAATCGATGAACGTATCTCCCGTCTGATCGTTCAACAGGAGCCCCAGCGCGTCCAAGGATCGAAGCGTGCCGCGAAGCGGCGGGTCGTCTTCCACGGCAACGCTGTCGGGGTTGACGATGAACGGATTGACGTAAATTAGGAACTTGTAGCCAGCTTTGTGAAAATCGAAGACCATCGCGTCGAAGCCGGGATACAAAGTCTCATCCGGCTCCCATACGTACTGAACCCCGGACCCTCCATCGAGGTTCATGCGAATGCCGCTCCAGTCCTGAACCCAGAAAGCCGCCACCGGAATGTCCGCCGCCCGCAGCGCTGCTTCTTCGCCGAGCAAATTGTTGTTCCCACCTTGGGAAGCCATCCACAAGTTGTAGGCCCAAGCAGGTGGCTCCGTCGGGCGGCCGACCAGCTCGCCGAGTTGCCGAATCACGTCGAGGCCGGTTGGACCGTGGAAGACGCGCCACTGCACCGGCGCTCCGCTGATGACCTCGAACCACGCAATCTCCTGGTCACTCGCGCACAAGTCCACATCGACGCGGCGCTCCGTGTCGAACAACGCACCAAAGCCCCGCGCATCGATGTAATACGGCATGGGGAAGTAAGTGGTGTGTTCATCGCCAACCGACACGCCTGGGCTTCCGTCGCGTCCGTTGCCCTGCTCGTTGACGAGCAATTCGAATGCCTCGCCTCGCTGATTGGTGGCGTTGTACTGCTCGCCGAACCCGTGGAACGTTCCGAGCTCGTCACAACGGATGCCGACGGCAATCGAATCGGCGGCAGGACCAGCGAGCTCGAGTCGGAACTCGCTGACCTCGTCGTCGAGCGCAGCGGCGGTCAGGGTCGCCGTGCGGGAACCGCTTGCATTGACGTACTCCACAGTGGCGCTTGGACCTTCGTTGGCGACCGACAGCACAGACAAGGGGTCGGTGACCTCCCCCGTGCGTTCGAACGAAATGGCGCCGATCCCGACAGGACGCTCGACGAAATTGCGCGCGATCGGACCGGTGGCGGCGAGCGCAAAGAGGACCTCGCCCCCAACGACCACTTCAACGGTCCCATCATCGGCGGCAACGATCTCGACGTTCCCGCCGGAGCTCGAAGAGCTCTCACTACAACTGGCGAGGCCCACCGCCAACAAGAGCCCGAAACCAATAAGCCAACTCCGCACCATCTCACCGCTCCTCTAAGTAACGGTTGGATAATTGGCGGATTCGCTCCCCATGGCAAGCGGAGAGATTCTGAGCTCAAGGAAACGACGAGATGCGGATCCGGCCCCAATTGGGCTCTTCGATGCTCCCCACGTAGAGCCAATCGCCAAACTGCTCAGCGCTCGTGGACTTGGAAAAAGCGACCCCGTCCGCGTCCTGGACGTTGTGGACGACGTTGCCACTCGCATCGAGCCCCAAGATGAAGGGATGGCGCTGCGGCTTCGGCTGAAGCGCTGCGGGGATTCGGTAGATCACCTTGCGAAGCCACGGTTTCGGCCCGGCTAAGTCCAAGAGGTCGTTGCGAGGTGCGAAGAGCGCCAACCAGAAGATGCCGTCCGCGCCGGTGGAGATACCATCGGGGAACCCCGGAAGGTTGTCGATGAACACATCGACGTCGCCCTTTTTGGGGCCACGAACGTACACCCGTTTGACGCGATACCGCATGGTCTCGTTGACCAAGACGTATGTGTCGTCCGGAGAGACCGCGACGCCGTTGGCAAAGAAGAGCTCATCCAGAACGACTGCACACTCGCCCGTGTTGATGTCGTACTTGATCAGGCGGCCATTGGGAGCGCTCTCGAGCGCTTCCTCCATCGCCTGATTGCCGTGGCCCCATTTGTACGAGGCGTCCGAGAACCAAGCGACATTCTGCGAGTCGACGTCGACGTCATCGGTGAATTTCAGTGGGTGGTAGCCCGCCTCAGTACACAAGACCTCGACCGCGCCGCTAGGATCGACCGAAAGCAGCCCTTTGGCAGCGTCCGCCACGATGAGATTCCCGTCGTTGTCGAAATCTAAGCCGAGCGGCCGCCCGCCGGTATCGGCGAACACCTCAGGGTCGGACCCGTCCGCGGCGTAGCGCAAGATTTGCCCCTCTTCGACACCGACGTAGATGCGCCCCTCCGCGTCGACCGCAACGTCTTCCGGGCCGTGACTGTTGGGGGTCGCGAAAAGCTCCATCCCTTGCAGCACCCGATTCACTGCAAAGTCCCCCTCGAGCGCGGGCACGGGGTGCGGTTCCCATGCAACTGGGTCAATCGGCACGGGCCACAGGAAGAGATAGAGAACGAGGAACAACACGACCCCGCCCAACCAAGCGCCAACCTTCTTGCCCATCATCATCCTTCCCAAAACCAGCGAAGCCGCTGCACCTGCGCGCCCGACGCATCCAGCTCCGCGACGAACGCGGCTTCCCGGGTGCGCGCGCTCCACTCGATGGATGCAAGGCCTGACACCGTCCGGCCCGACGCCAACAAATCGCGAAGCTCGAGCGCGGTGCATCCTTCGAGAAACTCAGCCGCTGAAGCAGTCGCACCGCCGGGCAGCTCCACAGTCACCCCCGGCGCGAACACGTCGCGCCCACCCTGGCCGGCAAGCCGCCCGACCAGCTCCTTGCCCGATCGGCCCACACCTTTCTGCGAGGACTTGAAGTACGACGTCAACCACTTGGGCCCGAACGCGCGAAGCATGCGCCAGTTCATGACTGCGATGGTCCGCATCCCAAGCGACCCCTCGCCCATCAACATCCGGCTCATTCGGCTGAGCTCCCAGTGGGCCTGCATGCGCTTGATCGCAAGCCCGCCGTCGCGCGGGGCGATCTCGTAGAGAAGATTCGCAGGCACCGTCATCTTCAAGCCCGTCTTGAGGTTGGTGGTGTGGATATCGACGGCTCGGAAAACGTGCATGTCGGATACGATGTCGTGGCGCCCGACCATGTCGATCCCGCTTGGTGCGATGAACGCCTCATAGAACCGCCCGAGCTCGTCGCCTAAACGGCCGACCCGCCTTCCCGCATGAGAAGCCGGCGTCCCGACCGGGTCTTCGACGACCGCGTCATCCGCGTACAGTGCGAGCCATCGTTGCTTGTCGTGCTGCCCGGCGATCTCGGGAGATGCTTGGGCTGTTCGAAGAAGAGCGTCCCGGTCCGGTGACGCGGTTGCAATTTG
>PVMK01167672.1_pt1 | contig 37086 bp, 25 predicted proteins | sample 1853481 | NCBI WGS metagenome assembly PVMK01 (sample SAMN08533507, study PRJNA380276) | Marine sediment metagenome, whole genome shotgun sequencing project. | reverse complement strand
ACGGAATGCCCATGATGGACTTCCACAGTCAGACGCTGGATAGAGCCTTCGATGTCGTTTATTTCGTCGGCGCCATCAAAGGAGGAGGTGGCGGTGCCGTACCGGTACCGCAGGCATCCGCAGTCCAGCAGGCAATTCCCGAGCACGGCACCGCTCCTGAAAAGGCAGCCCCCCGAGTTGCGGTGGACTTGAGCAATATCCAGAAGGCTTCGGGGGGCAAGACGGTTGCCGAACTGTTTGCCGAAGGAGAAAAGTTGGCTGAACAGGAAGTTTCGGTGAGAGGCCGCGTGATCAAATTCAACACCGGAATCATGGGTCGAAACTGGATTCACATTCAGGACGGATCCGGGACCGAAGGGTCCAACGATCTGACGGTTACGACTGACGACACTGCAAAGCCAGGCGACCTGGTCGTCATCAAGGGCACGCTGAAGACGAACCAGGATTTCGGCCATGGCTACTCGTATGACATTCTGGTCGAGCAGGCCAAGGTCAACGTCGAGTAGGCGATCGATTCGGAACCGTTTCCGGACCCACGCGGGAGCCTTCCTTCATCTCGACATCTCCGAACGCCGCGGCCGACGAACAAGTTCTTCATCCGTCAGTTGCGCGACCGCGAGAAGAACTGTTGAACCCGTGAGCCATGCCCCCTGATCGACTTCGCGAACGCGGTGTCGCAAGGCACCGAAATCGACTCAGGTTCCGAGCGGATACGTCCTTCACGCGTCGAGTTTTGGCACGGCACTCTGACCTTTCTGACAATGCATGTTATTCAACCTAATATCGAGTAGCGCAGATCACCCGTCGGGATGCTCTCGTTTTCGAGGATTGCGGCGATGGCGCCGTCGGTGGCTTCGCCACGGTCAGCCGATTTCAGCGCACTCGAGCGTGGCGTGGTTTGGGTGCACCTGGAGGGGGGTCGGGACGGTCGATCCGATTCCGTCTGTCTGCGGGCGCAGCCAGGCTCTGAAAAACACTTCACGCATGTGCAATATCGGTCCTGATCCGGAGCCCGGATGCAGGCGAGAATTGAACGAGAACTCCTGCAAAGTGGTGAAATCACCACCTTGGGTTTGGCCGTATCGCCAGATTTTCGCTGAGCCCTTCCGGAGGGTGCCTAGAAATCTCGTAACTCATTGTTATTGCGTGGGTTTAATTCCTGACTGGAGTTGGCACAAGCGTTGCAATATCAGAGCCCGTGATGACGAGCCGAACTCTGAAAATTTCACTTCTGGCGCTCTTGATGGTGCTGCCCGTGAATCTGGCACTCGCCGAAGTGACGGCCTCGTTCCGCTATCCGCTCTCCAATTTCTCGGGTCCGGTGCTGTCGCAGTGGGCCAGGCTCGCGGTCGACTCCGAACGAAACGAGATCTACGCGCTGCACCAGCGCAAGAACGACATCCGGATCTTCGACGAGCACGGCATGGAGATCTTCGTTTTTGCAGAGGGCTTTGGCAGCGCCGCCGACATTGCGATCGGCGACGACGGCGACATCTTCGTCCTCAGCAGGGGATATCAGAGCGCGACCGTTCACCTGCTGGATTACCGGGGCGAACAGGTCGCCGAGATTCCGCTCCAGGGTGTCCCCGCCGCCTTCTCGAAGTTCGCTGCCGACCACTTGGTACACCGGAACAGTTCTTTGTACCTGGTCGATTCGAGCTCCATGCAGGTGATCGTGGTCGATGAAGCTGGCCGCTTCAAGAAGAGTTACGACCTGAGTCGCGAGATCAAGCCCTACATGCCCCGCGAAGAACTGCAGCGCGAGCTGACGATCAACGACTGGCGAAAGAAGAAGCTCGAAGATATCGACCTCAACGGCTTCACGGTCGACGACCAGGGGAATCTATTCTTCACCGTTCCGGTCTTGTTCTCCGCCTTCAAACTGTCCCCTCGCGGCGAGTTGAGGCGATTTGGTAAATCCGGCAGCGCGAAGGGGAAATTTGGCGTCGTCGCGGGAATCGCCACCGATGACATGGGATACATCTATGTGTCGGATCGGTTGCGGAGCGTCGTGCTGGTCTTTGACCGCGACCTGATGTTCCAGACGGAATTCGGTTATCGCGGCGATCTGCCGTCGAATCTGATCGTGCCAGATGATCTGGCCATCGACAGCCTTGGCAATGTCTATGTTGGACAGGCTGCAAATAGAGGAGTCAGCGTTTTCAAGGTAGTGCATCAAGACACAAGCCCGCCGCAGGCGGGTGAAAGCATGTCGATAAATCATGAGGAGTCCGGTCGGATCATCGAAGAAGTCGAGATCGATCGCCTGGAGTTCGTCGTCGATCAAGGTAGCGACACGGCATCGACGGATTCTGGGGATTCCAGCCGGAACACGGAAGCAGTTGAATCGCAATACAATGAGGTGAATGATGAGTAAGAATACTCGAGTAATAGTCCCGGGGATCGCTGCGTTTACTGCGATTATGGCCTTCGGTTCCGCCGCCACCGCCGCCCGCTGGATCATGAAGGGAGCAGGCACGGCGGCTCTGGCCGTGATTGTCGCCGGTATCCCCGGCACGGCAGCGGCATTCCACGGCGGCGGCGTCGCACACTGCGACGGCTGCCACAGCATGCACAACTCTCCGGAGAATCCGATTGAGGGTAATCCCAACAACATGCTCCTGAAGGGCTCGGATGCCAGTTCGACCTGCTTGAACTGCCACGCCGGTCCCGGTTCGGAGAGGAGCTATCACAGCCTCAGCACCGACGCGACCGTCTGGTCGCCGGGTGGTGACTTCTTCTGGCTGACCCAGAGCTACACGAACACCAACTGGAGCGGCAGTGTAACCTCCGATCCCGACAACATGGGTCACAACGTCATCGCATTGGACTTCGGTCTGACCCAAGATGCCACCAACTCGTCAGCTCCTGGCGGGGGCTATCCCTCCAGCATCCTCGGCTGCCAGAGCTGCCACAGCCCGCACGGCCTGATAGATGGTGGTACGGGCAACGGATCGCTTCCGATCTCCGTGTCGGGCTCCTACGGCGATGCCCCGGCTGCCGGCACCATCGCGGGCAACTATCGACTCCTGAGGGACTTGGGGTCAGAAGGTGCGCCGATCGCCGTGACCTACCGCTATGGCGAGACGGATACCAGCCACCCCGCATACGGGGCGAACATGGGTGAGTGGTGTGCAGGCTGCCACGGCGATTACATCAATGACAACCATAAGCATCCGTCGGGCAATGGCGAGTTCCTGAATGGCCAAGCCAGCAACTACAACTCGTATGTCGCCACGGGCGACTTCACGGGTGTACAGGCGACTTCGTTCGATGCACTCGTGCAGTACGAGCGACAGGAGACCGACAATGCGCTGCTCCTGGCGGATGTGACATCAACGGCAGGCCCCGACAGCTCCGATAACGTCATGTGCCTGACGTGCCACCGGGCACACGCTTCGGCGTTCAACAACATCACCCGTTGGGACATGGAGCACGAGCTCCTGGCCGAAAGTTGGCCGACTGCGCAGAATCTAGTCGACATGGGTGCGGTTCCGAATGCGGACTACTACGGGCGAGACATCGCAACGGAGTACGGCGAATTCCAGCGGTCCCTCTGCAACAAGTGTCACGCCAAGGATTGATGGTATTTGTTGACAGTGTGATGAATCAGCCGATTGATTCGGCGTAAAGAGAAAGGCTGGCGGTACGATCGTACCGCCAGCCTTTTTTCTGATCGGTGCATCCCACCCTGCTACTCTGGACAAAGACTCGCCCCAGAAGTGCTACGTACTCAGCGGAGTGGAGAACCCTTGCGCCCCCCTTGGCGAGCGTGGCTCGGGAGCGGGCATTGGAGTGAGCGAGCGGTGATGGGGACAAGAGTTCTTGCCATCCTGGGCCTACTCGAGGTCCTCGCAGCGGGCTGCGCGCCGATGCCTCCCGCCTACCAGCCAGCTTCGAGCACGGAAGGCCTGCTGCGCGTGTACCTTCAGCCCCTTCCCCAGGAGGTACACCGGCTCAGCTTCAGCATCACGGAAATCCTGGCCGTCCGGAATGATGGTGGCACCATCCCGCTGCGACAGGCCTTTACCGGGCTGTACGGGAAGGATCTGATCGGGCTGCAGAAGCGATTGGTTTCGGTGTCGTTGCCGCCCGGTTCGTACAGAGGGATATCGCTGCGGGTGGGTGCGGCATCCCTGCTTGGCGAAGACGGGATGGCAGACCTCCTGATTCCCGATGAGCCGCTGTACATCGGGCAGGATTTCAAGGTCTTCAGAGAAACATCCAGCACCTTGTTTCTTTCGTTGAGTCCCGAGAAGCTGGTCAGCAGCGGATTCAGCTTCACACCGACCTTTTCCCTGGCAAAGCCCCGGCGGCAACTGAAGAACCTGATGGGTTTTGCCACGAATACGGGCAGCAACGTCGTTTCGGTCTTCAACAAGCACACCATGGAGATCGTCGACACGATTGCGACGGGCAGTGGTCCGATGGGCGCTGTCCTCGATCAGCGGAGGGAGTGGGTGTACGTTGCCCTCGCAGGCGATTCCATCATCGCGGCGATTGACGTGGGTACCGCAGAGGTCTTCCGCAGGGTCAGATTGAACTTCGGCGATGAGCCGGTCGAAATCGCTCTGTCACCCGATGGCAGAATCCTCGTCTCGGCCAACCGCGGCTCGAACACCGCGAGCATCATCGACACCGACTCTCTGCGCGAAATCGAGCGGGTCCGCCTGCCGTCAGAGCCGACTTCGGTCGTGATGAGCCCGATACAGCCGCGGGCCTTCTTGCTCCAGCCGTCGTCCAACATGATTTCCGTCGTCGATCTGTATCGGCGAGAGATTTTCGCAACCCAGACGCTAGAAGAGACGCCTCTGCGCGGCGCCGTCAGTGAGGACGGCGCCAGCCTGTATGTCATCACGAAGAACTCTCCGAATCTCTTGGTCATCGATTCCACGAGTTTGAGCATTACCGGGAGAATTTTCGTCGGTATGGGTGCTGCATCAATCAAGCTAGATCCCGAAACTGGCCTGGTTTATATTGGTAAGAGAATGGGTGGCGTTGCTGTCGTCGATCCATCGTTAGGGATGCCCATTGACACGTTCAGGGTAGATGGAAGCGCAGCCTTCGTGGCGATCGATGGCGATGAAAACAACCTGTTTGTCGCATCATCGGACAAGAAGACGATTCAAAGGATGGGCCTCATCAGCCAGAAGCTCTCGGGGGCAATCGAGGTGGAAGAGAGATGCTATGCCGTCGTTCTGATGGGAGAGCGTTAGAACCCCATCTGCCAGGCAATCGAGGTCGTCCGCATCGGCTCATCGATCGATTGGCGAGCGGGCCGCACCACGGGAACCGTGCTGCGAAATGCCCCGTAGAACTCAAGAGAAGATACACAGTTACCGACGAGAGTTGTTTGGGAACCTGCGCTGATTCCCGCCGTCAGGAAGCTGCGGGCTTTCGGTTCTAGGTGAATGATGCCCGAGCAGGTCGCCCGGAGGATTCTGTTTGCGTCGGTGGTCGCCCTCGTGATCGCCTCCGGCCCAGCGAGCGTCATGGCCCAAGGCGGCCGAATCAACCTAAGGGCAGACCTGGAGTACCTGTTCTCGGACATCGAGAGGAAGGAAGACGGTACCGGTGAAAGGACCGATTCCGAGTTCTCCCGCCTCAAGCAGAAGTACGACGTGGACCTGCAAACAGAGCTCTTCCCATTTCTGGAATTTCGTGCCGGAGGCATCTTCGAATTCATCGACCTCTCGACGACCACCGGCCAAACCGACCCGCTAATCCCCGAAAAAACCAGTAGTAGCGAAAGAACCAGATGGCTCTTCGCAGAACTCAATCTGAACAACCCGCTCTACACGGCTGGAACCGCATATCGCCGGCGAGAGTTCGAATTCGATCCGAGATTCTTCTCGAAGTTAGAGATCTCTCGAGAAGAATTTTCCGGGCTCTTCAGCTGGCGGCCGGTCGGATTTCCACTCTTAGATCTGGATATCGAGAGCATCCGCACCTGGGATCAAGACGACACGGTGGACCGGAATGTCGATCGATTGGTATTCAAGAGTCGGTACGACTATAAAGACTTTTCGTCTGATTACACCTATACGAGACACGACACCGACGAGAAGATCGAAGACACGGGATTGTTGACTCAGATACACAACGCCAGAGTGCAGTACTCTGCCGATTTCTTCCATAATCGGCTCCAGCTGGAAAGCGCCGCCAGGTTCAATTATCAACTTCAGGAGCCCCACGGAGACGACGAGATCGAGCGGCCTACGAGCCCCTCCGGTCTCAGGTTCTTTTTTACGGACGATGACGATCCCGACACGCTCACGCCGGTTGGTCCCGGCGAACCGCTCACGACCATCAATATCGGCAGGAATGGCCCGTTCAACCCGGTTTCGGTCGGCTTGGCTTTCGGATTCCCGACTGAGGTGAACAGGGTCCATATCCTACCGCTGGTCGATCCCGATGACCCGTTACTCGCCAGTCCGGCAGAGATCGCTTCTGTCGCGGACGACTATGTATGGACGGTGTTTTGGAGTGACGACCAGGAGAATTGGACTGAGCTCAATGTCATGCGAGCGACCTACACCGTCATCGACAACCGCTTCGAGATTACGTTTGATCGCGTCGATGCTGCCCGCTTTATCAAGGTCGTCACCGATCCCCAGCCCGATGCTCCCGGGGAGATTCGAACCGCCGTGATTCGGGCGTTTACGACGCTCTTTGTCACCCCAGGGACGAAGATCGAGGATTTCGAACAGAACTTCAATCTCGGGCTCCGGTGGCTCATCTCAGACAAGACGGAGGCGTCTTACCAGACTTTATTCAGATATCGAGACTCGAAGCCGTTCGATATTACCAGGAAGACGTTTACCAACAGCATCAGCCTGCAGCACATCTTCAATCCGATTTTCTTCGCGAATGCAAGAGTTCTGCGGACAGACGGCACGGAAACACACAGGAAGGACGTGACCCATCATTCGTACAGCGCGTCGCTGGAAGCGGACTATTTCGAGACCCTTCACCAATCACTGGTCTACAGCGGTGTTCACGACGACGGGGAACTCGGCACCGCTTACACGAATTCGATTTTCCTACGCACCAATGCCGATCTTTACGAGGGCTGGAGTTCCAATCTGGATCTGGGTTTTTCCTCGAAGAGCCCCATCGAGGGCGGAACCATCAACACCTCGACTCTCAGGGTCAGCACGGATGTGATTCCGAATCCAAGGCTGAAATTCCTGGCCGATTATCGCTTTGCGTGGAACACCCAGACGGGTGAGCCTTCATGGATCGACCATAACGCTCGATTCCAGGGCTTCTGGGTGCCGTTGAGGACGCTGAGTTTTTTTGCCGCCGTCAGGCTGAGGTTCAGGGAAAGAGACAACGAGGGTTTGAACGTCGCTCAAGACTATTCTGTCAATTGGTCGCCCTTCCCAGACGGTTTGCTGCGATTTTCTGTCGGCTACAATCGAACCGTGGACACGAGGAGCAACACCACCAGCGCTTTATCGCCACAAATCGATTGGCAGGTCACGCGCACCTCGCTCTTGACCGCACGATTCAACCTGGGAACGGTCGAAACCGATCAGGATACAAGAGACGTGACGAGCATTCGCTTGACTTTTAGGACCTTTTACTAGTGGCTGCGGTTCTTGGAGGGAAGGTTTCGTGAAGAGGAAGAGAAACGGGAGTCCTTACAAGAAGGTCGTCATTACATTCAGCCTCATCCTTCTCGCGGGCTGCGCGACCGGAGATGTCTTCTCGGATTCGAACATGGATTTCGCGTCGTTGCGGACGGTCGCGGTTCTGCCCTTCGATAACCTCTCGTCAGTTGAATTCGCGGCTGATCGAGTGAGAGATGTATTCGCCAATATGTTGCTTGCGACAGGAGCGGTCTACGTTCTCCCGCCCGGCGAAGTTGCCCGGGGACTCCTGGCGATCGGCAGACTCCCACGCGCAGGGCCGTCCAGCGACCAGATCAAGCAGCTGGCCGCCGTGCTCGAGGTTGACGCCGTGATCACCGGTGTGGTGTCGGAGTACGGGCCGGTCCGATCCGGCGCGGCGTCTGCGAACGTGATTTCCATCAGCGTCAAGATGATCGAGAAAAGCAGCGGTTTGGTGGTGTGGTCGGCGTCTTCGACAAAGGGTGGAATATCGATTCTGGATCGTCTCTTCGGCGGAGGTGGGGCGCCCATGAATACGATCACCGAACGGGCGGTCAATGATCTTCTCGACAAGCTCTTCCAGTAAAACCCAGCTTACCTGGGTGCTGTTGATGTTGTTGGCGCTGCCGAATTGCGCATTGTGGAAGGGGCAGCCCGCAGAGCCGCCCGAGCTCGATTCCCTTGCGTCGGATGAGGCAGCCGGGAGACGCAGCGAACTCATTGCCGTCCTTCCGGTCGACAACCTCGCCGGCTGGCGCGCGCCGCTCGAAAACGTCGACGCGGTGTTGCGCGCGCATCTGGATCGAAGAGGGTTTCGGATCGTCGACGATCAAGCCCTGGCAAGAGTCATGAAGCGATACAGGGTTCGCAATACGGGCAGCCTGAATTCCCGGATATCCGGGGCGTTGAAGGAAGAAACAGGAGCAGCGGGCGTTCTCATGACGTCACTGGAAGTCTTTTACGACGACGAATTCCCGCGGATCTCGTTGCTGTCGAGGCTTGTCGTGGGCGGCGATCGCCCAGAGATCGCATGGATGGACGGTGTCGGGTTGGCAGGGGAGGGTCATTCCGGGCTACTCGCGCTCGGGCGGGTCGAGGAGGTCGACGCTTTATTGGAGATTGCCGCTCGCTGCCTCGTCGACTCATTGGCGATATCGTTTTTCGAAACGGAAATGCCAGATCCTTTCAAGGCTCGCAACGAGTTCCACCGATGCGATTCGCGAGGAGACGTCGTATATTATCCGCCAGAAGCGAACGGGAAGAGGAAGTTCCGCCCGCGGAAATCCTTCGGATCTCCAATCGCCGATGTCAACAGGCGCTACAGCACGGCAGTCATCCCGTTCTTGAATCTGAGCCAAAGAAAGAACGCGGGCAGGATCATGGAGCTTCATTTCGTCAATCAATTGTTCCGGAACGAGTCGCTGTCAATCGTCGAGCCCGGGCTCGTCAGGCAGGAGTTGCTCGAGCACAGGGTCGTGATGGCAGCAGGTCCATCGTTGGAAAATGCAGAGGCTCTCTCCAATGACGAATCTCTGGGGGTCGATCTCGTATTGTCAGGCGTCGTGTTCGACTACCAGGACGCCTTCGGCACACCGAAAGTCGACTTCTCCGTGACGATGATCGAGAAGGACAGCCTCAGAGTGGTCTGGTCTTCCCGAAGTCACGGCACAGGAGATGCAGGAGTTCTATTCTTCGATCTGGGCAGGGTGTATACGGCGCACCAGCTGGCATCTGAAATGGCCAGAGGGACATCCGAAGCGTTGAGCCGGTGAGTCTTTGGTGAGCGGCCTCCGCACAAATGCTTTTGCCGAAGCGGCGGTATCGACATCGTCGTGTTGGGGACACCAGGTAATGATGCAGAGAAATATACTGGCGCTAATCATCGCCGCGTTCCTGGCTCTACTGGCGCCCGGTTATTCGACCGCTCGCGATGATGAAATGGCCAACGAGGAAGAGGGCTCCGATGTCGAACGGGGAGAAGAGTTGCTCGTCAGCTTGAATGCTCCGCTCACATCGCCGTTGTTTTCGGAGACACCGGTGGCGGTAGTCGACGAGGAGCCAATTACTTTTCGAGACCTCGTGAAGCGGATTGGGTCGATCCACCAAGAAATGGACGAAGGATCGACGGCCCCGAAAAAGGATTACGCCGATCTTCTGGATCGCGTCATCACGACGAAGCTCATCGTCCACGAAGCGAAAAACATTGGGCTCGATGAGCTGCCCGTAGTTGTGGAAAGCATCGAAACGATGTCGACGGATCTTCTGGTCTCGACGTTGATGTCGCGAATGCTGGCTGACGTGGAGCCGGATCCCGACGACGTAAATGAACTCTACGAGATGATGTCGCGCGAATTTTTGATGTCGACGGTGAAGCTCCAGAAGGAAGCGGATGCGCTGTCTTTCAAGGAACAAGTCGATTCCGGTGAAGATTTCGAGGTGGTCGCAAAGAGATTCGATGAAGAAGGCAGAGCGGAATTCGATACGGGCGACGGGCAATACCTGAAGCTGAAAGACCTGCTGCCGCGGATTGCCCAGGCAGTGATTGACAAGAAGGCGGGTTCGGTCAGCGAAATATTTGCTGATGCTGGGGTTTTTACCGTGTTCCACGTCGAGGCAGTGCGCTCCTACGATGACCCCGCGCTGAAGGAAGAGGCGCGGCAGAAGGCGCTCGAGCCCGCACAGCGAAAAGCTGCACGCGAGTACGCAAAGGCTCTGGAGGAGAAACATTCCACGGTCGATGAACGGCTGCTGAAGAAGGTCGATTTCGATTCGAAGAAGACCGGTTTCCTTTTTCTCGGCAAGGAGGAACCTGCCGATTTTGATGAACTCGCGAAGGATGATCGCGTGGTTGCGACAGTACATGTTAATCCGCCGTTCACCGTGACGATCGCAGATCTGGCAAACGCTGTGCAGAAGGCGTTCTTTCATGGGATCGAGACAGCGACCAAAAGGAAGAAGAACCTCAACAACGAAAAGCAGATCGCGCTGAATAACATGCTGTTCGAGCGAACGGCCGTAGCAGAAGCTCGAAGCCTGGGCCTCGATCAGACGGACGCCTACCTCGATGAGATGGATGAGTTTACCACCTCGCTGCTCTTCAATGTGTTTGTGAAGAAAGTGATTGCGCCCGACGTGAAGATTACCCAAGAAGAGGTGCGCGAATATTTTGAAGCGAACATCGAAGAATTCTCGACCCCCAAGATGTTCGGATTGAACGCCATTGCCTTCTATGAGCTGTCGGACGCGGAGAGCGCTCTGGGCAAGATTGAAAAGCGGGCCGATTTCAAGTGGGTTTCCGCGAATTCGCCGGGTCGGGTCACCGAGGAGAATCAGGAGGGTTTCGATTTCGACGGGGCGCTATTGTCCGTGACAGCCTTGCCTGAAGACCTGCACGAGCGCATCGAGGGCTTCGAGCCGGGCGATGCGCTGATCTACTCGGACGACGAGGGCTACCACCAGGTGCTTGTGATCAGTAAGACCTTCCCTCCGAAGCCCCGACCGTATGAGAGCGTCAGAACCTCGATCGCAAAGACCATTTTTGATCAGAAGCTCAAGCTTTTGATCGCCGATTGGAGTGGTAAGCTGAAAGAGGCGTACGAAACGCGGATATTCGTCGAGGGGCTGGGCGATTGATGAGGTGATTGCTGGAGTCGGATCGTCGTTCGGAAACCATTTGACCTGGGCGCAGCGATGTTGAGAGTGCTTTCAAACAGATGCAGGGCTTTTGTGGGCGCGGGGGCGGGCTTTCTTTGCTTCTGCATCGCGTTGTCGTGCTTCGCGACCCCTGCGGATGCGAAAAAGCGCAAATTCAAACGCAAAGAATGCCTCGATTGTCACGAGGAATACGTCGAGAAGTATTCTTCGATGGCGAATGCTCACGAAGTCGCTGAAGACGAGGAATGCGAAAGTTGCCACCTTCGACACGGCGTCGTCGGCAAGCTCCTGCTAAAGGAGGAGGGAAACCAGGTCTGTTATGAATGCCACAGTGTCGAAGATCTCGGGCTCGACACACCGGGAGTGCATACGGCCGTGGAGCGAGGCACGTGTGTTTCCTGCCACAACCCCCACGCATCTGATTCACCCTACCTGCTGAAGGGCGAGGGCAACGCGATCTGCTTCGAATGCCACGAGGAGGAGGGTTTCACGAACGAAGTGAGACACTCGGTGATCGAAGATGACAGCTGTATGGCGTGCCATCGCGCGCATGCCTCGCCGGAGCAGAACCTGCTCGTCAAGGCGCCGACGAAGCTCTGCGTTTCCTGCCATGAAAGCGACGACAGCTCCTTCCGAACGGCGCACGCCGGTTACCCGGTGGAGGAGAAGCCGTGCACGGTTTGCCACGATCCACATTCATCGGCCCTACCCACCTTGTTGAAGGCGAGCGTCCACGATCCAGTGCTCGGAGGTGAATGTGAGGCCTGCCACAATTCCGCCGGCGCCGACGATGCATTTGAAACCACCGCGGAGGACGGGGATCTCTGCGCCGATTGTCACGATTCCGAAGATCTCTTCGTGGCCGGTAACGTGCAGCACGAGCCATTCGCGGACGGGGCTTGCCTGGACTGCCATGACCCGCATGCCGGCGAAGCGGCGGCGTTGCTGACAGATTCGGGCAGCCAGCTTTGCTTTTCGTGCCACGAAGACACGATTACGGGAGTGAGTAATGTGCACGATCCGGTCGAGAGCGAGGACGGCTGCCTTTCCTGTCACGCTCCGCATGCGGCTCGACACGATCAGCTTCTGAACGCTGTCGGCGGCGAACTGTGTTTTTCGTGTCATGAGGAGGTCGAGCAGGCGGGACTGCAGCTGGCAACGCGGCATGAACCCTACGAGGAGCAAAAATGCGCTGATTGCCACAATCCTCATGGTTCGGACGCTCCCGCCATCCTCATCAACAGGCCGAGCGTGGTTTGTTACTCGTGCCATGCAGAAACGGAGAACGAGTTTTCCCAGCGCTATGTGCACACGCCGGTTCGGAGAGGCGATTGCATCGCGTGTCACAACGGCCACGGATCGGACCGGAGTAATCTTCTGAAGGCTGCGGATTCAGATCTCTGCTCCGGTTGCCATGAAGAATTCATGCAGCAAATGCCCGGCGCTCGCGTCCACGATCCGTTCGGGGATGGTGAATGCCTGACGTGCCATGCTCCTCATGCGAGCTCGTTCGAGGGCATTCTGGTCGGTGAGCAGGGCTCGGTATGCGCGGAATGCCACGATATCGGAGACGAGTTGCTGACGGCGACGAGCGCCCACCAACCAGTCGTCGCCGGAGACTGCTCGGGTTGCCACAACCCGCACCAGGCGTCATTGGATACGCTGCTCTTGGCGGCGAGTCCCGACTTGTGTATGAGCTGCCACGATGAAGTGACAGAGAAGATGGATACGGAACGGGTACACCAACCCGCCGGAGAAGATTGCCTGCAATGCCATCAGGCGCATCGCTCGAACGAGCGCAGCTTGCTCAATCTTCCAGTCCAGGCGCTCTGCAGCGAGTGTCACGACGTAGAGGAAGATTCGTTCAAGGAATCCCACATCTACATCAAAGCGTCCGTAATGAACTGCGCCAGCTGCCACGCTCCACACGCTTCGAAGGACCGAAGTTTTTTCAAAGAGACGATGCATTCGCCTTTCGTGAAGGGGAACTGCGGCGAGTGCCACATCGTGGGGGCGGAGTAGGCGGATGAGGCCCATGAAATCCAGATGGATAGGGGTCTTTCTGGCGGCGGCCGCCTTTTCTCCGGCCTTCGTAGGGACTCCGGTGGAGGCTGCCAACGACTTTCGGTTGAAGCCGGGCGCGATCACCAAGGTCTGCCTGGAATGCCACGACGAGTTCGCGGAAATATTGAAGCGGCCTTTCCTGCACACGCCAATCAAGAAAGGGGAATGTGCCGGCTGCCACAACCCGCATACATCGAAACACGAGATGCTACTGGCCGCTGAATCCGGTGAAATCTGTCAGAGCTGTCACGAAGAGATGTTCGAAGGAGAAACGAAGAGCACCCACCAGGTATTCGTGGAAGGGAAGTGCTCTTCATGCCATGACCCGCACGGCGCAAAAAACAAAATGAACCTGATCCGATCTGGAAGTGACCTCTGCATCGAATGCCACAGAGATCTGACCGAGCGGATCGCAACCAACGAATTCGAACATGATCCCGTGACAGATAGCTGCGTGGAATGCCACAATCCCCACACTTCGAAAAAGAGCGTCAAACTTCTCGTGGACGCGCAGCCTTCGCTGTGCCTCGATTGCCACGATGCAAAGGATGCGTCGTTCCGGCAGGTACACAAGAACTACCCCGTACAAAAAGCCCGCTGCACCGCGTGCCACGATCCGCACGGTTCGAATACCGCGGGCCTGCTGTTCGACAACGTTCACGAGCCGGTTGGCGAGCGGGCATGCGGCGAGTGCCACGCCAAGCCGACGTCGTCTTCGCCGTTCGCTCTCAAGGATGTCGGCCTCAAACTCTGCGAGGGTTGCCATTACGACCTGGTGGTCGATGCCCTCAATAAATCGATGGTGCATTGGCCAATGCTCGACGACAAAGGCTGCGTCAACTGCCACGCCCCGCACGCTTCGCCAGAGGAGTTTCTGCTGAGAGAGCCACAGCGCGAAGTTTGCGGTCGATGTCATGCCGATACCGTGGCAAGGCAGGCGCGATCACTGACCGAACATCCGCCAGTCGCGGAAGGGGCGTGCAACGAGTGTCACTCCCCCCACAGTTCCGACAACCCCTTCTTGGCGAAAGAAGCGACGACGATCGAACTCTGCGCGAACTGTCACGAATGGCAGGCGCATTCGACACACCCGATCGGTGAGAAGGTCGTCGACCCGAGGAATGCCAACGTCACCCTGCAATGCCTGAGCTGTCACCGAACGCACGGAACCGAATACGAGCACTTCCTCTACTTCGAAACGACGGACGAGACGTGCGTCCAGTGCCATACGGACTTTCGGAGATGATGGATTGAGGCGAACTTACGTTGTCATTGCTGTTCTGGCCGTCTTTCTGTGGGCGCCACAGATCGTCGGCGCCGGAGCAAACAGCTTCAAATGGGTGACGTCGATCTATGCGGATGCCACCGGTGCGGGCTTGAAACGCCCCGAAGGTGTCGCCTGTGGCGAAAATTTCGTTGTCGTTGCCGACACTGGCAACAGCCGCCTCGTCCGCTTCAGCTACGAAGACACTACGGTGACTGCCGAGGCCGAGTTCCGCTTGGTAAAATCGAGTCCGACTCTCATTCAGTTGAATTCGGAAGGCGATATCTATGTTCTGGACGGTAGAGAGCGTCGCATCGTCGTCTTGAAAGCGAGCGGGGAGCGAATCGGGTTCTTGAATCCGAAGAGCACGCCGTCATCGAAGGATATCGTCCCGAAAAGCTTCCGGATCGATGAAAACGACAACATCTACCTTCTTGATATCTATTCCCAGCACGTGATCGTCCTCGATTCGGATTGGCAATTTTCAAAAAAGATTCCTCTTCCGGAAAGTGATGGATTCTTCTCGGATCTCGCCATCGACAGGCAGGGAAAGATCTACGTGCTCGACAGCGTCGAGGCGGTCGTTCATTCGTTGGCAAAAGGTGCAGATACATTTACGCCTTTCACCGAGAGCATGAGTGAAATCGTGAATTTTCCGGCCAGGTTGACGGTCGATGATCGGGGTTTTCTCTATGTGGTCGACCAGAACGGCAGCGGGCTCGGGCTAGTCGCCCCGGATGGATCTCTTCTGGGTCGAAAGCTCGGCATGGGCTGGAACAAGAGCGGACTCTACTACCCGTACCAAATCTGCATCAGCGGTGGCACCGTGTTCATCGCCGACCGGGGTAACAACCGCGTGCAGATGTTCACGGTGTCCGTAGACTGACACCGCGCTTGCCACGTCAATCGGCGCTGCCGCGGATCTTGATTTCGACTGTGTGCTGGTGGCGTTGGAGCGCAAGGGCCGATTCGGTTCTGCCCAGCCGGAGCATCTCATCGATTCCGACTTTCAACGCTCCCAGGGCCTCGTGGAGGCGACCCTGGGCCTCGAGTGATCTGGCGAGGTTCAGGTGGGCCTGCGCGTTGCCGGGATCGGCCGCGATCGCCAGCTGGAAAGAACCTGCGGCCTTTTCGAATTCGCCCATCTCCACGTAGGCGCCACCGAGAGAGAGCTGGAGCGGCGCGGAATCCGGATTCTTTGCGATCTTCTCGCGATAGCCGGAAATCGCGCTGGAGAACGCAACCGCGGCCTCCTTGATTCTTCCCGCGCGTTTCAGCGAAACGCCGAGATTGAAATCCAGATCGGATCGGCCGCCCTGTCCGGCGTCACGAGTGGCTTGGATGGCCTGGCGGAAGGCCTCGGTGGCGGCATCGTATTGCGCGCGCGCGACGTACAGGCGCCCGAGTTCGTTGTAGATGTCAGAAGCCCGCTCGGGATCGAACTGCAACAGCTCCTGATAGACGGCGATTGCCTCGTCGGCCTTGCCCATTCTGGAGAGAGCGGTGGCCAGTGTGTATCTCGCTGCGAGGAAATCAGGTGCGATGCGAAGCGCCTCCCGGCATTGCTGCTCTGCTTCTGCGAGCCTCCCGAGGTGGATCAGAGAGGCGAGAAGTCTCTCCCGGGCGACCCGATGATGCGGCAGAGAGCGCAGGACCACGCTGAGATGATCCTCGGCACGCTGGAAATCCCGTGCCGTATAGAGAAGCTCCGCGAAGTTGTAGTGCAGCCACGGATCCGTCGGATGCATCCGTAAGGCCGCCTCGTATTCCCGGACGGATTCCACGAACGCATCGGGGGTCGCGAATCTCCTCAAGGCCGCTTCGGATTTACGCGCATCTTCCATTCGGCGACCGTGATCCAACTGGTTCGAGAAGGGTGGTCTCGCGAGTCGCTTCAGGACCTCTTCGGAAACCCGGTGCCGATCGAAGCCGGTGAATGCGAGGGCGCGCTCGACTTCCTCGACGGGCGGGACACCGCCGATGAGGCTGCGATCGCCTCGTATGCCTGCAGGGAGAATCTCATGGATCTGCTGATAGATGAATTTTGCCAAGGCGTAATTGCCCTCGAAATTGAAGTGCACGTGCTCGTAGAAGAAGTCATTACCTGGGATGCCGTCGACGCTGATCGCTTCGAGTTCGCGTTCCGCATCGACGAGGTAGATGCCCTCCGCTGTTCGGCCGGCCGTGACTTCCCGAATGATTTCGTTGATGCCGTGGTCCGCTCGGAACCTGAGGGTATCGAGATCGCGCGCCAGCTCGAATCGCCGCTGCGCTTCGCGATGATCACCGATTGCGGAGTAACCGCGCCCGAGTAGGAACTGGAGATCCGCGTAGCTGCTATCCAGCGCATCGGCCGCGAGAAATTCTTTGATCGCCTCGTCGTGCAGGCCCGCTTCCAACGCTTTCGATCCCCGCTGAAAGAACTCGTCCCAGCGCGTTGCATCGGGTTCCGCGAAAAGTCGCCGGTGTTGAGATGCGAATGGGGGCGAATCTCCCAGGTTGCTGGCGACGGTGCTGACGACGGACTTGCCGCCCACGCGGCGGACCGCATCGAGGCTGTCCTCGAGGTTGGCGCGAAAATGGTTGTAGACGCTTGCCATCTCTGGGGCGTCTTGGCGTACCTGCCGATCGAGAAACATCTCCATCCCGATCCATTTCTGCTTGCGTTCGCCGTCGGGCTGCAGGAGGGCGAGGATTCGCGCGAGATTCTGGCCGATTCGACTGGATCGCATGAAGATCGAAAATCGGATGAAGTGCAAGCTGGGGAAGATCGGGGCGAAGACGGTACCCGCACCATACGGACCGACGACTTCGTTATTCCCCAGGTAGAAGATGAACAGGTCGCCCTGAAATCCGGCGACCTCCCGGGCAATCAAACGGACGACGTGGGAGTTGACGGCGGTCACCGCCGTATTGATGATTTCGAAGTCGACGCTTGGATATCCGTGCTTCAGCATTCGCTCCAGAATGCGGCTGAAGCCAAATGTCGGCTCTGGATCTCCCTGGGCTGCGGACGCGCCGAGAACGAAGATCCGGTAGGTCCCCTCGGGCTTTTCGCGTGGGAATGAGAAGACCAGCGGCTCTCGCGCGATCTCGGCAGGGAAGAATTGTCGGGCGAAGCCACCGTTGTCGCGCCGAACAGTAACCCCATCGACAACGGATTCGATCGTGAAATCGGTCGAATGGCCGGCATCGATGAAGCGAAGGGTGGCTTCCAGGATTCCCAGCAGCAAGGCGGGAAAGCCCACGACGGTGATGAGCCAGAAAAGCCAATAACGCTGGTTCTTCATCTCCGGCTCGATGCGTGAGGCCCGACGGAAAACGCTCAGGCGATGCCGAATTTCTTGATCTGGTAGCGAAGGGAATCATAAGAGATACCCAGAAGCTTCGCCGCCTTCGTTTGGTTGTTACCGGTGCGCTTCAGGGCCTGCTCGATCAAATCCTGCTGCAGCTCGTCGAGTGAGATGCCCTCCTCCGGCAGGACGAACACGCTGGATCTGCGGCGCTCCGCGCTTTTTCCCTTCGTCAATGCGGCCGGTAGGTGCTGCGGAAGAATCGTCTCGGTGTTTTCGAGCACGACGATCCGCTCCACCACGTTCTTCAGTTCCCTGCAGTTGCCCTTCCACTCGTACGCGTACAGGATCTCTTCTGCCTCGGGGGAAAATCTCTTGATCGCCTTTTTCAGGTAAGTCTGGGAAAAAAGCTCGAGAAAATACCTCGCGAGCAGCGGGATATCTTCTCTTCGTTCACGCAGCGGCGCGATGTGCAGGGGGAACGTATTTAACCGGTAAAACAGATCGGCCCGAAATTTTTCGGTAGCCGCTGCTTCTTCGAGGTTCGTATTCGTGGTGACGATCACGGTTACATCGATCGGAATATCTGTCTTCCCGCCGAGGCGCCGCACGTACCGGTCTTCGAGAACCCGCAGCAGCTTGCTCTGGAGGTTCATCTGCATGTCGCCGATCTCGTCCAGCAGGATCGTTCCACCGTTCGCCAGTTCGAACATTCCCTTCTGGTCGGACTTCGCGTCGGTGAAAGCACCCTTCACGTGACCGAAGAGTTCGCTTTCGAACAATTGCTCGGGAAGTGCCGTGCAGTTCACGGCGATGAACGGGGCGTATTCGCCGTTTCGATTCGCGTGCAGGTGGTTGTGGATATACCGCGCCACCACCTCCTTTCCTGTTCCTGATTCGCCGGTGATGAGCACGATCCTCACCTGCGCTTCGGCCAGTTTCTTTCCCTTGTCTCTGAGTTCTATGATGGCCGGGGACTCACCGATCATCTCGGCTTCGTGTTCGGCGGTCTTGGCCTTTCGCAGGTAGTCGACTTCCTCCCTCAGCCGTTCTTTTTCGATGATGTTGTTGATGACGAGCTTTACCTCGGCCATGTTGAACGGCTTGGTGAGGTAATCGGCGGCACCGAGCTTCATGGCAGTGATCGCCGAATCGGCGGAATCGTCTGCGGTCAGCATCACGACCTGCCCCGGGATCTCTTCGCGTTTCAGTTCCTCGAGGATCGCGAGGCCGCTCTTGTCCTCGTCGAGGTGAATGTCGAGCAGTATGAGGTCCGGGTACCACGCGGCGATCTTGTTGATGACGTCATCGGTGCTCGTTTCGCTCTGCACTTCGTAGCCGGCCTTTTTCAACGACCGCGTGAGCATGGACGAAATGAGTTCATCGTCATCGAGCAGGAAAAGTCGCCCTTTGATGGTCATCAGGCGCCGACCTCGCTCACCTGCTCGATCGGCAGGCGGATCGTGAACGTCAATCCTCCTTCCGGGTTGCGAGCGACACCGATGGTTCCGTTTTGTTGTTCAATCAGACGTTTGCAGATCGACAATCCCAGTCCTGTGCCTTTGGGTTTGGTGGTGAAGAACGGCAGAAAGATCTTTTCGAGGCCCGACTCGAGGATTCCCTTGCCATTGTCGGAAACTACGATTTGAATCGAATCGTCCACCTTTGCGGAGGTCGCTAGTCGAATCGTCCCACGGTCATGAACAGCGTGAACGGCGTTGCGCAGAAGATTGAGAATCACCTGTTGTAGTTGCGCGGCGTCAGCGACGATGAGGGGAAGATCGTTCAAATCCTTGACGAATTCAATTGCCTTGGGCGGCGTCGGCCGCTCTCCCTGAGTTTGGCCTTTGACCGAATATTTGGCGGCCTTGACTGCGGCTTCGATGATCCGATTCACGTCGATTGGAGAAAATTGCGGGACGGGCGGTTTGGCGTAGCTGAGGAGGTTCTTCAGCAATGTCTCGATCCGGTTGATTTCGGCGACGATTCGTTGGAACAACTCTTCGTCATCTTTTGCGAGATTGAGTTCAGCGGATAGGATTTCGATCGACAATTTGATACCGGCAAGGGGATTCTTGATTTCGTGGGCGAGACCAGCCGCCATTTCGCCTACGACGACCAGTTGCTCCGTGCGTTGTAGCGTTTCTTCGGCCTGCTTCCTTTCGGTGATGTCCTTTTCGAAAGCGAGGATGTACTTCTGGTCCTCGAATTCGAGCATGCCCGCGCTGATTTCGACGGGGAAGACACTGCCGTCCTTCTTGCGGTGTGAGATCTCGGTGTCGATCCACTCGCCGCTCAAGATGCGGCGAATTCTTTCGGGGCCTCCGGCCGCGGATTCGGGTGTGTCGAGATCCTGGATTTGCATCTCCACCAGCTCTTCCACCGAATAACCGTGCATGACAGCTGCCGCCCGGTTGGCAGACACGATCCGTCCGACGTTTTCGCCTTCGGCTTCCAGCATGAATATGGCGTCACCTGCACTCTCGAAGAGCATCCGGTAGCGCTTCTGGTTCTCCTCGAGTGTGCGGAACATCTCCATCAGCGAGAGTGCCATTTCGTTGATGGATTCGCCGAGCTCCCCGAATTCATCCTCGAGTCCTTCGATCTTGTATTCGAGGTCGCCGGTCTTCAGCTTTCTGGTGGCGTCCAGGAGGGTCTCCACGGAACCCGTGAAATTCCGGATGAAGAACAGCGCAATCACGAGGCCAAGGGCCGGCCCGGCGATCACGATCAGGGTCATGAGATGTTTCGTCTTGGCAATGCTGTTCTTGGCGACCTCGGTCTTGTCGGAGAGGGTTTCCGATGAGAGTTCGATGATTCCGTCGATTTCCTGGATGATCTGCTGCCCGATGTGAAAGGCGATCTGCTTCTCACTGTACACACGTGCAGCATTTGCACGGGTGGTGTACACGCGGCTGAGCGACTTCTGGTAGACGTGGATCTCTTCATGCAGCGATATCAACTGGCTCTTGGCGGGATCGTCGTGGTGGCAATCAAAGCAGCCCTCGACTTGATTGAGCATCTTTTCGCCGTGTCGGACGAATGTGTCGACTGTCGTGGCGTGTGGGGAGTCTTTGAGGAGGAGATCCTGCTGAACCGCCTTGACGTCGGTGAGGAGATTTTTTCGCAAGATCTCGACCTGGTGGAGGGTGATGATGGTTTCGAGCTTCCAGATCACATCGTCGATCGATTGCGTGATGTAGAGGCCACCCGCAACCAGGAGCGTTGTGAGAATCGTGAATCCGATGAAAATCTTTCGCTTCATTGATTGCTCTGGCCGAAATGGATTTTCCGGGTGGACTCAAAAATTCATGTAGTCGTAAGTCTCGAGGTCGAGGCCGATCGTCTCGGCGTATTCGAAAACCACGTTGTAGTCAGCTTCGGTCGTATCGATGAAGCGCGCTGCCCCGAAGTTGCGCAGGATCTCCTTGCCGCCTTGGACCTGGTGCATGCTCAAGAGCGCGATCCGAAGGTCGTCCTTGAGCGATTCGTCGAGATCGGCTCTCACGCACAGGGCGTTTTCGGGCACGTCCGGAGATCTCGTGAGAATCGACAACTCCTCGGAGATTCTCGGATCACTGTTGGCAAGCGCCGAGAATATCGTGTTCTTCGCAGCCCCGATTTCGGCCTTTCGCTCTAGAACGTCGTGAATCACTCCCATCGTGGGTGCCCGCGAAATAGGTCTCCTTCAAGAAGGTACCGGGGTCGTCGATGCCGTGGGTCTTGAAGTAGTAGAGAGGCAGCAGATAACCGGCGGTGGTGGCCTTGTCGACGAACGCGAACCGCTTTCCCCGCATATCTTCGACGTCGGTGATTCCGCTGTCTTTGCGGACCAGGATCAGGCCGTGATACGTCGAAGTGCCATCGGGATATTCGGGCCTCGCGACGGCTTCTACATGGAGTTTTCGGTGGGCCAGCGCACCGGTGAAGCTACCAAAGAAGGCGCCGTCGAGGCGGTTGGAGACGAAGTTCTCGATGATATTGCCATACCGGGAGAGCACGACGAGTTCTACGTTCGCGTGGATCTGCTCCGAGAGGTATTTGGCGATCGGTTCGTAGCGCTGCTTCTGCTCGAAGATGTTCCGCTCGGGGATCAGACCGATCCGAATCGTGGGCCAGGTTTCTCTGTTTTCGAGTTCGGCGCTTTCCCGATCCACACAGCCTGCGGCGAAAGCGACGAGCGCGATAACTGCAATCGGAATGATTCTGCGGCGAAGATTTGCCGATGGAAAACTCACCGGGATACTCCTCGTATCGATTCGGAATTCCTCGTGAATTCCGACGAAGTGGTGTTGTGCGAGGAGGTGGAGACGACGGCGCACCCCCACACACAACGATAGCAAGTAGGCCGCGGCAGCCGCCAGCGCCGGGCTCCACGCCAATCTGGCGGGATATCAATCGCTCTCCTCCGGCAGGGAGCCCTTTTCCAGGTGCGGCTTGTCTTCCTTGATCCACTTCAGGAACGAGAGGATGGAGATCAGGACGCAGACCATCAGCGGAATCGCAACGCCGAGAGACGAGACCTTGAGCGCCGTGAGGACCGATGTGGTCGCCATCCCAGTCGATTCCGCCACCGCTTCTGCGGTGCCTGACGCAGCGGCGGCGGACTGTCTGACGACCTCGTCCTGATACATCAAGGCCAGCGCGATGCCGCCCAGAAAGATGGCCCAGATGACCCGATTGAACAGATTGGGCTCCACCTCGGTCCCCTCGGTCATGTCCTTCGATGCGACCGTCGCAATCGCGTAGGCGGAGGAGTTCACCGTCGTGGCGGAATAGATGAAGCCGACGAAGATGAAGATCACCAGGATCAGGATTGCCAGTGGTTCGATCTCGGTAAGGTGCATCAGCGCGCCGACGATGGCCGCGCTCTCCCCCTGACTGGCTGTCACGGCCAGAAAGTCGAATCGGCCGGTCAGATACTGGTACATCGCGTTGTTCCCGAAGATCCCAAAGAACATCGCGCAGCCGAGCGTGCCAAAGGTCTGGGCCGTGATGACCACGTCGCGGAAGGTCCTGCCGCGAGAGATGCGGGCCATGAAGACACCCATGTAGGGCGCGTAGGCGATGTACCAGGCCCAGTAGAATACGGTCCACGTCTGTGGAAACTTATTGGTGTAATCCGATGTTTCACCCGCCTGGAACAGCTGGAAAGCGTCGGCGGTAAAGTGAGGCGACGTGTAGAAAGACATGCGGATGAAGTTGCTGAACATCAGGCCGATGCTGTCGGTCAGGGTGTTGAGCATGTACCAGGTCGGTCCGACGAGAAAGACCAATCCGCACAGGATGAAGATGGCGAACAGGTTGATGTCGCTGAGCATCTTGATGCCCTTCTTCAACCCGAGACCGACCGTGATGGTGAAGATGGCGGTCCAGATCAGGACGATGATGACGTCGACGGTGAAGGTGTGGGTCAGCCCGAACAGCTCGCAGACCGCTTCGGAAAGCATCGGGGTCGCCGATACCAAGGTCGTTCCGGTTCCGCCGACCAGGCCGAATATGAACAGTGTGTCGATGGCCTTCCCGAGTGGGCCGTTCATCCGGCCCTCGCCGAGGATGGCGGAGCAGGATGTGGAGAGCCTCAGGGTGGATTTCTTTCGGTTGTAGAACGCGTAGCCGATCGGGAAGGCACAGATACTGTAAAGCACCCAGCCGAGCGGGCCCCAGTGGAAGAGCCCGTAGGTGGCGGCCCAGCGTGACGCCTCTTTACTCATCGGCTCGACGTCGAATGGAGGAGCGACGAAGTGGTACGCCCATTCCTTGCTCGCCCACGCCATCAGGGCAGTGCCAATACCGGCACAGAAGAACATGGCCACCCAGCTCAGGCGGGTGAATTCCGGCCGCGCATCGGGGCCGCCGAAACGAACCTTGCCGTATTTGCCAAATGCGAGATACAGCTCCACGCCGAAACAGAACAGGGTGAACCAGATGTAGACCGCGCCGAGCTGGTTCGTGCTGAATTTGAAGATGTCATCGATGACCGCGCTGGCCCTGTCCCCGGCCAGGAACAGAAACAGGATGGCCGCCAGTACGACCACGAAGCCGCTCGCGAAGATCTGGGTTTCGATGGGAGCGGATCTTCTGTTTCCCGCCATGCGCGCATCTCCTCTGGCTGGCTCGCCATCTCTGGGGTCATCGAGACGATAGGTGCGGTGGCGCCTGGGTTGATAGCGAAACCTTTCGAAATCCCTCTACTTCAGGGCTTTGTGTTGTTGGCGGCGTGGGGCTGTGAAATGTCGGGGAGCTTCGAACTGCGGGCGGAGGGGGGCAGGACTCCGCTGGGACGGGATCCGGTCCCAGACTCTTGAAAGGCCCCGCCATTGGGGGCTATCCATGTTGTGGCCCCCCCGGCGCCGAATGTGTCAGAGATCGATTGAGTTTCTGGGTGAGCTGAACCGACTATCCTCCACGTGGGCAGCCCAACGACTTTCACGAATCGTCAACGCCCGGCTCCAAATGGTGGCCGGCGGAGAATCGAATGCACCCGGACGTTTCTGACGCTAAATGGGGTACGCCCAACCCGGCAGCGGCGTCGCTGTTGCCGGCGCTTTCGCTGCTGATGTTCGCGCTGTTGACAGCCGGTCTGGGCTGCGGCGCCAGGCCATCGCCCGATTCGGTCCCGAGCGAGCAGGTGGGTGCGGATCTCAGCGCGGTCTCCGCAAACGGATCGTCCGCGCGGATCGCGTCCTTTTCGGCGGATCGGGCCTGGCGGGATTTGCAGGCGCTCACCGATATCGGTGCGAGGCCCGTCGGCAGTCGCGGCAACGATCGGGCACGCGATTATCTGCGCGCAGAATTCGAAGATCTCGGTGTCGAAGTCGAGGCTTGGGAAGTGGACTACGCGAGCGCGAGGGGGCGGTCGTCCGATGCCCCCGCTCCGAAAATCCGCGTGACCAATTTATCTGCGGTCATCCCGGGCACCCAATCCCAGGATCGATTCCTGCTCGTCGCTCCGTTCGACAGCCGAAGTTTCGACGATTTCGAGTTCATCGGCGCCAATGACGGCGCGTCTGGGGCGGCCGTCGTACTCGAAATCGCGCGGACGCTTGTCGCGGATCCTCTTCCCTACGCGACAGAGATCGTTTTTCTCGACGGAGAGTCGCCTTTTTCGTCTCCTGACGGTCGGGGTGGGTCTTACCGGGAGATCGGCAGCCTGGGGCTGGCCTCGCGCATTCAGGAAGCGGGCCGCTCCGGAGTTCGCCTGCTGGTCTATCTCAATCGGGTCGGCGACGCAGACCTCCGGATTGCGCGCGACCTGGTATCCCACCGCATCTACCGGGAGGAATTCTGGAAGGCGGCCGACGCCCTCGACCGAACCCAGGCGTTTCCGCGCGACGCCGCTTTCGAAAATGCGGGGATCGCTCACCAGTATTTTACGCAGATTGGACTTCGCCAGATCGTTACGATCGTGGATACGAGCTTTGGCGGCGATCAGTCTCCGGGCCTTTACGCGGGTACCGCGCAGGACACGATCGATCGCTGTTCGCCCGATAGCCTGGAGACCGTGGGTGTGGTGGTTCTCGAGGCACTCGATGCGATTTCGAAGCGACTCGGCAAGATCGATCGATTCGCGGTCGCTCGAGGCGGGGAAGTCGACGCGCGTTGAGTGCGCGGGCTTTCGACACGAAGCCGCATGAAAATGACGGCCTGATCACGCGAGACGGGGAATTCAATTGTTGATTCGAATTTCAGTATTGGCGATTGGGATTGTGCTGCTCGGCTTCAGCGCGTCTGCCGACGACATCGCCGGCATCGTGGACAGCGCGGTGCGCATCGTCATCGAGGAGCCGAAGCGGGGCGAGCCGGTGCGCAACAGCGTCCACCAGGCCCCCATCCGAGGCAACGCTTTCACCGAGGGCAACCGGCGCCTGGCCATCGATGTGATGATCGCGATTGATATTTCGGGTTCGACCCGAGCGGCCAGCGGCACTGATGTCGACGGCGACGGCGAGATCGGTTTCGATCCGCACGCAGAGCAGGTGCCGCCCGGCCTCTATCCGCCCGACATGCGGAGTACGGATCCCCACGACACGATCCTCGCTGCCGAGATCACCGCCGCCGATGCCTTGCTCCGGAATCTCGATCCGACCCACCTCCGCGTGGGGGTTCTGAGTTTTGGAGGCGAGGTCAATCCGGCCACGCTTCGGCAGGCGGTTTACGGGCAGCAAGACGCCTGGCTCGAGGTCCCGCTGACGAGCGATTTTGGCCAGGTCCGGCGAGCCCTGCAGAGCATCCTCGCGCGCGGCCCGCGCGGCGGTACCAACTTCGCCGCTGGAATCCGTCTGGCGGTGACCGAACTGGCCGGTCTGCACGGTGCGAGAAGTGCTCCCAGGCCGGAAGCCGCGAAGATCCTGATGTTTCTCACCGATGGTGTGCCCTCGTTTCCGTTTGGGTCGTCTCGAGAGTCAGATCCGGGAGACACCGAAGCCGCGCTCGGTGCGGCTCGCGTCGCTCACAAGGCCGGTATCACCATCAACACCTACTCGCTTGGGGTGAAGGCGCTCGACAACCCGGTCGCGGCCACCGAGATGTCTCGCCTGACGCTCGGAACCTTTACACCTGTCAGAAATCCAGGCGACGTAATCACGTATTTGCAGGGAGTGACGTTCGCGAGTGTCGAAGACGTGATCTTCACGAACCTGACGACCAGTGAAATATCTGAAGATGTTCGACTGCTGCCCAATGGAAGTTTTTCCGGCTACGTGCCCGTCCGGGAGGGCGTCAACCGCGTGCGGGTAACCGCTTTGACCTCAGACGGATCGGAGGGGTTTACCGAATTCGATCTTCAGTTCGGTGTAGCGGGCCGCACCAGCAAGGAACTCACCCTCGAACTCGATGGAATCCGCAAGCAGAACCGCGAACTCCAGTTGTTGGTCGAGCGTGAAAAGGTTCGCCAGTTCAGGGAAAGGCAGCGCAAGGGGCTGAAGCTCGAAGTCGAGGAATCCGAAGTCCCCTGAGTCGGCCTCGGGATCGGGTGCGGGCTGGGTCCTGTTTCAGGGCGCCGGCTGGTGCTGGACCTACTCGGTGATGAGTGCGGGATCCGTCAATTCTCGTCGGTAGAGTTTGCCGTTGCGATAGATGGACGTCACATCGATTGTGCCGTCTCCGTTGGTGTCCTCTTCGCGTCTGGCGATCACCGGCTTTCCCGACGACGTCTCGAATGTCTCGATGATGTCGACCTTGCCCGAGCCATTGCTGTCGCGTTTGATGGACGCCGGCATTTCCTTGCCGCCAACGACCGCGTAGGTCGTCCAGGTGTCGAATTGCCCATCCCCGCTGCGGTCCTCTCGGCTCCGGCTCTTCTGGCGATCCTGATAGATGACGATCAGGTCGAACTGCCCGTCGTCGTTGCGGTCGTGACGCTCCTCCACGAGGGAGCCGGTCGAGAAGGTGTAGAAGGCATCTTTGTGCCCGTTGCCGTTGCGATCGATGACGCGTTCGATCATCCGCCCCGCTTGATACCTCTCCCAGGTGTCGATGTGTCCATCGCCGTCCGTGTCGAGGGTGCGCTCATCGAGCGAGTCGCCCGCGTAGGTCTTCCAGGTGTCCAGCGCCCCGTCGTAGTCCCGATCGGCTGCTTTCCGGATCATTGCGCCGGTGCTCTTGTCGACATAGCGGACCTGCTCGGGATGGCCGTCGCGATCCGCGTCGAGAGTTCGCATGATGATGACCATGGGTTCGCTGTTGCCCAGGGTTCCCGCTGGGACCTCGATCTCCTCGGAGTCGAAAATGGCGACGGGAAGGTCGCGATCGACTGGCGCCCTCGGGGCGATTCGCGGGTTGGCGCGTTGCTCGAGATTTTCATCGTCCGGGGGAGTGCCATTGAGTGCTCGCCCGATCTCCGAGAGGTCGCGAGAGCGCTGCAGGACTTCTTGACGCCTGAGCTCGGCATCGATTTCTCCTTGCACTCGCTGCAGTTCTTCCTGACGCGCCATCTCGCCTTCGATATCGCTTTCGGCGTCGCTTTCCGCCTCGATCGGTGCGGTCCAGATCAACAGCACGGCCGGGATGGTCAACAGCGCGATGAGAGCGTTCGGTCGTAGGGAGGCCAATCGTCTATCCATCGAGTTGCGGTTCCCTCCAGATCGAGTTGGGGTTTCCTCTAGCCGGGCTTCCATTTTCTTCGACACCGCGCCGGTCGACGAGTTCGACGCGAGCGGCTGACGACGATACCCTAATTCAGCCCAGAGGCGTCGTTCTCCAGTTGGTTTCTCCCAGACCGCTGGTGGCGAGAGAAAATGCACATTCCCCCGTCAAATGCCGATGAAGTCTCTGCGGCTTCGATGGCTTCAGGGGTGGCTCTGTGGGATTGACGCTGATTCGAAAGGGCGGCAACCGGCCGCCGAAGCGAAATCCGGTGGTGTCGTTGGTCCTCGCCGGCGGCGCGGTTTCGGGGGGTGCGTTCAAGGTCGGCGGTCTCAAGGCGTTGGACGACTTTCTGGTCGGCCGGAAGATCACCGAACTCGATATGTACGTCGGGTTGTCCGCCGGCGCCTTGCTCTCCGCATCCCTGGCCGCCGGCATTACGCCCGACGAGATGATCAAGGTGCTCGACGGCACGAGCACGCGATTCGAACAACTGCGCCCGGTCGACTTCTACAATCCGAACCTCCGCGAGTTTGCGACCAGGCCGGCGAAGTTCGCCTACGACGTGGCGACGTTCTTGCCGAGCATCGGGATCGACTTCTTGCGCGCACTGCCCGAACTCCCGGCGACGGTGGGGCCGGTCGTGCGAAAATTTGTCCGACACCCCTCCTACACCCAGTTCGAGGCTGTGGTGCTGAGCCTGCTCGATCACGTGTCACCCACGCGCGAGTTGCCGGTCCTGTCCAATCACCTCCCGAGTGGCTTCTTCGACAATGTGAGTATCGAGCGCTGGCTGCGTCGCAATCTGGAGCGAATCCGGATGCCGAACGATTTTCGTGCGTTCGCGCGCAAGCGGGGCCTCAGCCTCTACATCACCGCGTGCGATCTCGACACCGCAGAGCGCGCCATCTTCGGCCCGGACGAAAACTCGGAACTCACGATTTCGCAGGCCGTGCAGGCGTCTTCGGCGTTGCCGGTTTTCTACAAGCCGGCGCGGCTCAACGGCGTCGACTACGTCGACGGCGGTGTCCGGCACACGGCCAACATCGACATTGCAATCGAAAAGGGCGCCGACCTGATCATCTGTTACAACCCGTTCCGGCCGTTCTTGAACCGCGTGGATTCGCCGGACGGCGAGGCTCCCTACTTCGCCGACGGCCGATATCTTTCCGACCGGGGCTTCAAGGTGGTCCTCAATCAGGTCTTCCGGACCTTGCTCCACTCCCGGCTCAAACTCGGCATTCAGCGCTATCTGGCGGACGATCGCTTCCAGGGCGACATCGTTCTGCTCGAACCCCGGGAGCGAGATGCGAATTTCTTCGCGACGAACCCGATGGCGTTTTGGAAGCGCTCCGAGACGGTCCAGCACGGCTTCGAGTCCGTGCGCAGCACGATCGAGCAGAACTTCGACGCCCTCGAGGCGGTTTTCAGCGACTACGGGTTGGTGATGGACCGGACCGCCGCGCAGCGGCGGGCGACCCGGGCTCGGGCGGCGTTTGGCTGGCACACGGGGGAGGCCGCGGAGGCCCTGGTCGAAGACCGCCCGCTTCGGCTCGTCGGTAACAAAGGCGCCTAGGTGGGCGCTCGCGCGTTATCAGTCGCTTAGATTGTAATATAACAGCGTTTTAGAGTGTGGATCTCAGTCTTATTTCTGGCGAAAAGCTAGCTTTCTGGTATAGTTACGCGCTCCGCCTTGGCGTCTCGCGCACCTGCGACCCCGAGTGGTTCGGGGGCGGGTGGCGGCTCGCCCGGGCCATTTCCTCCAACGTGTTCACCCGGAGGTTCCAAGATTGAACGGAGCCGACCGGTTCGAACGTACGAACCGAATCTGTCGGATCTCGCAGCCTGGCTGCGGGCGTGAGGAGTGGATGCTGGAGCGCATGGGAGCGCCCGCTCCGAGGCGGCAGCCCGTGATGGCGCAGAGTTCCGGTACCGCAGGCCAGATGCCCCGTGAATTCGATGACCGAACAACCAGCCCCTTCACGAGCCGGTTCGTAGCGCCCCCGGCTCAGCGAAGAAAACCCGCTATGAGGAAGATCACTTGAGACGAATCGGTAGCAACATCAGGAAGCAGAACCCCGATGCGAGGGCGAATCGCATCATGAAGAACATCATCAAGTATGTCGATGACGAAACTCCGCGAAACGAATACCCGAAGCGGATCGTTTCTCCGACCAAGCCAGCGAACTGCTGCAACGATCACAATCGCGAGATGGTGGGCAACACCCGTGAGATCGACGGGTTCAATTTCTGCTACAAGATCTGCCGCGAGTGCGGACACGCAGTGAAGTTCTACTTCCCGGCAAACGAAGCCTCGAACCCGGCGGTCAAGGAATACCGCCAGTGGAAGCGCTACATGGCTCAATGATCCCACTGGGGTCGAAGCAGTCGGCGGGGCGGCCAGCGTGCCACCCCGCCGTTTTTTTTGGTTCTTGCCTGTAAGGTTTGATCGCCATGTCAGATCCGCATCGAACCAGGCCAATCCGTTCAGAAGCCGCCGCCAGCGAATACCTTGCGGGGCTCATCAACGTCGAAAAGGAGCGCAACGCTCCTTATTCGCGTTTCGACCTGGAACCGATCCAACGTCTGATGGAGCGATTGGGCAATCCGCAGACGGGACTGTCGGTCCTCCACCTCGCTGGCTCGAAGGGCAAGGGTTCCACCGGCCTGATGGCCGAAGCCCTGCTCGGGGCAGCGGGTGAGCGGGTCGGAACCTTCACCTCGCCTCACCTCGAGCGTTGGAGCGAGCGTTTTCGGATCGACGGGCGCGAGGTCGCAGGCGAGCTTCTAGCCGACGCGGTCGAGCGGATCGCGCCCCACATCGACGAGCTGCGAGAAGCGGACCCCCTCCACGCGCCGAGCTTTTTCGACGCCCTCACGGCGATCGCGTTGCTGCTGTTTTCCGAAGCAAAGGTCGATCGATGTGTGTTCGAAGTCGGTCTTGGCGGGCGGCTCGATTCCACGAACGTGATTACCGCGGCCGTCTCCTGCATCACGAGCATCGAACTCGAACACACGCAACAACTCGGGAACACCCTCGCCGAGATTGCATCGGAAAAGGCCGGCATTCTGAAACCCGGTATCCCCGCCGTGATGGGCGATCTGCACGCTGAAGCCGCCGAAGTTGTCGAGGCGAGAGCGCGGGAACTCGGCGCGCCTCTCGCGCGGCTGGGTCGCGATTTTGATTTCGAGATTCTCGATCGGGATCTCGAGGGTCAGTCGATCCGCTTGACCGATGGGCCGCTGTGCGTCGACGCCAGGATCACAGCGCTGGGAACTCATCAGGCGCGCAACGCGGCGCTCGCGCTGGCCTGCGTAGCGCGCGCTCCCGGATCTGTGCGGGGCGGTCCGTTGATCGATGCTGCCGAGCGGGGTTTCGCGGCCGCGCGACTCCCGGGCCGAATCGAGTTGATCGGTCGCGCTCCGTGGTTGCTGGTCGATTCCGCCCACACCGAGTCTTCCGCCGCTGCGCTGGTAGAGGTGCTGCGGCACATTCCGCGTCGGCGGTCGCAGCTGGTGCTGTCGATCTCCGCGGGCAAGGATGCGGACGGGATCTTGCGGCATCTGTTGCCCGAGGTGAACGCAGTCACGGTGACCCGAGCCGAGCCCGTTCGCTCGCTGTCGCCCTCCGAGGTTGCGGCCGCGATCCGCGCCGCTGCTCCGGACGTCCTCGTTCAGGTCGTGCCGAATCCGCACCTCGCGATTCGCGCCGCTCGGGAAGAACTCGGCGCTGAAGACCTGCTCTGTGTGTCGGGTTCGATCTATCTGGCCGGGATCGCTCGCCGGGTGCTTGCTGACGCCGGTTCGAACGAGCGCGTCGTGGTGTCTCACCGGAGCGCAGAGGATTGAAGGCCGCGCGCCGATGGGTCCGAGCGGGATCGATGTCGGGGGGCCTGGGCGGGGAACAAACAGATACGCCCGGGCCGACACGCCACACAAAGTGCGGCGGGAGGGGTTGTCAGCCCGGGCGCTAGGACATTCCGTTCGTCGTACGCTGCTGTGGTAGAGCAAGTCGCGTGCCATCCGGTCAGTGGGTCGAGCCGATCGTCTAACCCCTTGAAAAACTGTGGTCTTGGGCACACGTGGTGGCACTCCGCGGCAACTCGTAGGCAACTTCGACTTCGAAAGTGACACAATTTGTGTACCGGGATCCTCTCAGCGGTCTGCAAGTTCCCTCGTTCACGGCCCGCGCGCGGCGGGTTGCTAGGCTTCGGATTCTTGGATGGGGGATTTGCGGCGCATGGCGGCCAAGCAAGTCGCGGTGGTGGGTGCTGGAATTGCTGGATTGGGAGCAGCCTGGCGGCTGGCCCAGCGCGGTTTTCAGGTATCGCTCTTCGAGCGTGAGCAGCGCCCCGGTGGGCGCGCGCGGCCCGTCGTGCGCAAGAACTTCACGATCGAGCGCGCTGGCGCGATCGTCAGCGCTGCCGACAGGGCCCTGCTGGGCTGGATCGGCGAGCTCGACCTGCCAGAACTCCTGCCTCCACGGCCCGTAGTGAGCGCGCTGGCCCATCGCGATCGGGTCCAGGTCATCGATTCTCGGAGCTTGTTGGGGATTGCGCGCATCCCGGGTATCCGGATTCACCAGCTGCTCGGCTTGCTGCGCCTTCCGCGCCTCGTCGCCCGCTACGGGAATCGGATCGATCCCGAGCGGCCCGAGCGCGCGGCGAGCCTCGACGATCGGAGCCTCGCCGATTTCGGTCGGCTCTATTTTGGTGCGCGCGTCACGCAGCATTGGATGGGCCCGCTGGTGTCGCGCACTTCGCTCGCCGATGCGCGCGAGGCGAGCCGAGTGCTGTTTCTCCACCATTACCACGACGGCGCCGGAGAGCGTCTTGGATTGCTGCGCTCGTCGTCCCAGGAACTGATGGATCGAGCGGCGTCCTCGGTTCCAGCAGTCCTCGGCGCCTGTGTGGCGAATGTCGAGAGTCGCAGCGGAGGTGGGGTGCGCTTCTGCGTTCGGGCAGCGGAGCGAGAGCGATTGGCCGAAGCCGATGCGATTGTTCTGGCCGTTCCAGCTCCGGAAGCCGTCGCGCTGGCGGGCGCAGAATTCTCTTTCACGGAGCGGGATGCGTTCGAGAAGGTTCGCTACACGCCCGAAATCTCGTTGGCCGTCGGACTGCGTCGACCGTTCCACTCCCACCCACAGCAGATCCAGTTCCCACATCGCGAGGGTTGGCCGCTCGAGTCGGTTCTGCTCGAACCCGGGTTCGAAGGCGGGCGCGTACCCAAAGGTCGCGGTCTGGCCTTGCTGCGCGCGACGGGCCGTTGGAGCGCGGACTGTTTCGAGGTACCGGACGAAACGGTTGGCAAGGAGTTGATCGCCGCGCTGGGTGGAATCTTCCCGCGCATCCATGGCGCGGGCATCTTCGCCGAGGTGTTGAGAGAGAAGCGCGCCGTGCCGCGCTTCGATGTGGGGCGCTATCGGGAGATCGCGGACTTTACGCGCGTCCAGGCGGATTGTCGCCGGCGGGGCCGACGCATCTACTTCGCGGGCGATTATCTGATGGGTCCCGGCTGGAATGCGGCGCTGCGGTCGGGCTATCGGGCAGCTGCCGATGTCGCGGAAGACCTCGGCTCAGCCGCGCGGACTTCCGCGGATTGAGCGCGCGTGTGGTCGCGGTTCAGCGACAACGGCACGTGCAATGAGAATTCAGCGGAAGAAGGCGACGGTCACGCCGTCCCCTCCCTCTTGCTGAGCGGCGGTCGCGAAGCGCGAGATGAACGGGCAGTCGCGGAGGTACTCGCGGACGACCTTGCGCAGCGTGCCCGTCCCCCGGCCGTGTCTGATCGCGAGGCTCGATCGGCCCGCTGACGCGGCCCGGTCGAGCGCGTAGGCCAGCCGATCGAGGGCTTCGTCAACCCGCATGCCGTGCAGGTCGCAGTGATCCGCATCCGCTTCGAGTTCGGCCGGCCCGTCTGCGGAAGGCGCGCGTGTGACGGTGATCCGCGGCGTCGCGCGCTCCGTCGGCTGCTGCTCCTGCGGGGGGTCTGCCGCTCCAACGCGCTCCATCGGAACGGACACGCGCGCGCTGCCGAGTTGCACGGTGACACGACCTCGCTGGTCGGGCAACGACGAGAGCACTCCCTTGCCACCGCCGAGAATCTGAACGAGATCACCCGCGGAAGCGCGGGACCAGTCGATGGGATTGAGCGATTCGTCGACCGGCGCTTCGAGTCCCGCCTCTCGCTGTGAGGCCTCTGTGTCACTGGCGATCGTCTGCAATTTCTCGCGGGCCGCAGCCGCGTCGCGTGCACTGCCACCGCGCTGAAGATCGCTGATGACGGTGGCCACTTGTTCGTGCGCTTCGCGAAACGATTGCTCGAGTTCTTCTCGCATCGAGAGAAACAGCTTGTCGCGCCTGGCCTGGAGCCTCTCCAGTTTCGACCGGTGCTCATCTCGCACTGCCTCGGTTTCGGATTTCAACTGTGCGATTTCGCGCTTCTCAGCTTCGAGAGCAGAGCGACCTGCGGAGAGTTCGGTCAGCACCCGATCGAGTTGGCGGTCTTCGCGATTCAACAACTCATTGGCGCGCGCAATCACCTGCGCATCGAGTCCCATCCGAGCTGCGACGGACGTCGCCGACGAGGTTCCGGGCAGCCCCATGCGGAGGCGATAGGTGGGTTCCAGCGTCTCGGAGTCGAACTCGACGCTCGCGTTCGCAAACCGCTCGTCGACTTCGGCCATCTCCTTGAGCAGGTTGTAGTGGGTCGTGGCGATGACGCGTGCACCGCGCTCGGCCAGCGTTTCCAGGACCGCCTGCGCGAGTGCCGCGCCCTCACCCGGGTCGGTGCCCACACCGATTTCGTCGAGCACGACCAGCGACCGATTCGCTGCGCGGCGGGTGATGTCGGCGAGGTTTGCCATGTGGGCCGAGAATGTCGAGAGGTTTTCGCGGATGTCCTGCTCGTCTCCAATATGAGCGAGCACTTCGTCGAAGAGATCGACGCGCGCCCCCTCCACGGCGAGTACGTGCATTCCCGCGCGGACGAAGAGCGCTGCGAGTGCCGCTGCTTTCAGCGCGACCGTCTTGCCGCCCGCATTCGGCCCCGAGAGAATCAACGCAGTGAAGTCAGAGCCGAGCCGCATGTCGCTTGGAACTGCTGTGTCAGTCGGCAGCAGAGGATGTCGAAGCTGTGGCAGCTGCAAGATCCCCTCGTCGCCGATCTCGGGTTCTACGGCATCGAGATCTTCGGCGAGTGCGGCTCGAGCGAACGCAAGATCGATGACCTCGAGGGTCGCGACGTTCGCATCGACGGAGTCGGCCACGGAACCCGCTTCACGCGAAAGCTTGCGCAAGATGCGCAGGATTTCCTGCTCGATGGTGATTTCTGCTCGCTTGAGCTGATTGTTGAGTTCGACGAGAGGCTCGGGTTCGATGTAAAGCGTCATTCCCGAATTCGACGCATCGTGGACGATGCCTGGGATCCCCCCTCGGGAGTCGGCGCGAACGGGCAGCACGTAACGATTGTTTCGGATCGTGTAGTAGTTGTCGGAGAGGTGAGGGGCGATGTTCGGGGCGTGCAGGTAGTGGCTCACCTTTGTCTGGATTTCGGCGGCGATTCGTTGCGTGTCCCGTCGTGCGGCTGCCAGTGTCGGGGATGCGCTGTCGCGAACTTCGCCGGACGGTTCGAGGCTGGCTTCGATGTTGCGTTCGAGGTCGCGCAGTTCGACGAGGATCTCTGCGAGATCCGCGAGTCGGGGTGCCGATTCGCGTCGCACTTCCAGGAAGCGCTTGGCGTCGTGGGTGACTCTGAGCGCCGACGCCAGATTCAGTAGCTCGCGCGCCGCGAGCACCCCGTCCTTGCGCGCACGGGTCAATGTCTGCTCGAGGTCGGGAAGGCCCCCTATTGGCAGCGCTTCGCCAGCCGTGAGGACGCTTCGGGCCTCGCTCGTTTCGGCGAGGCGTTCGAGCACTCCGCGGCGGGTCGGCTCGAACAGAGAGACTTCGACCGAATCGCCCTCCAAAGCCTCCGGTGTGCAGCGTCTTCGACCACCGGGCGTCTTCGCCCGCTCGCTCAACATCGCGAGAACCTCTTTCCATTCGAGGCGTTCGAGGGTTTTTTGCGTGACAAAGAAGCTCATCGTGCACCCACTCCTTCAGGCACAAACATTCATGAACCGGCACCGGCAACCGAAACAATTGCGAATGGGAGAGAACCGGTCCACTGAGGCAGTTCTGGACGCCACCCGGGACCTCGATCGGCGCAGCACGGCCGAGATTCTGGCGGCCGTGCACGCCGAAGATGCCAAGGCGGTTTCCGCCGTGAGCGAGGTGCTACCCCAGGTTGAGAAGGCCGTCGATATCCTCGCCTGTGCGCTTGGCGGGGGCGGGCGGTGGTTCAACGTGGGAGCCGGCACGAGCGGCCGCATGGGCGCCCTGGACTGCGCTGAACTCCCCCCCACGTTCGGGATCGAGCCGAGCCGCGTGCAGGCCGTCGTGGCAGGCGGGGCACGAGCGCTATCGCGGGCCGTGGAGGGAGCGGAAGATGATGTCTACGCGGGCCCTTGCGAGCTTCGTCGCCGCGGGCTCGGAGTGGGCGACGCGGTGGTTGCGATCTCCGCGAGTGGTCACACGCCTTTCGTGCTCAGTTGCCTCGAAGAGGCACACACCGCGGGTGCCCGGACGATCGCGATCACCTGTGGTCCCGACTCGCCCCTTGCCGAAGCCGCCGAGATCGCGATCGTGACGAACACGGGTGCAGAGGTGATTGCCGGCTCTACCCGAATGAAAGCGGGCCTCGCTCAGAAGATGGTTCTTCACTTGCTTTCGACGACCGTCATGGTGCGGCTGGGTTACGTGAGGGGCAATCTCATGACGCATCTGGTGCCCGGTTCCGAGAAGCTGCGCGAACGCGCGATCCGAATACTCGAATCGACGACCGACTTGAATGCCGAGCAGGCTGCCCGGCTGCTCGATGAGCACGGTGGCAGTGTCGCAGCTGCGCTCGCCAGTCTGGAAAGGCGAATCGCCGGGTAGCCGCTCTCTTGATGGCCTTCGCCGACCCGAGAGCTGAGGCTCGATCGCCTCGCGGTTCTTCCGCTCCGAGCGTGGGTCAATCGGAGCCTGGATCGGCTCCTTCTTCCGCTTTGAGAACGGATCGCACCTTT
>PVMK01127724.1_pt1 | contig 37086 bp, 30 predicted proteins | sample 1853481 | NCBI WGS metagenome assembly PVMK01 (sample SAMN08533507, study PRJNA380276) | Marine sediment metagenome, whole genome shotgun sequencing project. | reverse complement strand
GAAAAGATTTTGCACCGGGAGATATTGCGGCCAGCTATCAACAAGGCGGCGCAACTTGCCTGTCGGTATTAACGGACGAGAAATATTTTCGCGGCTGTGATGACTACTTACGGGAGGCCAGGGAGGCGTGCTCACTCCCTGTTCTTCGCAAGGATTTCACTGTCGATGAATTCCAGGTTTGGGAGACTCGCCTGCTGGGCGCGGATTGTATATTGCTGATTGTTGCGGTGCTCGGGGATTCCCGGTTGGGAGAGTTTGCAGCACTGGCAACGGAGATTGGCCTGGATGTCCTCGTTGAGGTGCATGATGAAGCAGAGCTTGCCCGCGCGGCCGGGCTCAATTTAACGATGATCGGGATAAACAATCGAGACCTGACCAATTTCACAACATCGCTGGATACGACCATTGATCTGCTGCCGGCAGTTCCGCATGATTACCTCGTCGTCACCGAGAGCGGCATTAACAGCCGGGAAGAAGTCGCGAGACTGCGGTCGAGTGGGGTGGATGCCTTCCTTGTGGGCGAGGCATTCATGAGTGCGGCTGATCCCGGTAAACGGCTTGCAGAGATATTTTTTGAAGGTTGAGTAAATCAGAGGTTCCCTGGAACTAATATGGAAGCGGAAATCAAGTTACTGGACGGGGTTTGCTTCGTTGGCACATCCGGCAGTGGTCACTCGGTTGTTATCGATGGTCCGCCGGATCATGGCGGTCAGAACCGGGGCGTCCGTCCGATGGAATTGTTGTTACTCGGTCTTGCCGGCTGCGCGGCATTCGATGTCGTGCATATCCTGCGCAAGGGGCGTCACGATGTAGAGGACTGCCATGCGAGGGTTGTGGCAGAGCGTGCCGAAGAAGACCCCAAGGTGTTCACACGGATACACCTGCATTTCATTGTCCGGGGCGCCGGGATCAGTGAGAAACATCTAGCGAGGGCAGTAGAATTATCTGCCGACAAGTATTGCTCTGCGTCTATCATGTTAGGCAAGATGGCTGAAATTACTCACAGCTACGAACTGTCAGGCAATGCGTGAGCGGCCGCCACGTGCAGGGCTTCGTTACGATGCCTTGAACGTGGTAAATCTTGTGAAGATAACAGGGTGTTATTGTGACGTGAGGGGGTTTAGTGGTGAATGGCGTTCCGACCGGGATAATGTCCGCTATCACCGGACAATCCCGGGGATGTCATTTTGAATAATAGATTCGGGAGCTTCTGGAGGTGAAGCATGGCGACAACTGATTCCGTACAAACGCATCTTGACGAGTTCATGCACGGATTGATACGTCGAAATCCGGGGGAACTCGAATATCACCAGGCCGTGGAGGAAGTGGCGGCAAGTATTATTCCTTACATCCACGACAAGCCCGCGTACAGGGAGGCACGAATTCTTGAACGAATGGCCGAACCTGATCGCGTTATCAGCTTCAGGGTCGCCTGGGAGGATGATAACTGCCAGGTCAGGGTAAACCGGGGATACCGCGTCCAATGCAATAACGCGATAGGGCCCTACAAGGGTGGGATACGATTTCACAAGAATGTCACGCAAAGTGTGTTGAAATTCCTGGCTTTCGAGCAGACCTTCAAAAACAGCCTCACCGGTTTACCTATGGGTGGAGGAAAGGGTGGTGCTGATTTTAATCCCCATGGAAAGTCTGATAGCGAGGTCATGCGATTCTGCCAGGCCTTTATGAACGAGCTATATCGACATATCGGCCCCAATACCGATGTGCCTGCCGGCGATATCGGGGTCGGCGCCCGTGAAATCAGTTATCTCTTTGGCCAGTACAAGAGGATAAAAAATGAGTTTGTGGGTGTACTAACGGGCAAGGGCCTGGCATTTGGCGGCAGCGAGATTCGAACCGAAGCGACGGGTTACGGCTGTGTCTACATGATGGAGGACATGCTCCAGCACCACGGGTTCAGTATGGAGGGTCGGGTTGTCCTGGTATCCGGTTCAGGCAATGTCGCGCAATACGCAGCCGAGAAGGCAAGGCAGCTGGGTGCGAAGGTCGTAACGATGTCTGATTCTTCGGGTTTTATTCATGACCCGGAAGGTATCGACGGAGAAAAACTGGAATTTGTGAAACAGCTCAAGAACGTGCGGCGTGGGCGATTATCGGAATATGCGGCGGAGTTTGGCTGTGAATATCATGAAGGCGGGAAACCCTGGGGCATTGAATGCGACCTGGCGTTTCCCTGCGCAACCCAGAACGAGATATTGCTCGGGGATGCCGAAAAATTGATCAGTAACGGCTGCATTGCCCTGTCAGAGGGCGCGAACATGCCGACAAGTAAAGACGGCATCGAGTTATTTCACGGTGCTGGCGTGCTCTTCGCGCCGGGCAAGGCAGCGAATGCCGGCGGCGTGGCGGTCTCTGGTCTGGAGATGACACAGAACAGCGTACGCATGTCCTGGTCCTGGCAGGAAATGGACACGCGACTGCGGGAAATAATGCGGGGTATTCATAACCGCTGCGTGAAGTATGCCCCGCAGACGGTTTGTGACAAGACCAATTATGTTGACGGCGCCAATATAGCCGGGTATGTGAAAGTGGCCGACGCGATGCTGGCCTACGGTGTAATGTAGCCAGGGGCTGTTAACACTAGTTTTCTGCCGGCGTTACCCGGTATACCTCACTCAGTGTCGTCAGTCCCCGGGCAATCTTTTTTGCCCCGCTGATACGCAGTGGCATGAGGCCGTCGGCAATCGCCTGGGCACGGATTTCTTCCAGGTTTGCCCCGGGGACGATCTTTTTCTTCATGTCCGGGGTCAGCTCCATCATCTCGTAGAGCCCGACCCGACCCAGGTAGCCGGTATGCCTGCATTCCAGGCACCCCTCAGGCTGCGAAGCCTGTTCCGGCTCAATATTCCATTTGCCAACCAGAGCCTTCCAGTCTGCTTCTTCGATGGTCAGGCTGTTTTTGCATTGCGGGCACAGGGTTCGCACCAGGCGTTGTGCCATCACACCCAGTACGGTGGCGCTTATCAGGTAAGCCGGTACCCCCAGTTCCAGCAAACGGGTGATGGAAGACGGAGCATCATTAGTGTGCAGCGTGGACAATACCAGGTGTCCGGTGAGTGAGGCCTGGATCGCCATTTCTGCCGTTTCGAGATCGCGAATCTCACCAATCATTATGATGTCAGGATCCTGTCGCAACAGCGACTTAACCCCCGTCGCAAAGTTCAGGTTGATACTCTGGTGCACCTGCATTTGGTTAAAGGCGGGTTCCACCATCTCGATCGGATCCTCGATGCTGCACACATTGACTTCAGCAGTGGCCAGTCGCCGCAAGGTTGAATAGAGCGTTGTCGTTTTACCTGAACCCGTAGGGCCGGTGACAAGAATAATCCCGTGCGGTTGATTGGTAAATTGGTCCCAAAGGGTCAGTTCTCGGTCCGTCAGGCCAAGTGCCTCGAAGCTTCGCTGCAACACATCGGGATCAAATATTCGCATGACCATCTTTTCGCCCATGGCGGTCGGGATAGTCGAAAGACGCAACTCGATCTCCTTTCCATCGGGAGATTTCGTCTTCAGACGGCCGTCCAGGGGGCGGCGCTTCTCTGCGATATCCATGCGTCCAAGCGTTTTGATGCGGCCGATAATAGCGGTCATTACGTTGGGGGGCACCTGGTATACATGATGGAGGACACCATCAATACGGAAGCGAATATCCCCCTGCTCCTTGCGGGGTTCGAGATGGATGTCGCTGGACCTTTGCTCAAAGGCGTACTGCAATAACCAGTCGACTACCTGGATAATATGGTGATCTTCAGCGTCCAACTGCCCGGTACGGCCCAGCTCTATGAGTTGCTCCAGGTTCTGGATAAGTTGTCCATCGGTGCCGGTATCCCGGTTGGTGGCGTGGTCTATGGATCTTGCCAGGCTGTAAAACTCGTTCAGGTAGCGTTGTATATCGAGAGGGTTTGCAACGGCAATCTCAATATCCTTGCGGATCAGAGTCGATAGCTCCTCCCGCCAGCTGGTGTCGAGAGGGTTTGCGCACACGAATCGTACCGATGAGGCATCGGATTCCACCGGTAAAATGTTGTGCTTGGTCGCATACTCATATGAAACCTCACCGGTGATGCGGGCGACGTCGATACGCAGCGGATCGATGTGATAGTAAGGCAGGGTCAGGTGGTCGGCGAGCCACTCGACGAGTTCTTCCAGGGTAATCTGGCGATCAGGGTTGTGTGCATCCTCCGGCAGCATCTCCGCAATCGCGATCAGCGGATGTGTTTCGTTATTGTCCCTGAGTTTCAGGCCTTCATATACCCGTCGACCCTCGTCGATGCTGATCTTGCCCGAGTGATACAATGCCTTTAACAACGAGCGCGTATCGATATGCTCGATTACCGCTGCGGATGTTGGTTTTGTAGTTGCTGGCATGATCCTTTTCCTGTCCAAAACCGGTTTTGATCCCCGTTACTGCATTGGGATGTTATGACATGCGCTTCCTATTATCCAGTTTAGGGCCGTTTTGTGCCGAGTATCAGGCGGGCATGGTAGATTCTTTCGCCAGGCGTCCAAAGACCGGGAAGTCGCGAGATCAACGGGATGAAAATTGACCACAGAGTGAATCAGGCATCGGGAAGCGAAAAGCGGCGACAGCTACTGTGGGTGGTTATCTGCCTGATGGGTCTGCTGCTGTTAACAATGTTCGTCTATGTGATGGTATCGGGGACCCTGTTGCCGGACCGCAATGCAGGTCCGGACGGACCCCAAAACAGCATGGCCGCCGGGGACGCCAGACTGAGCAGGCTGGACGGACAACTGGTCTGGATACTGCGCTTTGCCGAAGCGGACGACATATCACGTGACGCCCTCACTCCGCATGTTAGCGATGCAGGGACTGTTTTCTGCCTGACACGTGAACAGCAGTATTGCTACTTCGATGCCAGGGGCAGGAACCCGGACCTGGTTATTCGATATATCAGGGAGCGGCCTGACCATGTGCCGCGGGATATACCCTGGTTGGGCGGGTTTGTGGATCCGACCGATGGCGCGATTTTTGATCGCCTTGGCCGTGGCCTGCTGCTAAATCCTGCCGGGGCGACTCCCCGGCTGGCTCATACAGCCGTTACGAACCAACCGGCTTCACAGTAGCCGGGCTGCAATCAGATGGCCATTTCGTAGATACGATATCGTCGTCGACAGTTGCGCTTTCATTTTTTGGAGGGAATTGATCATCGCCACGTTCGTTTCGAGGACCCATGACGCCTCGGCATGGGAAATACCGACGACCTTGCCGCGGTCCAGATATTCCATATACAGGAGCGGCCCGAGAGCCAGGTTCTGATATTCCTTCTTTATGCCAAGTGTCAGAAATCGAGCCTCGGTGATCGTATTTTTGCGTCCCGGACCCTTGATGTACCACCACAATCGCAGCAGATTCAGGGGCGTCAATCGGCCGCTCGGGGTCTTCCTTAGCGCGGGATTGATGTCGGGCAGGTTCAAGCTGAATGCGGCCGGGTCACCGTTTACCTCCGCGATTAGTATCAATCTCGGGTCCATAATCTGTTTGAAATCGTTAGCCATGTGCTCAAATTCGCGCCGATCCATCGGCACGAATCCCCAGTTTTTCTCCCACGCGCTGTTATAGATCTCCATGATAATATTGAGTTCGTCATCAAAGCGGGCGAGGTTCAGTGACCGCACCTTTATATTTTTTCTTGCCGCTTGTCGCCTTGCCACGCGGAAGAGTTTGTCGGTGCCGAAATCCAGGGCGTCGACCTCCCACGCCGTCAGGTCCATCGCCTTTTTAAGCCCATAGTGGTCGAGCAGTCCTGTGTAGTATGGCGGGTTGTAGGGCATCATTAAACGCGGGGAAAATTCATAACCCTCGATGAGCAGACCGCATTCATGGTTGGTGCTGGGGCTAATCGGGCCTCGCAGCAGGGTTGCCCCGGCATCTTTGCTCCATTCGACCACCTGGTCCAGCAGCAGCCCGGCGGTCGACGTATCATCCTCGCATTCAAAAAATCCGAAAAATACCGCCTTCTCCCCGTGGAATTCGTTATGGCGCTGATCGATGATACCGGCGACACGGCCAACCACCCTACCGCCTCGCCATGCAAGGAATGCCATGAGCCGGGCGTGTCGGTAAAATGGATTTTTCCGCGTATCGAGTGCCGCCCGTACCGTACTCCTAAGGGGTGGGACCCAGGGCGAATTGAGATCGTAGAGTTGCCAGGGGAGGCCGATAAAGGCCCTCCACTCTGCACGACTCCGGACTGGCTTGATTTCAGCTCTCACAATACGGGGTAATCCAATCAGGAAGGCGTCCAGTCTATCGTCAATCCGGCCTTGGTCAAAGTGCTCCCTGGCCTCTCAGCCGAACCAGGTGAGTGGCGCCTCGTTTAGCACCGCTGCCTGTTCTCTCAGCGTCAGTACGTGATCTTCCCAGCAGCGCTGCGTGTTAAACCAGGGGAATGCAATCGGGAAAGCGGGGTCATCCCAGCGCCGCGCCAGCCACGCATAATAGTGTATCAACCGAAGAGTACGCAGCGCTTCGACGAGATGGAGTTGTCTTGCGTCGAAATCACAGAAACGGGTATAGCCCGACAACACCGCATCCAGCCCCGCTGTCATGTCGGTCCGTGAGCCTGACAGGAACATCCACAGGTCCTGCATCGGTGGACCCATCCTGGCATCATCCAGGTCGACGATGTGCGGGCCGTCATCGGTCCAAAGGATATTGCCGGGGTGGCAATCTCCATGGAGTCGGATAAGTTGTACTGGTGAAGCCCTGTCATACGCATGCTCTATATCTTTCAGCAGGTCCGCTGTCAGGGTGTCGTAGGCCACTTCGATATCTGCAGGCAGAAATTTGTTTTCCAGGAGCCAGTCTCGCGGCCGTCGGCCAAATGTGTCCAGGTCCAGCGTCGGCCTGTGTTCAAACTCTGATATTGCACCGATTGTATGAATTCGGCCAAGAAAACGTCCCATCTGTTCCAGCTGATCCAGGTCTTCGAGGTCAGGCGCCCGTCCTCCGCGGTTGGGAAAGATTGCAAATCGGTAGTGCCCGTACTCGAGAATGGAGATACCGTTAAAACGCAAGGGTGCGATCACGGGCAATTCTTCTTCAGCGAGCTCAAAGGTAAAAATATGCTCTTCGAGTATGGCCTCATTACTCCACCGGCCGGGTCGGTAAAATTTTGCTACTATCGCCGAACCGTCGTCCAGTCCAACCTGGTATACCCGGTTCTCGAAACTGTTCAGCGCCAGTAAACGACCATCACACCGATACCCGTATTCTTCCAGGGCGTTCAATACCTGCTCCGGTCCGAGGGCATGATAGGCGGCCTGTCGGGGCGCCGGTTTCGACGAATCCGGTGCTTTTTTGTCGATGGCCTCGTTTGTCAGGCGGTTATGGCTCATAATTCGGGGTACGCAGAAACATCGTTATGGCTACCTGGCCATCATAACGGATACATCGTTGCGAGTGACTAAAGAAACCCCTGATTATTCCCTTGAGAATTCCAGTTATTCTGCCTGGGGCAAGAGACAAACCAGGTGTACCCTGTTGTTATGGCATGACATCGTCTAGGAGACGAGATGACTGAAAACAGCAGACAGGTCTCGTGGGTTGCACATCGGGGCTATCCCTTAAAGTATCCGGAGAACACGCTACTCGGTTACCGGGCAGCACTGGATTCCGGCGCCAGATATGTCGAACTCGACATACAGTTGACGGCCGATGAGGTTCCGGTACTTCACCATGACATCAATCTGTTGCGAATGTCGGGTATTGACCAGGATATCGTTAATATTCAGGTCAGAGACCTGGAAAAGTACCCCGCCAGTCACCCCGAGAGGTTTGGCGAGAAGTTCCTGAACAACCGTTTCTGCAGCCTTGACGAGTTTGCAACCTGGTTCAGCACCTGGCCGGACGCAACAGTGTTTGTCGAGATCAAGGCCGAGAGTGTCCGTCACTTTGGAGCAGACCTCGTCGTGGAGGCTGTCTACCGCAGTGTCGGGTCCATACTGGGGCAGTGTGTTGTCATTTCATTTGACGATGCGGTAGTTGAACGGGCACGTATCCGAAATTTGACGAGGTTTGGTTGGGTCCTGCCCCGTTGGGGTACAGATATAGAGCGACGAGCCCTCAAGCTGGTGCCGGATTTCCTCTTTTGTGACAAGAAATTGCTGCCGGAGGACAGCGACGCCCGCTGGAGGGGGGCGTGGGAGTGGGTGATCTACAACGTTGATGACCCCGTGGAAGCGAGCGAGATGATCGAACGGGGTCTGCGTTTTCTCGAAACCAACAGTATTGGTGAAATGTTGGCGGAACCCGGTGACCGTTGAACCCGTCACCATCATCCTGAAATGGCATGAGCCGGGATATTTCATGAAAGACCCGGGCCAGGTACAGTAGCATGAGCAAAAGCGAATCATTTGACGTACTGGTTATAGGTGGTGGAATCCACGGGACGGGCGTGGCGCAGGCTGCAGCAGCTGGTGGGTATCGTGTCGCCCTGCTCGAGAAGTCCGGTCTTGCGGCGGGGACTTCCAGCAGGTCCAGCAAGTTGATACATGGCGGCCTCCGTTACCTCGAAAGCAGGGAGTTTTCGCTGGTACGGGAGAGCCTGCGTGAGCGTGAATTGTTACTGCGTCTCGCGCCCAAACTGGTTCGCCGACAGAAGTTCTTCGTGCCCGTTTACCGGCATACATCCCGGCGAGCCTGGTGGATAGCATCCGGTCTGGGCCTGTACGCCGTTCTGGCGGGCGGGGGTCGATATACCCGTTTTCATCGCGTCGAGAAGGAAGCGTGGTCTGCCCTGGACGGATTGCAAACAGATGATCTGCAGGCCGTGCTTCAATATTGGGACGCACAGACGGACGATGCCGGATTAACGCGGGCGGTAATGCATTCGGCACGGGCGCATGGGGCGGAGTTATTCTGCCCGGCCAGCTTTGTCTCTGCCAATATCTCCGCCGACGGCGTGCACTTCCGGTACCAACAGGACGGCTCTGTGCATGAGGGGTTTGCGGCAACCGTTGTGAACGCGGCAGGTCCCTGGGCGAGTAGTATACTGAGCAGTTTCGAACCCACTCAGCGGCCGTTGGCGGTTGAGAATGTGCAGGGGACACATGTAGAGCTACCCGCGAAGGTAGAGCAGGGTTGCTACTATCTCGAAGTACCGAGCGATAAACGGGCCGTGTTCGTCATGCCCTGGAAAGGGCATTCGTTGCTGGGTACTACCGAGCGCATCTATACCGGAGAACCGGACGAGGTTGTCCCGCTGGAAGCAGAAAAGGAGTACCTGCTGGGGGTCTATCGCCAATATTTCCCAGGACACTCCACGAAAATTCTTGATAGTTGGGCAGGTCTCCGGGTTCTGCCTGCGGCTACCGGCGAGGCCTTCAAAAGATCGCGTGAGACACAATTACCGGTCGACAATATTTCCCGGCCGCGCCTGGTGACCATCTTTGGCGGCAAGCTAACCGGCTATCGGGCTACGGCTGAAAAGGTAATGAAGGTACTTTCGAGGACGCTGCCGGACAGGACACCGGTCGCCAGCACGCGTGACTTGCATCTGACGATTGACCCGGCCTAGGTTATTTTCAGGTCCACCACCAGGGGCAGATGATCAGAGGCATATCTGGCCTCCTTAAGGCGGGATCGCATAATGTGATGAACCTCGATCTGTCCCCGGACGTATACACAGTCCAGCGGGCGTATCGGCGCTACAGATGGATAGGTGCTGATAATTTTGCCGCTTCGAAAGCCGGCCGGGACCAGTGTCGATTTGCCGAGACTTGCCCATAGATCATTAAAGTCTCCACCGACGACGATGGGGGTCCGTCGGTCCAGGTTGCTGAACGGGTGGCTGTCCAGAAATTTTCTTAGTTGTAAGCGGCGCTCTATTCCCGATAACCCGAGGTGCAGGTTAAAGACATGAACGGTTCTGGTTCGGGGGCGTCGTGATCCCGCGCCGCTGATACGCATGCGGAATCGTGAATGCAGCACACTTCGTTTCTTCTTGGGAGGGATAGTAAGATCTATGTTGCTGCACTCTATCAAGGGGTAGCGGCACAAGATGGCATTCCCGTATTGCCCACCACTGCGAACCCTCACGTTCGGGTACCAGATACGGTGGCGCATTCCCAGCTTATCGCCGAGCAGATCCACCTGCCGGTCGAACCCGGAGCGAGGCGCCTCGTCATCGACCTCCTGGAGCAATACCACGTCCGGATCGTAGTGCGAAATCACTCGCGCTATCCTGTCCGGATTGTAGCGGCGATCCGGCACACCGATACATTTATGAATATTGTAGGTCAGTAGACGAAGGTGCATATCTCCCGGGGGGGTGGGAAGTCACCCGGAGGGTTCAGGAATTAAACCGATTCTACAGGGTACATGGGAAAACATCCCAGGAATTTCCCAGTACCCGGCCGGTCAGGAATTTTTCGCAAAATTTATCGAAATATGGAAACAAGGATGATCGGATACGCCCACCTCTATCATATCGCCTTCACTTATCGTGACGCCTCTGGTCAGGATCCAGTCGACCCGGTCCGGTGGGTCGCGTTCGCCGAGCACCAAACCAATTGCGTCGGTAACCGTTGGATCCGACAAGATATTGGCGAGCAGCGGGTCGTCGCGTTTCGTGTTCAGGTCGCCAAGCAGAACCGCAGGGCTGTACTCCATGAAACGCTCCATAACCCGCCTAAGCTGCAGGTCACGGCCTTCGCGGGTGTGCAGGTGGGTAACAAGCACCGACAGGTGATCATCCCCTATGCGCACCCTGGCGGTAAGCAGATTGCGATAGCTGTGACCACTCTGGTCGATCAGGGGCTCCCGATACCACTTGTCCACCGGGAAACGGCTCAATAGTCCGTTGCCACGATACTCCCTGAACCAACGGCTACGTGTCGGGGCAAACAGCCAGCCGCTATCGTTCGATCTGGCTATTTGCTCCAGATGAGAAGGGTTGCCGCGCCAGTCTGCAGCGAACAGCTCCTGAACGCCGACTATATCGAAAGGCACCAGTACATCGGCAGCCCGGTCAATATCCCGAATTCCATCCAGGCCACGACCGCCACATATGTTGTACGTTGCTATGCTGGCGGTCCCGGATGCGGTCTTCCATCGCCCGGAGGATTTAATTTTGTTGCCGTTGGCGGACCGGGTAGGCCGTGCAATGTAGGCGAGCATGACAACCAGCGCCACGAGCATCAATCCGGGTTGCCAGATCATCACAGATTTCTGCTACTTCAGCGCCACCAGGTAAGCGACGAAGGAATCACATTCCTCACCCTGATCTTCCTTCTCGAAGATGCCATTCCCGCTCTCTCCATCCTCGTCGGTGCCCTCCCAGAAGCAGTGCACAACCGGAAAGCCCGCATCATAGAGTATCTCCTTGAGTTCGGGCAAGCCCCAGACACGCCAGTCATAGCTGAAGGCTTTGCTCAATTCACTGCCGTCCGGAAATCGGAAGTGGATGTAGAGAGTTGCTTCACCACTGATCGGTCTGAACGAATCCTGGTCCCAGACGTAGGTAAAGCCCTCATCCACCATCTCGGTTTCTTCTTCCACAATCTGCTGACATTCGGGCCCGCCATGAAGATCGATAACGAATATGCCATCAGGTGCAAGGTCCTCATATACCTTGCTGAAGTAGTCCAGCATCGTCGTGCGTGTCTTGAACACCCAGTAGGAAAAATTCTGTGCACATCGGACATCCGGGGCTTCGGCGCTGGGTTCCCTCACATCGGCAACGAATTGTTTTGCCCTTTTTGCCGCTTTTCCCAGGGGTTTAAGATTGTTTTTCTTCCCCCATTTCAGGGGTTCCGGATCGATATCATAGGCCTCAGCGGTGTGGGTTTTCCTCCGCTCCACCCAGGTTGCTGTAAGCAGGCAAGTGCCGGAAAAGTCTTCGCGGAAATGCCGGGGTCTCTTGTGTCGTTCGGAGCGATAGGTATCCACCAGGAAGTCGATGTCCGCGTCTGCTGATTGTACCGATAGCTGATAGAGTTCGTACTTGTCAGCAGTTTTAGCGGTATATTTATTTTTGGGCATCTGGTATCCGTTGTTGCGGCCGGCATAAGGTATAGTGTCGGGCTGGCAGAAATGGCGATCCGGTTTTTTTCCGGAAGGCGCAGAATAGCTTCTCTTCAAACAGTTTTAAAGAGGTCCTGAATCATGAAGTATTGTTCGGACTGCGGGTCTTCCGTTGTTTCCAGGATTCCCGATGGAGACAATCGTCCCCGATATTGCTGCCGGGAGTGCGGCAGTATCTTCTACCAGAATCCAAAGATCGTCGTTGGAACGATCCCGGTATGGGAGGACCGCATCCTGATATGCAAACGAGCCATCGAGCCACGGTATGGCTACTGGACTACGCCAGCCGGTTTCCTGGAGATCGGTGAGGCCGTGGAAGATGGGGCTGTACGTGAAACTGCAGAGGAGGCCGGGGCGGAGGTAACCGATCTGGAGATGTTCACCATGCTGAATATTACCCACGTGGGCCAGGTGTATGTGATGTACCGGGCCCGACTTGCGAAGCCGGAGTTTGCGCCCGGCGATGAGAGCCTTGAGGTCAGGTTGGTTGCCGAGGATGAAATGCCGTGGGAGGACATTGCGTTCAAGGCGATACGGACGACGCTGGAATTGTATTATCGCGACCAGAAGATGGGTCAATTCGGCGTCCACAGCGGGGAAATCTCTCGCGACAAGATCGAAATATCCCGACGCCTGGGCCTGGCCTAGATCCACGAAAGGAGCGAGCGTGTCATTCGTTCTGCCTGTGCGGCATACCCGCCTCCAAACAAGTTAAAATGGTTCAGTACGTGGTACAGGTTATACAGCTGTTTACGGTACTCATAACCGGGGTCCAGGGGCCAGGCTTCCCGATAGGCATCGTAAAAGGTCACGGGAAAGCGCCCGAATAACTCGGTCATCGCGATATCGGCTTCACGATCACCGAAATAAACAGCAGGATCGAAGATGGCGGGGCGCGTTCCAGCTTCTGCCGCATTGCCGGTCCACAGGTCTCCATGCAATAGAGAGGGGCGGGGTTGATACTCATCGAAAAATAAAGGTAATACATCCAGTAGCTTCTCGCCTGAATCAACCAGCGTCGCATCACAGCCGTTCGATTCTGCCATCGTGAATTGAGGTGCGAGACGGCATTCTTTCAGGAACCTGATCCAGTCATTTTCGAGCCTGTTTTTCTGTAGTGTCAGGCCGATGTAATTGTCGTATTCCAGGCCAAATAAATTGTTCTCAATCCGGTGCTGTTCCGCCAGTCCACGGCCAAGTAATCCGGAGCCGTCCGCAGACAACGGGGCCAGGTCCAGGTAGGGCAGAACCAGCAGTGCCAGGTGATCTGTTTTTCCGACTGCGATCGGTTCGGGTACAAGTAGATATTTATTTTTAGACAGTAGCTCAAGTCCACGTGATTCTGCCCTGAGATTATCAATTTCACTCGCAAGATTGATCTTTACAAAGTACCTTTTCCGCTGACCGCAAACCTGGTAGCACCGGTTAATGGAACCGCCACCGATCTCCTCGATGCTCCGAAGCGAGAAGTCATGCTCTACTTCATGATGAAGAAACCTGACAATTTTCTGCACGGAGTTTTTCGGTATTGACTTCATGATATCCTGCTGCTGGTAATCTGTCCCTGATCCCGATTTCTACTTCTATTGATTGCCTGAAGTTATCAAAAACGGACGTTAAGTTACTGAAAAAAAAGCACCTTTGTTAATTATAGGGTAAATACAGACGAATGGAGTTATGCACAGCGCGGTGGAGTGGTAAATAGCGGAGCAGGATCCTTCAGTAAATTTAGGACGTGCAGGTAGAAAAATCATAAGTTGTTGATAATAAAGACTTAAAGGATCTGATTAAAAAATGTGCAAATTTTGACTCTCCATATGAATTTGCGCCACCCGTCTATTCAGTTGAAGTTGTGCACAAAGTTATCCACAGGCTTTGGGGGTGATATTTCTGTTTTTTTCCGTGTCCCGCTTGTATATTCCGGACGCGCAACTGCAGTACGTTCAACTCGAGTGAAATTTTGTGTGAATTATCGTGAGTGATCGCGTCATAAAGGTGGCGGTGCCGGTCCCGTTACGCCGTGAATTTGACTTCCTGGTCGACGAACCGGCGCTGCAGCAGCGGTGCCTGAAGGTCGGTGCCCGGGTAATTGTCCCATTCGGGCGGCGCAAATTGACCGGTGTTGTTACCGCGACCGATTGTGCCGCCAGCGTGCCGGTAAGCAAGTTGAGGGTAGTGGAGTCGCTGCTCGACGAGGAACCTGTTTTTACGCCACCGCTACTGCGAGCACTTAACTGGGCGGCGACATATTATCACGCCCCGCCCGGTGAATTACTGAGCCTCGCTCTGCCAAAAAAACTGCGAATGGGGATGCCCATAGAGCCACCTCGTGAGACACAATTCGGCCTGACGGAGGCAGGTAAAAAGGTCGATTTGTCGGAGCTGAAAAATGCACCCTTGCAGCGCAAGATCATGGTCATCCTGGGTACCGGCGACAAGGCGGGAACGGGCCCACCGGAGCTTGCCAAAATCGGGGGTTCCTGGAGGAGCGCAGTGCAGCGTCTGATCGATCGTGAATGGGTGGTAGAGGGGTATCGTGAGCCCGTTGTACGAACCGGTATTTCGGTCAACGAGGGTCACACCCTGACTACTCAGCAGCAGGCCGTAGTCAGCGAGTTGCTACGATTAGCGCCCGGATTTCATTGTGCCCTGTTGCACGGCGTGACGGGCAGCGGGAAGACCGAGGTCTATCTGCAATGGATAGAGCAGGTGCTGGCCCGTGGAGAGCAGGTCCTGTTCCTGGTGCCGGAGATAGGTCTGACACCCCAGGCCGTGGACCATGTCCGGGAGCGGTTTGGGGTTGAGGTTGGTGTTTTGCACTCGGGTTTGAATGACAGTGAACGGCACACCGCATGGTGGCAGGCACGTGAAGGCAGCATTCCAATCATCCTGGGAACCCGGTCGGCCGTGTTTACGCCGTTTTCCAACCTCGGCCTGATCGTTATAGATGAGGAGCACGACAGTTCATTCAAGCAGCAGGAAGGTGTCCGATACCATGCACGGGATTTTGCAATCTACCGGGCAATGTGTGAGGAAGTGCCGATAATTCTGGGGTCGGCGACGCCTTCCCTCGAAAGTTTGAAGAATGCCCGGGATGGTCACTACCTCTATCTCAGGTTGCCGGAAAGGGTTGGTGGCTCTTCGCTTCCCGAGGTAGGGCTCCTGGACATGCGTGGACTGCCAGCGAGTGAGGGCTTCAGTCCTCCACTGTTGGAGGCCATTAAATCCACGCTTGAGCAAAATGAGCAGGCCCTGGTATTTTTGAATAGACGAGGTTTTGCCCCTCTGCTGTTTTGCCGGGACTGCGATTGGCGCGCCAGGTGCCATCGTTGTGATTCGCACCTGACACACCACCAGGGGAGCGGGACATTACGTTGTCACCACTGTGGTTACCAGGGTGCGGTACCTCAGAAATGTCCGGATTGCCGGGGAGAAAACCTGGTAAATATTGGGGAGGGTACCGAGCGACTCGAGGCAGAACTGGTCAAGCGATTTCCCGACGCGCGGATCGCGCGTATCGATCGGGATAGCACGCGACGCAAGGGCGAACTGGAGGCGTTGCTCAACAAGGTCCGGGGTCGTGAGGTCGATATCGTGCTGGGAACGCAGCTGCTGACCAAAGGACATGATTTTTCCGGTGTAACCCTTGTTGGGATAGTCAATGTCGATCAGGGGCTGTTCAGTATTGATTTCCGGGCCGCAGAGTCCTTGTTCCAGCAGGTGATGCAGGTGGCAGGGCGCGCGGGCCGCCGGAGGGCTTCCGGCCAGGTTTTGATCCAGACCTGGGTGCCCGGGCACAACTGCTTTCAGTACCTAGCCCGTCATGACTATGACAGTTACTCCGATGAGTTGCTCGCTGAGCGGCAGGCTGCAGGGTTTCCTCCATACGGGTACATGGCCTTGCTCAGGGCGGAGGCTACCCGACAGGGTGCGGCACTCGGGTTTCTGCGCTGGGCGAAGGAGCATATGCCATCCGATTCCCCCGGTGGTATGCAGGTAACCGTTTTTGATCCGGTTCCGTCACCGATGGAGCGCAGGGCCGGTCGTTTCCGTGCCCAGCTTATGATCAGAGCAGATTCCCGCAAGCCTCTTCACGAATTGCTGGCACAATGGCTGGGGGTCATTGAGGGTTCCAGGGAAGCCTCACGAGTGCGGTGGTCCCTCGATGTTGATCCCGTAGATATGTATTAGGGCTCTCGGGCGGGGCATCGTCTCATTGCGTTACCCCCGGGCGGACCAAATCACTGCTACACCTGCCAGCCCCGGACAGGTAAAATCGCACCTCTTTGTTATCCCGTACCGGAACCTGTGACTTGAAAGAGAAGCTGCATGAACTTTTCTCAGCTGCCGTCGAGCAATTGATGACAGACGGTGTTGTGCCCGCCGGGGATGGATGTGCGTATTGCATTTGAACGCACCAGGCAGAAGCAGCACGGAGATTACGCAACAAACCTGGCCATGGTGCTGGCCGGCTCGGCCAGGCGGAGCCCCGGGGAACTGGCAAGCCTGATAGTAGACGCCCTGCCACCCTCCGGGATCGTATCGCGCGTGGAGATCGCCGGACCCGGATTCATTAATATATTTCTCGAAGAGGCGGCCCGCTACGCGGTATTAAAACAGGTAATCGCGGAACGCGATCGTTTCGGGTTTGCCCGCCCTGACAGCAAGAATCAAAAAATACTGCTGGAGTTTGTATCTGCCAACCCAACAGGACCCTTGCATGTTGGTCACGGACGTGGCGCGGCCTACGGTGACGCGCTGGGCAGGCTGATGAGTGCTGCAGGATATACGGTGCACCGGGAATACTACGTCAATGATGCCGGGCGGCAGATGGACATACTAACGACCAGCGTATGGCTGAGGTACCTCGAGTTGGCTGGTGAGGAGATAGTATTTCCCGGTAACGCCTACCAGGGAGACTATATCGTAGAGATGGCGCAACAGGTCTTCGATGAGTCGGGTAGCGCTTATATCCTGCCGGCCGAAAAGGTAAACGAAGTGCGTGAGGGCCTGGATGAGGAACTGGCGCTGGATGCTTCCATTGCCTGTGCCAGGACAGCGGCGAATGAGGGCTACGAGATATTCTTCAGCCTTGCCCTGGATACCATACTTGGGGATATTCGGGATGACCTCGATGGTTTCGGAGTACGTTATGACGAGTGGTTTTCGGAGAGGAGCCTGTACTCTTCGGGTGAAATCGAACAGGCAGTCGATAAGCTCAGGCACTCCGGTCATGTCTATGACAAGGATGGTGCATTATGGTTCAGATCAACTGACTTTGGTGATGAGAAAGACCGGGTAGTGGTAAGGGAGAATGGTACACCAACCTATTTTGCAGGTGATATTGCCTACCATCTCAACAAGCTTGAACGGGGTTTTGATCATTGCATCGACATCTGGGGTTCTGACCACCACGGATATATTCCAAGGGTCAAGGCGGCCCTGCAGGCCCTGGGGGAGGACCCGGACCGTCTCACCGTGTTGCTCGTGCAATTTGCAGTACTCTATCGCGATGGCCAGAAGGTATCGATGTCTACCCGCGGTGGCCAGTTCGTAACACTCAGAGAACTTCGTGGTGAGGTGGGTGAGGATGCTGCCCGGTTCTTCTATGTGCAAAGAAAATCCGAACAGCATATGGACTTTGATCTCGACCTGGCCCGGTCGAGGAGCAATGAAAATCCGGTCTATTACGTACAATATGCCCACGCACGAATATGCAGTGTATTCACGAAGGCAAAAGAGAGAGGCATTGATTTGCCGGATTTTAGTGAAATCGATGAAACGCTGCTCAATACCGAACACGAGGAAGCCCTCTTGAGCCTGATAGGACGGTTCCCGGAAATGATTCAGTCAGCGGCCAGTCAGTACGAGCCGCACCAGGTGACGTATTACCTGCGTGAACTCGCCACGGCCTTTCATGCCTATTACAATGCCTGTAAATTTCTCGATGCGCCTGACCAAACGAGAGATGCCCGGCTTGGCCTGCTGCAGGCTACTCGACAGGTATTGAGAAATGGTGTGGCAATTTTGGGGGTATCAGCCCCGGAGAAGATGTAGCGATGACACGTGGATACCAGAAAACACCAGGTCCCGGGATGAACGAGGCCGGTGGAGGTTCCTTGACAATGCTTGTTATCGGCATGGTGGCCGGAGCTGTACTGATGGCGTTGTTCAATGGCCTGCCGGACGGTGTTCCCGGCAATGTGGGTTCGGGCTTAAAGAACCTTGTTGCACGCAGTCAATCGCCTGGTGTGGAGACTGACCCTGCGCCACAGAGCGCGGTGCCTGGCGGATCCGGAGACCAGGTCGAGTTCGATTTCTACGAGCTCTTGCCGGATGTCGGAAGAATCATGATGGATGACTTTCCGGATCCTGGCGCGGAACGTGACCGCGAGAAGCGGAAAGTTGTCTACATGATCCAGGCCGCGTCGCTACGCAAGGAGTCCGATGCCGAGGCCCTGCGAGCCCGCCTGGCGCTTTCCGGCTACGAATCGGCGACCCAGCGTGTAAACGTAGAAGATAAGGGGACTTATTATCGGGTACGGATCGGGCCCTACCAGAGTCGCCGTACCGTGAAGAACGAGATCAACAAGCTTCGTGATATCGGTATTACAGCGATGATGGTACAACTGGATGCTGGATAGGTTACCCTGTTTGTTACGCTGAACCCGTTGTTCTCACACAGGTAGGGCGCCAGTACTTGGAAACGGTGATTAATAGGGCCATGCCGGAGGATTTCTGTGCGTATCAAATTTCTGACGCTTATTGATGACAAGAATGAAACACTGATGTCAGCGACGCGGAAACTTGCCGGGGAACAGGAGCCTTGATTGAACGCTCATGATCGGGTCGCTGTGATGAATCGCGTAAAACCGCTGGTAATTCGGGTACTGAAGGTGCTCGTAGGAGTCGAGCTGGCTTGGCTGGTGTTAGGGAATCTGTTCCTGAACACGGCCCTGGCGCCCATGGCTATCAACTTCAAACCGGATAAGTTTTCACTGCAGTGGGATCGTGCGTGGACCCCGTACCCGGCCCGGGTTCATGCTACCGGGTTAATCGTAAACCAACACTCGTGGACGACCGACGTGGAGATTCGCGCTGATTGGGCGACCGCCCGAATTCGCCTGCTTCCCCTGTTGAGGCGACACCTCGTCGTGGATCGCGTCAGAGCCGGTACCGCCAGCGTTACCCTGAACAAAAAAGAGCCGGCAGGTGATCGCCCTGCGCCATCGAAATCTACTCCAGGATTACTCATAGAGATCAGGGATATAGATGTAAAAAAGGTCGAACGATTCACCTTTAACGAGATCTCGGTAAGCGGCGGTGAGGCGCGTGTCGCCGGTTCAGCCAGCATCAGGATCAGGGGAGAGGTGAAGGTCGAGGACATAGACGCCGAGTGGCAAGATGCCAAAATAAATCTGGGTGAAAAGAGCCTTGCAGATTCGTTGTCCGTCGGGTTTCGGGGTGGTATCGCTTCGTTTAACCCGAGGAAAGAGAAGGGACTCGCGATGCTGGCGAAATTAACGGCAGACCTGGATATCAATGGCGCCGTCGGGAGTCTTGTCCCACTTAAGCTGCTCTTCCCTGAAGTGGACTGGATCGAACGTATCGATGGTGAGGGTGAAGTCGCCATCCATATGGGGATCGAGGCGGGAAAATTGCAGCCAGGATCTGTAATTGATATCGCCGCTTCGGGCCTGGAACTCGATTTCCTCGGATTCAGGGCTAAGGGCGCCGGCAGAGTCGACGCCAGTGTAAGTGATGCAGGTGAAGGCAGAATGGGTGCAATGTCGGTCGTATTTGATCAATTCGAGCTTCTGCGCAGGGGGAGTGGAGAGACGCTGGCACTTGGTCGTGGTCTGCGCCTTGATACGAAGGCCTCCGACCTGGGCCTGGTTCGTGGGCTGCACGGGCTGGAGGTCGTGCTGGATATCCCGGATTCGGAGGTGCCGGACCTGTCTGCCCTGGCCGGCCGCTTGCCGCCCGGTCTGGGTATCATCGTGAGGGGCGGGAGTGCGAGGTTGCAGGGCCACCTGGAAGTGATCGGTGCGGAGGAAGAGGCCACGGGAAGTATACAGGTGCTTGGAGAAGACTTGCAGGGAAGTTTTCGCAACATGGAGTTTGAAATGGACCTGGAGATTTCGTCCCGGCTATCGGGAAGAAACCTGGATGATTTCAGGGTCGACCTTGAGGGGACGGAATTCAGGTTGTTCAATGGTGTTTTCGATAACGAAATCGTGGAGGTTGACGACGCATGGTGGATGACGATTGCCGTCCCGGAAGGGTACGCTAATCTTGCCGAGCCTTTGCAAATGGAGGCTGATGTGGAAATGTCCATGCGGGATACACGGGCCATCGTCGCTTTGTTTGCCGAGGTCAAGGACTGGATTAAGTATTTTGACGGCATACTTACCATAAGAGACGTTGAGGGCACGGCCGGTGTTGCCATCTCAGATCGTAAGTTGAAGATCAGCGAGCTTGCGCTACATGGAGACCGGCTTGAATTTATGGCGGAACTGAATGTCGAGGATGGCCAGAATGCGGGTATTATCTGGGGCAAGCTTGGCATCTTCAGCCTTGGTATGGAGCGTATCGGTGAGGAGACGGAATGGAAGATGATCAATGGCCGGGAGTGGTATGAAGAACGCAAGGCAGAAAACTGGGTGACAGGAACGCCCAATTAATCAAAGAGTTTGTGCTCACCTAAGTCCTGCGTGTTTTACAGGAGTATCAATTCGGTATTCGTCTCATTCGGCAGATGGCGTCTCGACCTGGTGCATATGCACATCCTGCTGGGGGTAGGGAATCGAGATTCCATTTGCATCGAACGCATGTTTGACCTTTTCCATTAAATCGCCCTTGACGGCCCAGTAATCCTCGGTCTTCGCCCAGGGACGTGCTGCCAGGTTTACGCTGCTGTCAGCAAGTTCAACCAGCGCAATCACCGGCTCGGGAATATCGAGTATTCGGGTATCGGCTTTCATCGCTTCCATTATTAAACGCCGGGCGGTCTCCAGGTCGTCGTCATAACCGATGCCAAAAATAACATCGACACGGCGTGTGTCTTCCGCGGAGTGGTTGATGATTTTATCGCTGTAGACAATGCCGTTAGGAATAATGATCCTGCGATTGTCGGCTGTCAGCAAGACGGTACTGAAGAGACTGACCTCAAGCACTTTTCCGGATATACCTGCTACCTCGACAAAATGATCCACACGAAAGGGACGGTGCAGAATAATCATTACCCCCGCTGCAAAGTTTGACAACGAGTCCTTGACCGCCAGTCCAACTGCAATACCGGCTGCTCCAAATATCGCCAGTGCCGATGTCGTGTTGACACCCAGTTGATCCAGTGCGGCGAGAATGACAAACCCCAGCAAGCCGACGTATACAATCTTTGCGACCAGCTTGACCAGCATGTCATCGAGCCCATTCTTCTTCATGACCTTGCTAACCAGGCCTGTCACGATCTTTGCAATCCACCTTCCGACGACGAATACGGCCAGCGCGATTCCTGCCTGGATGGCAAACGGAATAGCGGACTCCAGTAAAGAACTTATAGTTATGTGTTCAATCGGCATGTAGCCTCCTTTTTTAATTTGTATTTCATCCGGGTAAAAAACCGGCCTGGCATTGTGAGCACCTGATGATACTCTCAAAGAACCGGGTGTAGCCAATTCTCCTTGCGTTGCCTGCTGATGATATAGTTGGGGCGCCCCTGATCAAAAATAACCATAGGAGGAAATCATGAAACAGTACGGTGCAGAATTTTTCGGAACATTTTGGCTGGTTCTGGGGGGATGCGGCAGTGCAGTGCTTGCGAGCGCATTCCCGGATGTCGGGATCGGTCTGCTTGGCGTGTCGCTGGCATTCGGTCTGACCGTCTTGACCATGGCATTTGCGATCGGACACATCTCCGGCTGCCACCTCAATCCGGCCGTGTCTATTGGCCTGTGGGCAGGTGGACGCTTTCCCGCTAACCAGTTGTTTCCCTACATTGTCGCGCAGGTGCTCGGCGGGATAGTTGCCGGGGGCACGTTGTATGTCATTGCCAGCGGCCAGGCGGGATTCGACCTGTCCGGAGGGTTCGCCTCAAACGGCTACGGCGCGCATTCGCCCGGTGGGTATTCGCTCCAGGCGGCACTGGTAACCGAGGTTGTAATGACTATGATGTTCCTCGTGATTATCATGGGTGCGACAGACAAGCGGGCGCCGGCGGGATTTGCCCCGATCGCAATCGGTCTGGCGCTGACGCTGATCCACCTGATCAGTATTCCGGTCACCAATACCTCGGTCAACCCGGCGCGTAGCACGGGGGTGGCGGTTTTTGTCGGCAACTGGGCGGTCGCCCAACTGTGGCTATTCTGGCTGGCGCCTATCGTGGGTGGCGTGCTGGGTGCCTTTGTCTACAAATTTATAGGTGGAAGTGACCCGGAATAATTGACCGGGAATAAATGGCCTGGACAACTGGAAGTACCGGGCAGTGATCGGCCCCGGTCCTGAGGGGTCGTGGCCACGAACTGTCGCTATGAGACGAACCAGCCTTATTACAGTCGTTCTGCTGTCAATCCCGGCCATGGCCGAGGACGAAGTATTTCGGGGGATATATACCCGAGATCACGAGGTACACTCGTTTCAGCCCTGTCATTCCGAGCAGCACTTTTGGGTTAGCGGCACTCAGTATGTGTTGGGAGACCTGGACGAGTACATGAAGGCCACCAGGGCTCGTCCTTACCACCCCGTCTACCTGGAGTTTCGGGGCCATGCCCACGTCGAGGCGGTAGACGGATTTGCCGCGGACTATGACGGCGTCATTCATATCAGCGAGACGCAGGCGTGGCGACGGTCAGAAGAGGGAGCATGTGATGACGCCCGGGGTTATTCGCTGCCAAGCCCTGTGGTTGGCGTAGAGAGAGTCATAGCCAGGTCAGAGAGTGAGTTTGAGATTCACTCGATTCGGGGCATAGGGGCCGTCCAACTCTACCGTGCTCCCTGGAGCAGGTTGACCCTGATCCTTGCACATGAAGAAGGACGATTATTTGTAGACCTGGAGGGCCTGTCGATTGTCGATGTGAGCAGCCGCAAGAGCCTCAGTGTGGATGCACTCGTTAGAAATGGAGAGCTCCTTGTCGTTGGGACGCAGCTAATGATTATGCCGCGGGACAAGCCGGTAAACTGGCGAATCAATTTTGTGGACTATTACCGCTAGAAATTTAAGGAACCTCTGATCAAGCCACGGAACGATCGTTAAGGCGGTATAGATCAAACGTTTGCAGAGTTGCATGGTATTACCTCTGCTCCGTCGTTTAGCTTTGGGCTGCCCCCGCGGGTGGTCAGAATAATTGACCGATGTACTTATCCCGCATTAGCCGCCACAAAACGACCAGGAAGGCCGTGAGGGGTATGGCGAGAATCATACCGAGGATGCCACCGAGGGCCGAACCCCAGAAGAAGATGGCGACTATTATGACCAGTGGATTCAAGCCGGTGCGTTCGCCCATTATTTTGGGCGTCAGGAAGTAACCCTCGATACACTGCACAAACGTGAAGACTCCGATGACGACCAGGGTCAACGGCATCCCGCCGCCGTCCTGGAACCACGCCAGCGGGAGGCATACGCTCAGGCCCACCATGCTGCCGAGGTAGGGGACGATGTTCAGAAATCCGAGCATCAGCCCGAGCACGGCGCCGTACTGAAGTCCCGCCAGGCTGAAGCCGATGGCGAAAAGGATGCCCTGTAGCAGGGCGATAATGATTTGACCACGAAAAAATATAACCACGAGGTTGAAAAATTCACGGAACAGGTAAACCGCATCCTCCGCGGTTTCCTTTTTAAGAAACGGTAAATTATTCGCGGTTACGGCATCGGGGCGCAGTTTTGGCATCAGGAGAAAAAATGCCAGGTAGACCGGCGCGATTACCCAGCCAAGCAGCGAGACGACGCCCGATGCGATATTCCCCCCGGCAGACAAGACGCTCTCCATCGAGTAGTTCACGAATTCTGCGATGGGGCCACCGGGTGACTGGAGTGATTCACTGATCCGTGCGCCGAACGTGTTTTGCCTGAAAAATTTGTCAATGTTGGGCCGGTTTTCCTGCATCCAGGCAACGGCCTGTTCCCACAGTACCGGTAATTGTTCGATCAACTCGCTCAACTGGGCAAATATCAGCGCACCGAAAAAGACGAAAATGGCGGCAATGGGAATAACCAGGGAGACGAATACAACGACCAGTGCGACGACGGACGGAAAATGTGCCTTCAGCCTGAGCCAGTTGTACCAGGGCTCAAGGATCAATGCGCCTACCGCCGCCACGGCCAGGGGCAGGAATACATGGTCAAAGGTATGAAAAAACCTGACCGAGTAGACGAACAGGGTCACTGCCACGGTCACAACGACCGCACCCGCAAAGGTAGTAATTCCCGCTGCGACTATCCTTTGTTGTTGCGGGTTAAGTTCAATCTTCATGAAATTGTTCGGGCTAGCTATCTTTCTTGCGTGTCAGGGCGCGTATGATCGCGATGATCGCTAGCAGAAGAGTCAGGGCCAGGCCAACCCCGAGGCCGATTGCGCCGTACAGTATTGGCCGGTACCAGTTGGAACTGGCCACGATGAACGGGGGTCGAATGAACTGCGTAGTATCGATAAAGAGGTCGCTGGTGTTCAATAGAAACATCGTGTTGAGTTCACTCCTGATGGCGTCTGCGCGCGCGCGCGCGTTGTCTATCTCCTGTTGCAAGGCAAGGAGAGCGACCGGGTCGCCTCCGGCATTTTGGGCTACTGAGAGTGAGTCGATTCTTTGAATCAGCTCATCCAGTTGGGCTTCAAGAGATTCCCGTCGCTGGCTCTGTACGGACTGAAGCTTCTCAAGGCGACCATTCTGAAAGTCGATTTCACGTTGAATCACCGCAGCCAGAAAATCTTTCGTCAGTGCCGGACCCAGGCCGGTTGCGGTTGGCGTTACCACGTCATTGTCAAGCAGGGTGGTGATCAGGAGCGCGTCTGAATATTCGCCGCGCAGATCCGTCGAGTTTGCCCGGAGGCGGGCCTTCATCTGCGATTCGCCGGCCAGCGGAACCGGTTCCGGGCTGGCGGGCGTCGCGAATGTGCCGATCTTGAAGGTGGCCGTGGCGACATTTCGCTCCGGCAACACCTGTTGAAGGAGAATTCCGACTACGACACAAATAATCGGGATACCGACTAGAAGGAACTTGAGCTTCCCCAGCGCCTCGATGACATGGGGCGTGGTGCTGGCGACGGTTTCTTCGGCCTTGTCGATTATGCCCATGGGAATATTACCTGGTTAATATGAGGCTGTGTTCTCGTTTTGCTTATGAAATCCGGAGCGCTACTGGCTAGGGTACGATGCAACCCCGTGCGAGAACAAGTATTTTAGACTCTCCCGGGACTGGTCATAATTATTATGAAATGTACCTTAATTCAGATGGCATGGTCGCCGCAATCAGCCGATCCGGGGCAACGTTCGGATAATGCTCATAAAGACCGAGAAAAAGGCAACGCCGGCCATGAATGCCCACAGGCTGCCTTTCCCCCGGTCCGGAAGTTCCTCCGAAATCACGTTGATGATGATTGCCCCGGCGACGAAGGCGGTGAAGCCGGTGGTAACCCAGACTGGTAGTGATGCGAAGCTTCCTGTGATCCAGCCAAAAAAGAGTGAGGCAGCGAATAGCCAACGCACCCTCGACCGGAACAACTTACCCATCCGGCCGCTCATCATGTGATTCATCCCCAGCAGATGGAAACCGATCGGAAGCACGGCCAGGAATACGGGAAGGATGCCGGGACGGGGGATACCGGTTGCGATATATCCAATGAGCGCGTTATAGGCACAAAATCCGGCGGCATGGGCCCAATTCCATATTGTCACCTTATGCCTGTTCTGATCGCCATAGAATTCCATTGCCTGGTAAACAAGAAACCCCAGCAATGCGAAAAAATAGAGTCGGTACCGCAGGGGTTCCCAGGTACCCTGCTCACCTATAATAATTGTCGATGTGTAATCGGATAACTTGGGAAACAGGTACAGGAAGACGTACCCGACCGCGACGCCGCCAGCGACAGACGTCCAGTGTGCGAGGCGCCTGGACAAGGTTCGCTGGAACGAATCATAAAAAATATGGACCGAGCTCAGGAGGAGAACTCCGATAAAGCTTGCCAGCATTTGCATGGAGCGCGTATCCCGCTTTAAGTGTTATGGGAATTTGATAGTATACGGCACGTTAATGTATGCAAGGCCGTTACACCACACTAGTTCTTGAGAGAAAAATGCGAAAACTCTTTACATCTATCACGCTGATAATCGCCGCCATCCCGGGTTCAATCTCCTATGCTCAGCAGGAGGCCACGGTTCGCGACGTCCTGGACGCGGACGCACAGGAGGCAATCATCCTGAACAGCGGACAGCTTGACCCCATGGATATGTCTACTCCGTTGAAATCCCTTATTAACCTGGGCCGGGCAGGTGACGAAAATGACATGGTGCGTGCGGCAGAGTTCCTGGATCTTCGTTATTTACCAGACGGGTTGAGTGTGGAGGATGGTCCGGAACTAATCCGGAAGTTGCGATTTGTCTGGACCAGGAACAACATTCTCGATCCCGGGACCCTGAGCGATTCTGCCGAGGGGCACAGGGATGACGACCTGCCATCCTATCGTGACTTGATGGGCACGATTCATATGCCTGATGAAGCGGTACCCATTTACCTGCAACGAGTACCAGGCGAAGGCGGGGCGTCGATCTGGAAGATATCCAATGCCACTGTCGCCGAGATTCCCGAATTATGGGACGAGTACGGATATGGCCCCTGGACACAGAAACTCGTCGAGATTTTGCCCGATCTGCCCCCCGTACTGGACCTCGAAAACTGGCAAATCGTATACATCCTGCTGATCTTGCTTGTTTCGTGGCCGATTGCACTATTGATAGCCTGGAGTTTGTGCAGTGCTGCCACCAGGATTAACGGCAAATACCCGCTGGCATGGATAAAGCTTTTTGGCTGGCCGACAAAGGTATTTATATTTTTTTACGTGGTCCGCATGTCCCTCACCGAGATCTCACTACCCCTGCGTGCCCGCGTAGTTTTCGAGCATGGTATCGGAATGTATGCAGCGTGGGCGTGCCTGTTGATCGGGACTATAGATTTTTTCGTTGCCTTCCAGGCGCGAAAGCTAAGGATGGCGAACCGGGAGCATGCCATCCCGCTCATCCGGCCTTTCGGGCTTATCGCAAAGTGCCTCGTCGTTATCGTATTGCTCCTGATGTGGGCGGAGAATGCCGGATATGACATGACCACCGTCATCGCCGGCCTGGGTGTCGGTAGTGTGGCAATTGCGTTGGCGGCGAAGAATACCGTTGAGAACCTCATTGGGGCAATCACGATATATATTGCAAGGCCGATATCTCCGGGTGATTTTTGTCGATTTGGAACGGTGCTGGGAACAGTCGAGGAAGTCGGTCTGAGGGCCACCCTGATCCGGACCCGGGACCAGTCTGTGGTGTACATTCCGAATGCCATTTTCGCGGCAGACGAAGTGGAAAACTATTCTGCACGGGAGCGGTTCCGCTATTTTCGGGAATTTCATATCAGGCTCGATACCAGCGCCGACCAGGTGCGCTACGTGCTTGTCGAGTTGAGGCGCCTGTTTCAGGCACATCCCAGGGTCTACGAGGATACCGTCAGTATACGATTTGATGAGGTCACGGAAGATGCGATCAATCTGCGTACAGACGCACAGATTATGACCACTGATTTTCAGGAATACCTGGCAATTGTCGAAGATTTGAACCTGCAAATACTGGATACGCTCGGTTCGAGCGGAACCTGGTTCTCTATGCCGACACGAACCGTGAGAACGGAATCAGCAGATGATCAGGACCGGGATCGAGCAGAGGAAATCCAGAAACTTGTGTCGGAGTGGACACGTGAGGACCGGCTGATGTTCCCGGACTATTCACAGGAAGACTAGCTTGTACTCTATCCTTACGATGTGCGGTACTTACTTGTCGCCGTTTTCCAGCACATAACCCGCCTCATAGATCGAGCGGATCAGCTCCTCTCCGTCGCTGTAATTCCTGGAGAAGATTCACGATTTTTTCATATTAAACTTGAGGGTTCGCCGATACAGGCTGGACTAATCCGGTGATGGGATCATAGTAATTTCCACGGAGCGAGGGGTTGATGAAAACAGTTAAGTCTTTTGAAGAAGTGTGGGAGCGCGCGTCTGATCGAAAGAATGGAGATGCGGCGCTCCGGGCCTCGTTGTCCGATCCGTTAAAGAATGAAGACCTGGCCCTGCTCCCCGAGTCGCTGTTCCTGTCTGTCATGTGCAAATGTATCTTTCAGGCCGGATTCTCATGGAAGGTGGTTGAGCAGAAGTGGCCGGGGTTTGAGGAGGCCTTCAGTGGATTCGAACCGGAAATTCTTACTACGCTCTCTGCTGCAGAGTGGGATGCATTTGCTCGTGACAAGCGGATTATTCGTAACCCCCAGAAGATCAGGGCGGTACGTGGCAACCTGTGGTTTCTGATGGATACGGCAATGGTGCATGGGAGCTTCGGCCAGTTTCTGGCGGACTGGCCGGAGACCGATCTTGTCGGTCTTTTCCGGCTGTTAAAGCGGGACGGAAAACGGCTCGGAGGTGCGACCGGCCCACGCTTTCTGAGATTTTCCGGTAAGGATACCTTTGTTCTGACCAGGGACGTGATTACCTGTCTGAAACGCCAGGGCCTGGAGATAGCCGATAACCCTGTCAGTAAGCGGGATCTGGCAGCGGTCCAGGCGGCCTTCAACCGCTGGCATGAGGAGACGGGGCTGTCCTTTCAGCACCTGAGCATGGTTATGGCGCGATCGGTGGGGGAAAATTTTGTATAGATTAGAAGTTGATGTTCGACCGGCCGCTGTCGTCATTAAACCGGGAGTTACATCTGGCTTTCTATGGGAAGTAGCCTTAAAAAGAAGTCAACTATCCTCTGCCAGCCACTGCGCGCGGGCTGTCGGCTGACCGTCCCTTCGCTTGACTCCCACCTTAGGTGGTCGTCTTCATTCAGATAGACACGCCATGCATTGTCCGGTTGCATCAATTTCTTGAGCCCGGCGCCAAGCTTTGTACACAGGCTCTGCGACTCTATATACAGGCCATTCTCGGTGTTAATTTCCACCGCACGAGGATCAAGATTAAGGGAGCCGATGAAGCAACGCTCGTTGTCCGCGCTAATTGTCTTGGTGTGCAGGGAAATGAATTCGGCTTTTACCGGTGGTACATCCGCGATATTGCGAATCTCCGCGGAGGGCTGGGAGCGAAATTCGTAGAGTTCCGCCCCGGTGGCGAGGAGTCGCTTCCGATATTTCTTGTAGTGCGAATGCGCGGCGGTGTGATTGTTCGAATCCAGCCCGCTGGTAATAATCTTTACCGAAACTCCTTTTTCCGATAGTGCAGCCAGGTCTTCCAGGAATCCCTTGTCGGGTATGAGGTAGGGAGATCCGATAATCATTTCCTCATCGGCGGGTCCCGACAGGTAATCGAGCATATCGACCAATCGTAACTCCTGGTCATCAATCTCGACCGGTACATCCTGCACGAAGTGTCCTTCGCCGCTATCCATCCTTGCCATCAACCCATCCCACTCCGTGTTCCAGTCATAGTCGTCGACCGGGTAGGACCGTAGGAATTCACTGTTTTTCTCCAGCCCCGCAGCGAGGTCCTCCAGTACGGCCTTTAAGTCTCCTTCCCCGAGTTCGCCGGAAAGGGCGCTGCCGGGATAGGCCCGGTCGACATTCCAGTATTCATCGAAGGCCTGGGATACTTCCGGGACGATGGGCCCGGCCATGAGCAGGTCCAGGTCCAGAAAGTTGTACTTCTGGCTGAGACCAAAGTACGGGTTGCCTATATTTCGGCCACCGACAATGGCCACGTGGTTATCAACCGCGAACAGCTTGTTGTGCATACGTCGATTCAGCTGTTTAAAGTTGAGCAGGAAATGACCCATGCCGCCGAGGGTGCTGTCTCGTACCCTGCCCGGATTAAATAGCTTGATCGAGATGTTCGGATGCATACTGATAGCGCCAACTGCCCTGTCGCTGGTAGAAAGCACCAGGTCATCGACCAGCAGCCGTACCCGAACACCCCGATCAGCAGCCTTTACCAGGCGGTCGAACAGGAGTCCGCTGGTGGCGTCTCCCTGCCAGATGAAATATTGAATATCGATGGAGGTGGTCGCGAGGTCCGCCAGTGCAAGCCGCCAGAGCAGGGCATCGCGTGACCCGAGTATCATCAGGAATCCCGACTGCCCCTCGCCGAAGGTCTCCGTAATCTTTGCGGTCAATTCTGCCGTTTTACCGGTGCCGGGTGATGGCAGTGCCCTCTCAAGCGGTTGGGGTCCCACCTCCGGGAGTATCGAGCAGCCGGACAGGAGGGCAACGGTCGCCAGGACCAGTGCCCTGTTGCGAGATGTAGCGACCATACCAATCCTTAATTTGATCAGAGGTTCCTTAAGCAATAACATGAAGGCCCGATATGAACCTGATTCTGTCTAACAGCGTGCAGTCTTGGAGGATGGCCTAATAGTGAACAGCTTTCAACATTTTGTACGATCTCAACAATTGTGGCATTGCCCGCGAATCTTGCTGCTTCTGTTATTTACCTGCTTTATAGCCACGCCCGCATTGGGCCAGGTGATGCTCGATGGTGAAGGCTGGCCGCGCCAGTTCGACCTCAGCGGTGCAAAGGTGACGATATACCAGCCGCAGACGGAGTCGTTCAGCAACGACAGGATCGAAGCACGCGCCGCGTTTTCAGTTACGCCGGCGGGAGAGGGCCCGTTGTTCGGGGCGATGTGGTTTTGGTCCAGGGCTGAGACCGATACGGACGAGCGACTCATACGATTTTCCGGTCTGACCGTGCAAGACATAAAGTTTCCCGAAGGGGATGAAGAGAAGATTGAGCGTTTCCGCCAGGACCTTAATGAAAAGTTCATTGACCTTGATTTTACGATGTCTCTTGACCGCTTCCTTGCAGACCTCGCGACCAGTGTGGGAGGCGCCGCAGCCGATCCGAAATACCAGAACGATGCGCCGGTATTATTCTTTGAAACGGAGCCAACGGTGCTGGTGCTGATAGACGGTGAGCCCATCCTCGCGGATACGGGCGGAGGCAAGTATAAATATGTTGTAAATACGGCGTACTTTATTGCCCGGGATCCGTCGCAGTCTCTTTATTATTTGAAGGGCGGAAACTGGTGGTACGAGTCCACCGAAGTCGAGCGTGGCTGGTCACCGGTATTGATGCCGCCGAAAGGGATCAGCGACCTTGCTGATCAGTTGTTTACCGGCGATACAGAGGACGAGGATACCAGCCTGGCTGGCCTTGACACACCACCCAAAATTATCGTCAGCACTCAGCCGGCAGAATTGATTGTCAGCAATGGCGAACCGGACTTCCGTTCAGTAGAAGATACCAACTTATTGTACTGGGACAACTCCGAAGGTGATGTGTTGATGGATATTGATACGAATATATATTTCGTGTTGGTGTCCGGGCGCTGGTTCAAATCCGCTTCCGTTGCCTCCGGTGATTGGGAATTTGTACCCGCAGGCGAGTTGCCGGAAAGTTTCAAGTCGATACCGGAAGACTCTGCCATGGCCAGCGTGCGAACCAGCGTGGCGGGTACCGAGGAAGCCAGGGAGGCAATCCTCGAGAATACTATTCCGCAGACCGCCGAAATCAATCGGCGCACGGCGACGGCGGCAGTCAGCTATGACGGTGACCCCGAGTTCGTGGTTATCGACGGAACGGAGGTCCAATATGCCGTCAATGCGGATAAGCAGGTGCTAAAGATAAATGAACGATTTTATCTTGTCGATGAAGGCGTCTGGTTCGATTCCGCGAGACCAATGGGTCCATGGGAAGTCAGTACCGAGGTGCCCGACGAGGTCAATGATATCCCGCCGGATTCACCGGTTTACCCGGTAAAGTACGTGTACATCTACGACTATACCCCGGAGGTAGTCTACGTAGGATATACGCCGGGCTATTATGGTTCCTATGTCTATGGCGGCACGGTTATCTATGGTACCGGCTACTATTATAGCCCGTGGTACCGGAGTTACTACTATCCCAGGCCGGTGACCTATGGCTTCGGGGTTCATTACAATCCATATTCCGGATGGGGTTATTCGTTGGGGGTCAGCTTTGGATGGTTGAATATAGGGTTCTCGTCGGGCTGGGGGTACTGGGGGCATTCCGGTTATCGCTACGGTTACAGGCATGGTTATTACCATGGCGCACGACATGGCTATTATGCGGGTCGGCGCAATGGCTATATCAGCGGATATGCAGCGGGACGGACAATCGGTTATCGCGCAACGGCGCGAACCACGCAGTATAATCGCTACGCCGCCACTAATGCGTATACACGCCGGGCCAATGGTGTTAATCGTTCCAGTGTCAGAATCTCGGCCACGGCCAGCGTCGCAAGGGCGAACGCTACAACCGCCACCACTCTGAATAACAATATCTATTCGGATCGAAACGGCAATATCTATCGTCGTGACAATAACGGAAGTTGGCAGCAGCGTAGCAACGGGGACTGGGGCTCCAGCGAAATGGCCGGTACGTACAGCCAAAGGAGCAGTGGGACGTCAAGTGGATCGACGCAAAGGAGTACCCAGCAGAATCTCAATCGATCCTATGATGCCCGCAGTCGCGGTACACAACGCACACAATCTTACCGCAGTGCCAGGCCGAGCGGCGGCAGGGCGGGTGGCGGCCGGCGCAGGTAGAATATTCGCGGCGTGTCACAGCGACCAATACCGGACTCATGTCTCGAACGAATTAGGGAAGTGGGATCGAAAACTTTACCTGCACCCATTAAAGAGTCGTCAAGTTTGCATACGCCAGTACCAGCCACTTGCTTCCAGCCGCCTCAAAATTGACCTGTACGCGTGCATAGTCACCCCTGCCTTCGATATGCACAACTACGCCATCCCCGAACTTGGGGTGGCTGACCTGGCCCCCAACACTTACGTCCCCGTCGCCCTCGTCTGCCATACCCGGCGATACGGCAGGGGGATTGTAGCTATACTCCTTCGCGGCGCGCGTTACCCGTATCTCGGACAGGAACTCGCCCGGCACTTCGGCGAGAAAACGCGATGGCCGGGTGTAATTTTCCCGACCATAAAGTCGGCGTACCTCGGCATGGGTCAGGTAGAGCTGTTGCATGGCCCGGGTCATGCCGACGTAGCACAAGCGCCGCTCCTCTTCGAGCCGACCGGGTTCCTTGATCGAGCGCTGATGCGGGAACAGACCTTCTTCCAGGCCGGTAAGGAAAACCAGGGGAAACTCCAGTCCCTTTGCAGAGTGGAGGCTCATTAACTGGACGCAGTCTTCCCATTCTTCTGCCTGGCCTTCGCCTGCCTCAAGTGATGCATGGGACAGGAAGGCATCCATGGGTTTGAGGCCGTCATCTTCTTCGTGCTCGAAATTGCGTGCGGCAGATATCAATTCCTGGAGGTTTTCCACCCTTGCCTGGCCCTTCTCTCCCTTCTCTTTCTGATGATGTTCGATGAGCTTGCTAAGCTCCAGCATGATCTCAATCCTTGCTGTCAGGTCCTGGCCGCGAAATTGTCCGGTCATCTCTTCTATCAAAGAATGGAATACTGTCAGCGAACCCCGGGCGCGGCCGCTAAGATCGTTGCCCCGCAGCATGATCTCCATAGCGTCCCACATGGGAAGGTCCTTTCCCCCGGCATACGCCCTGATTTGCTCAAGGGTTTTATTGCCAATCCCCCGGGTGGGCGTGTTGACCACGCGCTCGAATGCCGGGTCGTTCTGCCGGCTGCTGCAAAGTCTGAGATAGGCAAGCGCATCTTTTATCTCGGCCCGCTCAAAGAATCGGAGTCCGCCGTACACCCGGTAGGGCATGCCGACATCGAGGAGGATCTCTTCGAAGACACGAGATTGCGCATTTGACCGGTACAGGACAGCGACCTCGCTTCGGAGACCGCCATTATCTGCCCAGGCTGCAATTCTGTCGATAACAAAGCGCGCCTCATCTGTCTCGTTATACGCGGTATACAGCTTAACCAGTTCGCCTTCGGCGCCGTCAGTCCATAGTTTCTTGCCAAGTCGACCGTCATTACGAGAAATGACCCCGTTGGCGGCACTGAGGATATTGCCCGTTGAGCGGTAGTTCTGCTCTAGCCGAAACGTCTGCGTGCCTGGAAAATCCCGCTCAAATTGCAGGATGTTTTCGACTCGTGCCCCGCGCCAGCCGTAGATGGACTGGTCATCATCACCTACAGCGAAGAGGTTTCGGCTTTGCCCGACAAGCAATTTGAGCCAGTTGTACTGTATCGAATTGGTGTCCTGGAACTCGTCTACGAGGACATGCTGAAAGCGTTTTTGATATCGTTCACGCAGGATTTGGTTGTCCTTGATAAGCTCAAAGGCGCGGAGCAACAGCTCGGCGAAATCCACCAGGCCGAAGCGTCGGCACAGGCCCTCGTATTTTTCGTATATTCCTAGGAGGGTGCGCTGTTGCGGGTCGGGACCTTGTGGCACCTGGTCCGGCCGACGGCCCTCTTCCTTGTGGGCATTGATAAACCACTGTACCTCGCGAGGGGGCCAGTATTCTTCGTCCAGGGCCAGCTCCTTCATTGATCGCTTGATAAGTCGCAGCTGGTCGTCACTGTCGAGAATCTGAAAGTCCTGAGACAGACCCGCCTCTTGCCAGTGTTGCCGAAGCAAGCGATGGGCCAGACCATGAAATGTACCCATCCACATGCCACCGACCGGAAAGCCGAGCATTTTTTCAATCCGGCCACGCATTTCCCGGGCGGCCTTGTTGGTAAAGGTGACTGCCAGGATGGAAAGAGGGGATATTTCCATCGCCTCGACTAACCAGGCAACCCGACAGGTCAGTACACGGGTCTTGCCACTGCCCGCTCCGGCCAGGACCAGTATGGGTCCGGGGGGCGCAGCCACTGCTGCGCGCTGCGCATCATTGAGCTCATCGAAGATATGGGAAACATCCATTACGGGACTAGTGCTCTTATTCTACGGTAACGGACTTTGCCAGGTTGCGCGGCTTGTCGATATCGGTCCCCTTTATCAGGGCAACGTGATAGGCAAGCAGCTGCAATGGTATTGTGTAGATTATCGGCCCAATAAACTCGTTCACCGGGGCGACATTAACGACCGTTATATCCTCGTCGGATTCCAGTCCCGTGTCGGGGTCAGCGAAGACGATCAGCTTCCCCCCACGCGCGCGAACGGCCTCTAGGTTAGACTTGAGCTTCTCCAGAAGATCGTTATTGGGGGCGACGGCCACCACCGGCATCTTCTCATCTACCAATGCAAGGGGGCCGTGTTTGAGCTCACCCGCCGCATAGGCCTCGGCATGGATATATGATATTTCCTTCAGTTTCAGAGCCCCCTCCATGGCGATCGGATAGTATTCTCCGCGACCGAGGAACAGGGCATGCTCCTTGTCAGCAAAGCGTTGTGCAACCCCTTTAATCTCCTCTTCCAGCTGTAAAGCCTGCTCGACCTTTGCCGGAAGTGTACGCAGTTCATGGATCAGTGCTGATTCATCCGTTGCCTGGGTATTGCGTCGGCGCAGGGCAATGCCCAGCATCAGCAAGGCGACGAGTTGGGTAGTAAATGCCTTGGTCGATGCAACGCCGATTTCGGGCCCGGCGTGCGTCATGATCGATAGCGCACTGCCGCGCACCAGCGAACTCTCCGGCACGTTGCATATGCACAGGGTGTCCGTGTAACTGAGCTCTTTGGCCATATTGAGCGCAGCCAGGGTGTCTGCCGTCTCGCCGGATTGGGATATGGTGACGAAAAGTGTGCCGGGCTGGACGACGTGAGAGCGATAGCGGTATTCGCTGGCGACCTCGACGTCACAGCGTATACCGAGTTCTTCAAACCAGTAACGGGCCACCATTGCGGCATGAAAACTGGTTCCGCAGGCAACGAACTGTACCTGTTCCACGCGGTCAAGTATCTTTCCAGCAGCGACACCAAATGCCTGCTCGAGCAGGCGATCGCCTGAAAGGCGCCCTTCCAGCGTATCGGCTATCGCACGTCCCTGTTCATGGATCTCCTTGGCCATGTAGTGCTGAAACGAACCGAGGTCGACCGAATCTTCGCTAAGACTACTGATGTGGACGGTCCTCTCCACGATATCGCCCTTGACATCGTAAATGGTTGCGCCATTCACCGTCACTTCGGCGACATCTCCGTCCTCGAGTACGATGTATCTTCGCGTCACCGGCAGTAGGGCCGACATATCGGATGCGATAAAGAACTCACCCTCTCCCAGCCCTACCAATAACGGTGAGCCCCGCCGTGCGGCGATCAACGTTCCGGCGACGTCATTGGCTATCACTCCAAGGGCGTAGGCGCCAACCAGTTCATTGACTGTCGCACGAACGGCCGATAACAGTTTATGACCATCCGAGAGATGAGATTCAATCTGGTGCACAATGACTTCGGTATCCGTTTCGGAACTGAACTCATAGCCGTTCTTGAGCTGTTCACGACGCAGATCCTCGTAATTTTCAATGATTCCGTTATGAACTACCGCAACGCGTTCGCGCGATACATGGGGGTGTGCATTGTGCTCGGCCGGTTTCCCATGTGTTGCCCAGCGCGTGTGTGCGATACCAATATTTCCGGATATATCCGAGCTGTTTACCAATGAGCTCAGAACATCAACCCGGCCCAGGCTTCGCTTGCGCTCAAGTTGCCCCTGGCCGGTGATGACCGCCAATCCGGACGAGTCGTAGCCCCGGTATTCCAGTCGTTGCAAGCCGTCCAGTAACACCGGCGTTACATTGCGATCAGCGATTGCTCCAACAATTCCACACATGGTCAAATATCGTATTTTTCGGGTTCCCGGGTGTCCTGTTCTGCCGGAATCAGCTGGCCGGCTTCTTTACGGGTCTCTTCCAGCCGGAAATATTTCTCTGTCGGTTGCGCGATACTGCTAGGGAA
>PVMK01127593.1_pt1 | contig 37099 bp, 44 predicted proteins | sample 1853481 | NCBI WGS metagenome assembly PVMK01 (sample SAMN08533507, study PRJNA380276) | Marine sediment metagenome, whole genome shotgun sequencing project. | reverse complement strand
GATTTAAGAATTCATTTACACTTAAATCACTTGAAGGCAAAAAAAAATATTGCTGACTGGCAGGTCAAACAAGCTGGTGAAGCAGTAAAATTATTTATTAACCATTTCAGGGATGGTGACAAATCAGGTCTGTATTCCGGTAAATCTGAATGCAAGCAGCAACCTAATGACATTTCGCAGATCATCGAACAATTGCGTAGCGCAATACGAATTAAACATTATGCTTACAGCACGGAACAAACTTATATAAAATGCACAAAAAAGTTTTTTACTTACATCTACGATAAAGCGAATAAAAATGTCGATATCGCTAAACTGAATTCAGCTGATGTTCGTGATTATCTAAGCTACCTTGCGCTTAAAAAGAGAGTTTCAGCCTCTACCCAAAACCAGGAATTTAGCGCTCTGCTGTTTCTCTTCGAAAATGTTCTTAATACGAAACTGAGCGACTTAAAGGATACCGTCCGGGCAAAAAAAGGCCAACGATTGCCGGTTGTATTTAGCATCGATGAAGTTAAAGAAGTTTTCAAGCATCTTAAGGGCTTACATAGTTTAACTCTGGAATTAATATATGGATCAGGGCTTCGCCTGAAGGAACTGGCGCGCATGCGGGTAAAAGATGTTGACTTTGGTTCAGATCTAATAATTGTGAGAAATGCGAAAGGAGACAAGGACAGATCAACAATATTTCCTGAATCAATAAAAAACCGGTTACGGAAACATCTGGAAGGTGTAAGAGTAACGCATAATAAAGACCTTGAAGCCGGACATGGAGAAGTATATTTGCCTGATGCTCTATCGCGTAAATATCGCAATGCTCCGAAAGAATGGCACTGGCAGTATGTATTCCCCTCAACAAATCTTTCGGTTGACCCGAGAAGCGGAAAGATAAGACGTCATCATATAAGTGGTAAGTCCCTTCAAGATGCGATGAAACGTGCTTTAATAAAATCCGATATCCCTAAACACGCGTCAGTGCATACTCTAAGACACTCCTTTGCCACCCATCTGCTGATGGCCGGGGTCAATATCAGGGAGATACAGGAACTGTTGGGGCACAAGAACGTTGAAACGACGATGATCTACACACATGTTATAAGAGAATTATCAGGCGCACCCAGGAGTCCGCTTGATGAGCTTCTCAAAGACATTAAAGGCTCATCGTGAAAGAGAGTGGGTAAATCATAGTGAAATGGGTAAAATTATGATTTATAAAATCTCCCCTAACCCCTCTTTTCCAAAGAGGGGGACTAATACACGCTGAAATATTTATAATTTATCCACTCGATTACACGAAGACCCATTATGAAATCCCCCCTTGCCCCCCTTTTCCAAAGTGGGGAATTGAAAGGAAAACCGCCGCAAAGACAGTCGGGTATTGATAAGAAATAAAAGGAGTGATCACTGATCTTGAAGTTTAATATCCGGATACGCCCTGGATGTTGGGGCCCATAATCCTGATTGAATCATAAGGATTGATTTTCGTTCTTCACTATCTTGACAGCTAACTCTTCAGGATGAGGGGCCAGTCCCTGAGATATACCGAAGGTTTCATCATTGATCCCCAGCCCCTTCCTCTCCTCAATGCTGAGTTCCCTCATGGTTTCTGAATTTATCAGAAAGTCAATATCATAAAAATAAATGTCGATCAGATTATCAAAATTAATTTCTTCAATATAATACCCACCGACTTTAGACGCTCTTTTCTTTTCATTAATAGAGGAAGCTTCCTTAACCCTGACATTGTGGACTTCACATAAGTACTGCAGAGTGTCATAAAGAAGCAGATAGTGGTAATCATTAAGATAATATAATCCAGATCGCCTGTGGCAGACCAGCATTCTCTTCAGGGTCTTAAGGGCTGTTTCACAGTTGAACACCCTGCCTGCAAATGGCAGCAGATTTTCAAGTACAGATCTTCTGTCCACACTGTAATTCATCGATGATTTTACGGTATTGAGTTGATCGATCATAAACGTTATACCGTCTTGCAGTATTGCCATGAATATTTTATCCGGCGGTGTTTGAAATCTGAGCATTTGCTGTTTCTCCTGATCTTCACCATAGTATAATCACATTAACAGCGTTTGGCCATAGATAAATTAAAGCTGTCAGCAGTCATTCCCGAGGCCTGTCTGCCGATACCTGTCTGCCGGAGGTAGAGGCAAGTCTGTTGATCGGGAGTCCATGGTTCGACCAGTCTGGATTCCGGCTCTAAAGACCTGCCTACCGGCAGGCAGGCTACCGGAATGACAGAGAATGGGGTATGTGTTAGTAACGCAGGGGCATATTGCTATACGCCAGAAATTAAAAAATGCGAATCAACACGTAAGGGCGTAGCATGCTACGCCCCTACAAAAATACACGTGATAATGAAAAAGAAGGGGCGGTTCGCAAACCGCCCCTTCTAATATTTATTTATGAATATTCAGGAATAATTATTCCGAAGTTCTTTTTGGAGGAGGGGGAACGTTACGCCGCACCCTTCGTGGTCTTCTCTGGCGGGGCTTTGTAGCAGGCTTCACAGATTTTTTTGCACTTCGATCAGCTCTAACAGACTTTCTTCTGGAAGTCTTAATCCCTTTGTCTTCTCTTAACTTTACTTCAAATTTCTCACCACCTCTTACAAGCACCACTTTGTCTTCCATGATTTCTGAAATGGTATAACCGGCTATCTGTTCATTGAGTTTGTATGACTTGGTGGACTTGGATTCAGTGTCCTGAAGAATGGCGGTCTTAAGATTGTTAAGGATGATTGTGCCAAACAGTTTGGGTGGGTTTTTAGGTGCTGCTGTCTCTTCTTTTTTCTCAACCTTTTTTTCCGAAGCTGACCTTGATGGCCTGAACAGGTCCTTTTGTGTTATCACTTCATATAAAGTCTCATTAAAAATCTGGGCTCTTCTCTTGGTTATATCCTTTTCTTTTTTCTGCTTGATCTCTAAAGGTGAAGGCATTCCCTCAGTAGCCCTGAAAGTTCCGTAAAGTTTAAATCCCAGGAAACTTAACACTATTATCAAAATCAGATTTATTAAAAAATAATTACGCAGCATTCTTTGCCTCTTTTTTATTCTTGTCTTCCTTTTCTATATTACGGATAAATCCAGTTACTACCAGGGTTGTATATATCTCTTCAGGCCTGCTTATATTGGTTACCCTGATTTTAATTTCAGAAACTGTAAGAAGGTAAGCTGATTTCCTTAACCTGACCATAAGGTCCTGTAGACTTTTTGTGGTTGTTGAAAACCCTATTTCAACAGGAATGCCAAGGTAATTTTCAAGTATAACAGGATTGAGTGTCCTTTCAAGCTTCACATCAATGTTTGATATTGCAGCAGTGTCTTTGAGAAATTTCTGAAGATCTGCTGCCGCAACAGGCGGGGTACTCCCCTTTAAAAGAGTGTTTTCCAGCCTCTTAAGCTCAGCTTTAACTTTCTTCGCCTGATTATCAATGTTTTTACTTTCAGCTATCCTGTCCAGTTGTTTCTGAAGCATATAATATTTATCGCCGGAAAAATCCTTTAGCCTGTCTTTGGTAACGTCATACCATGTAAAGAGCTGAAAGGCCATTATTATAAAGACAGCAAGTCCCCCTATTATAAGGACCTTTTTTTCTCTCTCATTTACTTTTATTGGAATATTAAATTTCATCAGTTCTTTTTCTCTTCTACATTTTGTTTACTGCCTGGTCTTACAATTTTTGCACTCAGTTTAAACTGTTCCTTTTCCTTTGTTTTCTTGATGGGACCGACAAACTCGACCTTTTCAAAGAAAGGAGAATCTTCCAGGAGAGAAATCAATGATGATGATGAAGCAGCAAACCCGTTTATAATAAGTTCACCTCCTGGTTTCTTTTTGTCTTTCAACTTGATTCCTTTGAAATTAAGGTTTGATATCCATGAATCATCAGGTATTACACCGGTAAGCTCCGCAAGAATTTCAAGTGAAAATTCATTGTCTTTGATTTCCTGTAATAACTTAACTCTTTTCTCAAGACGACCAATTGCTACTATCTTTTTTTCAAGGGCCTGAACCTTCGGTTCATTTTCTGCAAAGGCTATCTCCATCATGGCCAGGTGGTTTTTTTGCTTGACTGCGTCTGTAACCACAATACCAATAACCATAATAAATATGAGCGCAAGAAATATTTTTGTTACCAGTGGTGCAATTTTGTTAATTCTGAATTCAACCTTATGGGGAAGCAGATTGGTTGTATAAGTCCCCAGCCCCAGTCCGGAATAACACGCTCCCACAGATGGAAGGATATGACTTATGTCCTTACCATTAAGCTGTCCAGATATAGTTTTCACCTGCTCAACATCCATTCCCAACATCTCTTTAAGGTCATCTGAAGAACCTGCTCCAATAGCAGAGATATTCCCTGCTATTATGAGTCTGTTGAAATGCCCGGATGCTATTGTTGATTGCATCTCTGTCATATAAGACCTTATTTCACTAATCGATTCATCTAACGGCTTTGTAGAATTCAAAATAATTGACTTAAGATTTATACACATTCCATCCCTGCTGATAGCCATACTTGCACTGCCCTTTTCGACATAGATAGAGATATTTGTCTCTCCCTTTTTCCCAAGCATGTCCGACTTTCTGACAATCCCGAGTATGTCCTGCCATCCTCCGACTTTTATCTCATTAAGCTCAATCGTGTTAAGCACAGAAAGTGAAGATGTTGTTATTGCATCAGGCTTAAGAGAAAGTTTCTCAAGAAATCCATTAATAAAATCTATTTTCCCTTTTTGAACAGCAACGAATACCATGGAGTACATCGAATCCCTCTCATCCATAATAAAATAATCATAAGCAACTTCATCAATTTCAAAAGGGATATGACGTTCTATCTCAAACCTCATGAGATTAGCTATTGCACTGGTCCCCTTGCCTTTCATGGACGGGACATCAATAAACCTGGTAATTGTCCATCTATCAGGAATGCTGACAAAAACTTTGCTGACGTCAATTCCGTTCTGGATAATAAAATCCCTGAGTTCATCAGGAACACTTTCATCATCTTTAAAAGAAAAAGTGGAAGATGCCAACAGGGAAATGCCGGAGAGGTCGTTTTTAAAATAAGTCGCAACGATGGAATCTTCTCTGAATTCCATGCTGATAAATTTTCCAGACAGTTTATCCGATAAAATTGTCATTCCAGTACAATGTCTCCAGGTTATTTCCTAATAATTTAACTACAACTTTGACTCTTCTCTTTACAGAGCCATCCATATTCTTTCCGGTAGAAAGGATCGTGAAATATTCCGATGAAATCTTGCTCTTGCCTATAGCTTTATATATAGGAAGTCCTGTTTCCCGCAAAATTTTTGCTTGTTCTGCAATTGTCAAACCCAATGCAACAACAAGGACCGATTCTGCAGCAGTGTTAATGTTTATCAGGTTTGATCCATATACCGTAAGGTATTGTGCAACTCCCTTATAATATTCTTCGTCATCTTCTTCTTTATCTTTAGATCCATAAAAAACATCTTTAGTGATCCCTTTAACCAGTAACAGTTCCTCGATAGTGCTAAAAGGCCCGTCTTTACTGCTATAAGGGTTTTCAAGAGATTTATAATAATCCTCCTCAGCACCGTTCAGCCTGTGCAGCTCATTTTTATCCCTCCAGTCAAATATGGAATCAACTATTATATCCACATCAGTAACATCAATGCCAGAATCAAGAAAAAGAACCTTTAGCTGGCCTTCAGTAGCAGTGTTAATGTTCAGCTTGCCGTCTTCATCTGTAATCTTATATTCAAAACTTCCCTTTCCAATCTCAGCTTTCCTTGAAGGTCTCTCTTCCTCCTCCTCTCCAAACATCAACATGTCCTCTTCATCAAGATACATAACTTCTGCTCTATTAATTAATAGCAATTCAAGCTTGGCCTTCTCTATTCCGGCAAGTGCAAGCTGATAAGCTTCCTCTTCTTCCTTAAAGTTTCTGGCTATATTTAGTTCGGTCCTCATCGTAAAGGAAAATTCTCCTACAATGGCTGTCAGAACAACTATCACCCATACCACCAGTATGAGCGCCACCCCTCCGGTCTCATTGTATAAGGCACCGGGCTGATGCTTATTTTCATTCCTGTTAAAAAATATCACTCTAACTCTTCTTCCCTCTTCATTGATGAGCCATGCATCAGATTAATCCTGAAGGGTTGGAAATACGAGAGCTTTACCCTCACAGCATCAGGTACTGCATCTTCATTTTCCCATGAGTCCTTCCATTCTTCCTCATGACTGACATAATATTCAAATAAAACCTCTTCAATATCAGAAGCCAGGATCTCCTCATCGCCTTCAATATTATCCAAAATATCTTTGTCAGGAAGCAGCCCTTCCTTGTAATAAAGTACCCCTTCATCATAAGAGTACCTCACCCATTTTAGACCTCCATAGGAACTATCCACTAAAGTTGTAACAAAGAGTATTGAATCATCTTCACCCTGGAATACAATTGATTCCTGGACATCATCATCCAGTTTAGTCCTGTAAAGATAAAAAGATTTTAACTGCTGCGTCAGCATACCGGACAGGATGCGTAATTGCTGTGTCTCAACTGTTTCTGCCTCACCTTTTTCCCAGGAATTGATCCCTAGTCTGAAACCCTGTCCGATTATGAGCAATACTAATGTCAAAATCGTAATGGATACAATCAGCTCAAGAATTGTAAAACCTGTTTTGGATAATATTGCGTTGGATATTTTTTTATCCGAAAATATCACCATCTGTTTACTGACATAATTCATATAAATGCTGTCCTTATTAAATGACATAAACTCCATCTGAGATAGTGTCAAATACATATCAGCTTTCATCAATTGGAATGGTCTTCAAACTGACCAGCTGAATAGACTTAGGCCTTCTCAACGAATCGCCCCACGATATAATTACTTTTAATTTCATTAACTTAAAGTTACTATCTTCAGGTTCTTCGTAAGGTGTGAGTTCTGTCTGCCAGTTAAATCCATCAACAAAATTCCCACTGTCCGCTATTGGATCAAAGGAGAGTTCCTCCATTATATTCTTTGCATGAACAACAGCCCGTGTATAGTCACATGAAGTCCTGCTGGCCCTTAATCCTCCTGCAAAAAGCTGCATTATCATCACAAAACTTATACTTACAATTGAAAAGGCAATAATAACCTCTATGAGTGTAAATCCGGAATTTTCTTTATTCTTCACCCTTCTCCACTTCAACCTTTCCTGTTATTCTATTTACATCGATAAAGAAAATTGACCCGTTTTCATTCTCCAGTTTGATTGTTCCACCTGAAGAATTACCCTGAGGGAAAAATTCCATATACAGGACATCCGAATCATCATCATTTAATGAGATCAGCAGGTCTTCAGGCAAAGGTCTGTCAATAACCGGAAGCAACTCCTTCTCTTCATTATCTTCTTCATTTTCAGTTTCATCTTTATGAGCATACAACCTTATTGCTCCTTCCTCTTTATTGATGACAAAACAGTAAGTCCGTTTTTCTGATACAGAATGATTTCTTGCATACCTGAGGACAGATGAAATCTCTTTTGTAACAGTCTTCATCGCAAGTCCGTCAGAGCCTCTACCTATCATTATGCCCACAAGACCCGAAGCAATTCCAATAATCACTAATACAATAATTAGCTCTATAAGAGTAAATCCGGCCCTGCCTGACTGAGTCCCATGAAATTTCAATTTATATTTATCAGGACATTGATGTCTTTCAGTCTGCATCGTCTTATCGCCATATTATCTCAGACCTTTCCAGCTGAAAATGTCCCTGTCTTCACCCTCACCACCTTCAGAAGCGTCTGCACCTAAAGAATACAGATCATAATCTCCATGGTTGCCAGGTGATTCATAAATATATTCCCTCCCCCAGGAATCAAAAGGGATCTCGTTTTTCCTTAGATATGGGACCGTTCCCATTCTTCAGCTCCGGAAACTTCTGAAATCAATGCCTCATGGCCCTCACCTGTTGAAGGGTACTTTCCAACATCAAGACGATAGGAATCAAGGGCCGTGCCAAAAAGCTCTATCTGCGCATAAGTAGCATTTGTCTTGGCGGTCTCAAGCTTACCAAACATTTTAGGAACTACAAGGGCAGCCAGAAGTCCCAGAATAATCATGACAACCATTAATTCTATCAGCGTAAAACCACGTTGACATCCAGATAATACTTTTCTTTCATTATTTCTCATTAATAAACCTCCATAGAAAGCAATTCTTAGTTCTTAATTCTTAGTTCTTAGTTATCTAAAACGGCAATTCATTAATGCTGAATATTGCAGTAAGCATGGCAATAACAATAAAGCCCACCACTATTCCCATTACCAAAATCAAAATCGGTTCCAGCAGTGCCAGCATACGTTTTACCGTTGTCCTGACCTCTGAATCGAAACGGTCAGCAATCTTGATCAGCATTTCATCCAGTCTTCCTGTCTCTTCTCCAACAGTAACCATGTGTACTGCCAGGGGAGGAAAAATTTCACTGTTTCTCAAAGGCTCAGCTATTCCCCTTCCTTTTCTGGTGGCCTCCCTGACTGAAGCAATTATCTCGGATATTTTTTCACTTCCAAGAGTGCCTTTTACTATCTGGAGAGCATTAAGTATAGGCACTCCACTACTTAGCAGAGTACCAAAGGTCCTTGAAAACCTGGACACAGCAGCCTCCTTGTATAGTTTGCCAAACAAAGGAAGATTAAACTTCAATTTATCCCAGTAACGTCTCCCCTTCTCAGTTTTTATATACTTTTTTATTGCTGCTATACCTGCTAATAGTAAAAGCAATATCAACCACCATGATTCTATCAGGACATTGCTTATAGTCAACAATATAACTGTTGCTAAAGGCAGTGTCTCTCCCATGTCAGTAAATATCTTTGAAAACTGCGGCACCACAAATGTCAGCAGGATTATAACTGCAGCGCCACCGACAAAACTCAAAAGGGCAGGATAAATAAGAGCTGATCGGACGTCTTCTTTTAATGCCTGGGAATTCTCCAGGTAAACCGCCATTCTCGTTATTGTGTCCTCTATGAAACCACCGGCCTCGCCGGCCTTCATCATATTTACAAAAAAGATAGGGAAAACAGCAGGGAATTTTGCCAATGCTTCAGAAAAAGATTTTCCGCTTCTAACCTGTGACATCAAATCCTGCAAAAGCTCCTTGAGCTTTGGCTTCTCAGTAAGATCAGCAAGGATTGATAGAGACCTGTCAAGAGTAAAACCGGCCTCAAGCAGCACTCCCAGTTGATATGTAAAAGTCATAATGTCTTTTTCACGTACCCTGCCCTGGATTGTCGACAGAAAACGGCTTAATGCTCCCTCCTGATCGACCGCTCTGCTCACCTTTAACGGGAAATAACCCATCTCCTGAATACGGTCAATAGCTGAGCGCTCATTTGCCGCTTCTATTGTATCATTAACAATGTTCCCTTCCCTGGTGGTTGCTTCAAAACGGTAAGTATCCATCAGATCCCCTCTTGGGAAACCCGGAGCACTTCTTCAATACTGGTTATGCCCTCGCTGACCTTTTCCCAACCGCTGTCTCTCAATACCTGCATCCCCTTTTCAACCGCCTTTTGTCTGATAATGTCAGCGCTTGTTTTATCAAGAATTAACCTTCTTATCTCACCATCAACAACCATCATTTCAAAAATACCTGTTCTTCCGCGATAGCCTGTATGCCTGCATTCGTCACATCCAACGCCATGATAGGTGGTAACTTTAGACAGGTCCAGCTCGGCCTTATCAATTACTTCCTGATTAGGTATATAGGCCTCTTTACAGACCGGACATATGACCCTGACCAGTCTCTGGGCCAGAACACCTATCAGGGATGAAGATACAAGAAATCCTTCTATACCCATATCAAGCAGTCTTGTAACAGCACCCGGCGCATCATTGGTATGAAGTGTACTGAAGACCAGATGTCCTGTGAGCGCTGAATGGATAGCAATTTCTGCAGTTTCAACATCTCTGATTTCACCGACCATAATAACATCAGGGTCCTGCCTTACAATATGTCTTAAGCCGCTTGAAAAGGTAAGGCCTATCTTGGGCTTGACCTGTATCTGGTTAATGCCGTCTATCTGATATTCTATAGGATCTTCTACCGTAATGATTTTTTTATCGTCAGAATTTATCTTATTCAATGAAGCATATAATGTTGTCGTTTTACCGCTGCCCGTAGGTCCTGTAACAAGCAGCATGCCATAGGGCATAGTAATCAGATGTTCATACTTTGCCCTTGCCTCGGCAGGAAACCCGATATGATCAAGCACTATAAAATCGCTTCCCCTGTCAAGTATCCTCATAACTATGCTTTCACCATAAATCGTCGGGATAGTAGAGACACGGAGATCTATGTCTCTCCCTGACACCCTCAATTTGATCCTGCCGTCCTGGGGCAGTCTTCTTTCAGCGATATTAAGCCTGGACATTATTTTCACCCTTGATATAACTGCAGGCTGAATTCTCTTTGGCAGAGATTCAACTTCTGTGAGCGCACCGTCAATTCTGTACCTGACCTTGACATTGTTCTCAAAGGGTTCTATATGTATATCACTTGTTCTCCCTTCAACAGCACGGGTAATGAGCATATTGACGAGCTTGACTATAGGCGCCTCAAATGCCATGTCCCTCAGATGATGAACATCTTCCTCCAGCTCCAGCCCATCAGTTTCAGTCTCTTCTTCTCTCATGCCCTCCATAATGTTGGTCATCTGGACATTACCGCCAAAGTACTGCTCAATAGCTTCCATGATGTCCTTTTCACTACTGAGGAAGATTTCAGGAGATTTCTTTGAAAATATCTTCAGGGCATCTATTACATATTCATTTAAAGGATCGGCAGTTGCAATCTTCATAACGCCGTTGTCCATACCAATGGGCACAAATTTATACTGCTTCATGAATTTGACCGTAGGATATGCTTCACTCGGGATTGTTTTGGGGAATTCAGTAAACTTCAGATATTTTAGATCAAGCTGGGAACTGAGGGCCAGGAGCATATCATCTTCAGATATGAAGCCCAGGGTTACAAGTATTTCGCCAAGACGACCTTTGAGAACGGCCTGCTCTTTTAGAGCTATCTCAAGCTTTTCAAGGGTTATCAGGTTCAGGTTAAGCAGTGTCTTGCCTAAAAGACCTGCTTTTTCTATTCCTGTTACTTCATCGCTCATCGGCTTTGGAAGATTCTAAATCCTCGGGAAAATGCACATTGGCCTTATCTTGACTTGTGCCGAGAAATTTTTTCATATCTTTAAGTTGGCCAAGGAATTGACTTGTAATCAATTCCCCCTCTGTCCTGTTGGTTATTACATGAGGAATAATAATTATTATTAACTCGGTCTTTTCTGTAGAATATTTATTATGACGAAAGAGATTACCTAATATCGGTATTGAACTTAAAAGCGGTATCCCTTCATACTCTCTGGTTTCTTTCTCTTCAATTATTCCGCCAATCACTATACCCTGCTTATCAGGAATAACAACTGAAGTTTTAGTCTTTCGAGTAGAAAAGGCAGGGTATGATATTCCTCCTACAGTAGCGTCAGCAAGGACATCAGATACTTCCTGCTCAATATCAAGTACAACTGTCCTTTCATCATTTATGGATGGTTTAATTTTCAGTTTCTTACCAACTGTCTTATATTCAATGTTCTGTGTAGTTTGATCAGTAAGAGTTGTATTTGTTGTGCTTGTGGCAGTAGGTATGTCCTTGCCTACTTCTATACTTGCCTCTTCCTGGTCCCTTACGAGCAGCCGGGGACTCTGGAGTATATTTACTCTGGTTTTACTGGCCAGAGCACTTAATAAAGCTGATAATTTTTCAGGTTTAAACAGACGATAAGTAAGCCCGCCACCTGATGCGAGTGTTCCAAGAGTTGGCACTTCAGTTTGGAGGGAGTTTGTGGGAGTACCTGCCTTGTTCCGCACCAGTCCTGTGTAATTATCAAAAGTATGAAGCACGGACCACTGAACACCGGTTTCTTCTCCGCCGGTAACTAAGACTTCAGCTATTATAGCTTCGATCAGGACTGATCGGGGATAGACATCAATCTTTTTGATCAACTCTGCCATTTCCCTGTAAACACCTGGAGGCGCCAGAATAATCAGAGAGTTCGTTGGTTCAAATGTGATAATTTCTACCCTGCTGCTGGATTCATTAGAAGATTTCCTTCTTGGAGCAACGCGTGATTTCTTGGTCTTCTTGGATGTGGCTTTTTTTGATGTCTGGGTCGTTGCTCTCCTCGTGGTCTTGACATCAGTTTCATAAAGCGTGCCCAGAATACCAGCTATAGTTTCAGCTTCTACATTCTGGATAGGATGGACAAAAACATTCTGGCCTGACATGACCTCTTCATCCAGTTTCTTTATCCATCCGGTGACGGTCTTCAATAGAGTCGGGCTGCCTGAAAAAACCACAAGGCTGTTGATCCTCTCTATCGGAACCAGGGCAATTCCCTCTCTTGTAAGGTTTAATGCATTAAGCACTTCAGTCAGCTCATTGGTCAGGGTAAGAACATCAGAATATTTCGGTTTAAAAAAGTAGAGCCTGGTATTCTTGAAAGCATCAACGTCAATCTCATCTAATACTTGCAAAATCCTTATCAGGCTTGAAGAAAGATCATTAATTATAAGCAGGTTATTTCTGGCATTTGGAATCATGCTGCCTATAGGAGAAAGCAGAGGAGTAAGAACAGTGGTCACCTCTGAGACAGGCACATATTGAACAGGGACTATCTGGGTCACCGGCCTGTCTACATCAGGGATATCATCAACATTATTACTCTTTCTGACTTCCGTGGGTTTCTGCTTGGCTGAAGCCCCCTGAACTACCTTGAAAAAATCGCCAGATTTTACAAGTGCGATGCCATTAACTTCCAGCACTGACTCAAAAACATTCATTACTTCACTAATTGGAATCTTTTTGGCAGAGTGAATTGTTATTCTTGCATCAACACCTGGAGTGAGTATGAAATTTGAATTAGTTATGGAACTTACCGTACTAATAACATCTTTTAATTCAGCATTATCAAAATTCAGTATTATATAGTTTTCCTCTTTTGGTTTTGAGAAGAAATCTCTAACATTTTGAGGTGTCACCGGAGTGGTTGATTTTGGCTGCGCTGCTCTGGGCGCAGGCTTTCTTTCGGGCTTTATTGCAGCATTTTTCTGAACTGGTGGTGGTGCAACACGACGCGGTGAAGGTTTGACTGCCTGTTCAGTTTTGGGAACTTCTTTACTTATTACTTCAGCAGCAGTTGGAACCTCATTGTTTTCAGCAGCAATAGCATTTCCAATTAAAAGTGTTAGACATAATAAAATCAACAGAGTTTTTTTCATTACCAATATTTCTTTCTACAATAAATGTCCCGTCTCTATCGTATACGATTGAGACGAGTAAACGGTTAATATCAATCTGATTATTTTCTATAACTTATCAAAACTTATGAAAAAATACAACAAACTCACACTATCCGTACTATAGTGAAGAACTATGAATTACATATGAATCAAATTATATATATAAATGAATATCTATTTTAGCCTGGACAGACAACTCCAACACGCTTTAAAACCGCAAATCCAGACTGCCATATAAGTTTATACGGAATCATTGCTCAATTACTTTAAATTTCAAATATTGATTGTAAGCATCGAAAATTCAGGCACTTAAATGGCAGAAAAGATCAGCTTGACTCATTATATCAATAAATCCTAAAAAACCAAACTACCCCTTATTTCTTTAATAATTTGATTGTTTCCCTCATAAATGCAGGCAGATCCCCTGGCCTTCTTGAGGTTACAATATTGCCGTCTACAACTACTTCACTGTCAACATAATTTACTTTGCCGTCTTTCATTTCATTTGCAACAGATTTATAACATGTAGCATTTTTCCCCTCAAGCAAACCTGCAGATATTAAAATCTGGGGCCCATGACAGATTGCAGAAACAGGCTTGTTATTTTTTACAAAGTGCTCGGTAATCTCCAACACCTTTTTCTCTTTTCTCAATTGAGCAGGGGCCTTGCCTCCGGGAAGTATAAGAAGATCATAATCTTCAGGCTCTACCTCATTAACTGTTATGTCCACATCAACTTCATAACCCTTTTTACCCTTGATCTTCTCCTTGGTTAAAGAAGCAATATCAACCTCTATATTTTCTTCTTTTAACCTGTAATAAGGATAAAGAAGCTCAGAGTCTTCAAAATTGTCTGCGCTTATAATCAGAGCTTTCATTTATAGATGCTCTCCAGTTTCTTTCGTCACATTTAATTAGGGCTCAAACTACTCCACCCTTGCCTTCCAGGTCCGAAACAACCTGCTCATTCGGTTTTGGAAGGCCTGCTATCTTCCACGCCTTGATAGGATCTATAAAATCCTCTCTTACACAGTTTTTGGGCTGGTGAATATTCCTGCATACAGAGCGGAGAATGGGAAAGGCATTGTAATGTTTGTAATAATCTCTCATGAATCTAATTACATCCATCCTCTCTTTTGTTAGCTCTTCTATTCCTTCATGTTCGGCCAAACCACATGCTACCCTTTCGTTCCAGTCTTCAGTATCAGCCAGATAGCCCTCATCATCTATATTAATATTGACATCACCATATGCGATTACTGACATGGCACACCTCCTTCTTATGACAACCTAAGCCTGTTTAAAGTTATCAATAAACTCTCTGAGCTGGACCCCGAGGTGCACACATTTTCTTCCATCCATACATTCATCAGCATCTATAGTTTCAAGGTGAGTTATCAGTTCATGCACATCTTTTTTCATATTCACATCAAATGTCTTCAGTTCCTCATTGAACTTCAGGTTGACAGTAACACCATTTTGTTCAATCTCAGGATACAACTGGATTATTTTGTCTTTTAATGCAACATTTGAATATCCCATACGCACCTCCTCACCATACAGGTTTTATCCTTCAACAATACTATGATCTTCCCACATAAACCAGTTACCCGTATCATTAAGAAAATCATAGGTATTGGCAAAAATGTTATAGTGCTGCTGCTCTTCATTGATCAGTTTTTTAAACAGCATTTTTTCCTTTTCCGTTTCTGCTTCATCAGCAAGCTTCGAATAAAAATCAATGCCTTCTTTCTCCATCTGCATAGCTATTTTAAATGCTTCAAGCTCATCTGATGTGACAGCTACCTTATCCATCATATCATTCTTCATTTCTTCAAATACCGTTTTGATTTTTTTTAGAGGATGGACATCTTCCATATGAATATCAAGGCCTTCAATTAATTTTGTTACAATCTCAAGATGCCGCTTTTCATCTTCTACAATTGTTTCAAACATTTTCCTGCCAGCAGGGTAGACAGTTATTTTTGCCGCATCTGAGTAAAACTTAATAGCATCTGTTTCCATTTTTATTGCCACATCTATTGCATTCATGTTTCACCATCCTTTCGAAATAAATATAATTAATAAAACCTGCTTGTGACTATAAATTCTTTTTATACACTATATTCACCTCTTACTCAAATATAAATCTACTTTCAATTATCAACAATGATATATGTCATAAATATATTTAAATATTGATAATTCTCTGATATGTCAAACATGCATATAAGTCTTTAATAAATATGACATATATCATAGTATTTTACCGGTTATGTGATAGCATACAGATATAACACATTAAATTTAAACAAGGAGGCTCTTAAATGGCAAAATTACTTTATATAGAATCATCACCTCGTAAAGACAGGTCAGCTTCTATTGATATTTCTAAAACCTTTATTGAGGAATATGAAAAATCTCATTCAGGTGATTCTGTCGAAATACTTGATCTTTGGGCCAATGAACTGGTCCCGTTTAATGGGGATGTGATTAATGCAAAATACTCAATATTGCATGGTGAATCACCTACTGAAGCTCAGACAAAAGCGTGGAAACCGGTTGAAATATTGATTGATCATTTCAAAAGTGCCGACAAATATCTCATATCACTTCCAATGTGGAATTTTGGTATTCCCTACAAATTAAAACATTATATTGATATCCTTCTTCAACCAGGTTATACCTTCAGTTTTTCACCTGATGAAGGATATAAAGGACTGGTTACGGGCAAGCCTGTTACAGTTGTATATGCCAGAGGGGGTGCGTATCAGGCAGGTTCAGAAACAGAGGGCCTTGATTTTCAGACAAAATATATGGAACTGGTCCTCGGTTTTATTGGTTTTACTGAAATAAAATCAATTGTTGCCGAACCGATGCTAATGTCAACACCTGAAGAAAAGCAGAAAACAATAGAGACAGCCAGGGAGCTGGCCAGGAGCATTGCATCACAATATTAATAAACATGTTGACTGCTCAACCTGTATTCCCCCCTTTTCCAAAGGGGGAGATATAAAAGGAGAATTTTTCATAAACATGTTGACTAATATAAACGATCTGGTAAAATTCAGATATATTTATAAACCTGTAAATCCATGGCAGATAAAGGAGGGGAAATTATGAGTATAGGAGAACAGATTCAAAGTGCAGACTGGAAAGCAGAAAAGCATGTTCCGGTCATTGAAGGACCTGGCGAAGTCAGTGCTGATGAGAATTTTTCTGTAACAGTCTCTGTTGGCAAAGAGATTGCACACCCTAACACTACTGAACACCATATAAGGTGGATCCAGCTTTATTTTAAACCTGAGGGAGATAAGTTCACTTACCAGATCGGTAATTTTGAGTTTACCGCCCATGGTGAATCAGTAGAAGGCGCAAATGCAGGGCCTGCTTACACCAACCACTCTGTTACAGCATCTCTTAAAATCAATAAACCGGGGACACTCATTGCAACAAGCCTCTGTAATATTCATGGGCTGTGGGAGAGTTCATTGGACATTAAGATTATGTAATAGTTTTGTATTTTTGTTAAAAGAGGAACTGAAAAGTTCCTCTTTTTTTATTCTTGTTTCAGTCAATAAATCTCTATTTTCAAGATGTTTTCTATAATATCTGATATATTAGTTTTTGATATCTTATTAATAATGTATTAAAGCAAGGCATAATTTGAAACCTGATAAGCCGGAAAAACCTGATCTTCAAAAATCAATTGCAGAGATAGCCAAAGATCCTAAGTGGAGATTGATCATTGTCTTCATCATTACCACTATTATTATTTATACTTGGGGCATGTATAGCAATCTCAGTGTCCAAAACTCATATAACATCAGCTACAGCCAGTTCATTGAGGAACTGGATAATAAGAATATCGCTTCAGTCACAATAAAAAACCTGACGGTTAAGGGCAAATTAAGAGACGTCTCAGAGATTTACATAATGAACAGCAAACAGCCTTTTGCAGTGACAAATTTCCAGACTTTCCTGCCCTCTTTTCAGGGTGATGATATTATTACAACAATGAATGAAAAAGGCGTGATCGTAACTATAGAATCACCTGATGAACTTTCCCCGTTCTGGCAGTTTGTACTGGGACTTTTACCATGGGTGCTGATAATAGGTATATGGGTATTGATCATGAAAAGAGCCCAGGGTATCCAGGGAGGTCCGGGAGGTCTTTTTTCTTTTGGGTCAAGTAAGGCCAAGCTTCATGATGTGCATAAGCCCCAGGTCACCTTTGAGGATGTGGCCGGGATGGAAAATGTAAAAAATGACATGAAGGAGACAATTGAGTTTCTGAAAGATCCGGAACGTTTCAAAAGACTTGGAGCCAAGGTCCCCAGAGGAGTGCTTCTTATAGGCCCCCCTGGAACCGGCAAAACACTTCTTGCCAGAGCAACTGCAGGAGAGGCAGGAGTGCCCTTTTACAGTATCAGTGCATCAGAATTCATAGAGATGTTTGTCGGTGTTGGAGCATCACGAGTAAGGGACATGTTTAAAAAGGCCAAGGAATCCCACCCCAGCATCATATTCATTGACGAGATTGACTCTGTTGGCCGCACAAGGGGTGCTGGTCTTGGAGGAGGTCATGATGAGAGGGAACAGACTCTTAATCAGTTATTGAGCGAGCTTGACGGCTTTGAGCAGCACGATGAGGTTATTGTCATTGCAGCAACAAACAGACCTGATGTTCTTGATCCTGCCCTGCTCAGACCCGGCCGTTTTGACCGGCACGTTGTAATTGATATGCCTGGATCAAAGGACCGTAAGTTCATTCTTGATGTGCATGTGAAAAACAAGGTGCTTTCCGATGATGTTGATCTTGACAAGATAGCACGGGGCACCCCCGGAATGTCCGGAGCTGACCTTGAAAACCTTGCAAATGAAGCGGCGCTGAACGCTATCAGGAAAAACAAGGATAAAATCTATACCGAAGATTTTGAGGAAGCCCGTGACAAAATACTTATGGGCGCTGTGAGAGATGACACTATAAATGATCTTGAGAAAAAAATAACCGCTTATCATGAAGCCGGTCATGCACTTGTGGCCCATGAACTGCCCGGGATCAGACCCGATTCACAAGGTCAGTATAATTCCTCGCGGCATGGCAATGGGTGTCACACAGCAGATCCCTGAAGAGGACAGGCACTATTATCCCATGTCATATTTAATGAACAGGCTGAGTGTAGCTCTTGCCGGCAGAGTAGCTGAAAAAATTATATTTAATGATCTGAGCACAGGCGCCCAGAATGATCTGAAGCAGGCGTCTTCTTTAGCTGAAAAAATGGTTGCTCAGTGGGGAATGAGTGACAAGGTCGGCCCTGTCAGCTTTGGCAGAGGCGAAGAACATCCTTTCCTTGGAAGAGAGCTTGCCTCACCCAAACACTACAGCGATGACCTTGCGTGGCTTATGGACCAGGAAATTCAAAGAATAATAAAGGAAGCAGAATCAAAAGCAGAGGATATTCTAAATACCAACAAGACAGTCCTGAAAAACCTGGCTGAAGCTCTTCTAAAAGAAGAAGTCCTTGACAAAGAAGATGTTGACAGGATAATTAAAGAATCCAAAGAAACATCCAGTTAACCCTGATGCAGCCCTTGCAGAATTTAATTAAACAGGAATTTAACCTAAAGCAGGATTTGATTTATTTAAACCACGCAGCAGTGTCACCCTGGCCTGTGAGGACAGCAAAAACTGTTCAGGATTTTGCCGAGTCAAATATGACCGAGGGGTCGCTGCAATACCCTGAATGGCTCAAGAAGGAGTCAGAGTTGCGCAGACAGGCCAGACTGATCCTGAATGCCCCTTCAGTCAACGACATCGCTCTTCTCAAAAACACATCCGAGGCATTGTCTGTTGTTGCTTATGGACTGGATTGGAAAGCAGGTGACAATGTTGTGAGCAGCAACCAGGAGTTTCCATCAAACAGGATAGTATGGGAATCACTGGCCTCTAAAGGGGTGGAGTTTCGCCAGGCTGATCTGGGCATATACAGCTCACCTGAAGATGCCCTATTCTCTCTTGTTGATGAAAAAACAAAATTAATTACTATCAGTTCTGTACAGTTTGGTACAGGATTGAGAATGGACCTAAAACAGATTGGTGAATTCTGCAGAGAAAGATCCATACTGTTTTGTGTAGACGCTATCCAGAGCATTGGGGCAGTACAATTTGATGTACAGGATATAAATGCCGATTTTGTGATGGCAGACGGACACAAATGGATGTTTGGATCTGAGGGCCTGGCAATATTCTATAGCAGGCCAGAAGCAAGAGACAGGGTTAAATCTTACTCAGTACGGCTGGCATATGGTTAAGGACCAGGGAGATTTTGAAAGAAAAGACTGGGAACCAGCCGCAACTTCCCGTCGCTTTGAATGCGGTAGTCCTAATATGCTCGGAATTCATGCACTAAATGCCAGTCTCTCACTGCTGCTGGAAATCGGGATGGAGAATATTGAAAAAGAAGTTCTAAGTAGAAGTAAATATATTATTAATAAGATCAATATTCATGATGATTTTGAATTAATAACTCCGTCATCAACAAACAGATATGCCGGTATTGTTACCTTAAGAAAAACTACAAATGATAACGAAAGACTTTTTCAATATTTAATTGACAATAATATTTTCTGTGCCCTTCGCGGTGGCGGAATTCGGCTGTCACCACATTTTTATACTCCCATATCACAGATTGAGCAGACCGTTGAAATAATTCTAAATTTTCCTAATAAGATCTAAATTCCAAAAATACACTGCCAATTTTCAGAGCAGATGAGACAATTCTGTCCTGCCTGAACCCGGAGAATTGCTTATGGATTTATAGTGCTTATTCAGCAGATTTGAAGCTTTCTACTATCTGAAGATATTTCTCTGGAGGATCAAATATTTCAACACCCATCGCGTCATAAAAACCGTTCGTTTGTCTGGTCCATTTCACCTTACTGGCAATTTCAAGTTGCTCATCCTTAATAGGAACGAGAAGGTTTGTTTCCCAGTTGTCAGGAAGGTTTATACCGGCACTGATACACATGCCCTTTTCCGATACATTGGTTGCAAGCCCGTAACAGGTTGAACGTTTGTAATTGAACTTTATTACAAGACAGGATGAAAACCTTTCAACAGCCCTTTTTTGCTTTGATTTCTTTTTCATTGTCAGGTCATTAACTTGTAAGGTTATAACTACAGTCTATAATGAAAAGGGGTAGCTGTCAATTTAAACTGCAACTATCATAAAAATATCAACAAAATGCTAATGGAGTGTTTTTATAAAATTCTTGTATTCTTGCGGAGGATTGAGAATTTCCAGTCCCACACTGTTTGTTAAATCTTCCGGCGAGTTATCATAAGACCACTTAACATTACACTGGAGGTTAAAGGTCTTCCCGGAAGCAAGCTCCAGCTTCAACAGCAGTTTACGTCCAGGTTCATAATCTTTGCTTTTTGAAGGGGCAGTGATCATGTAAATGCCCGTATCGGACAGATTCTCAATAAAAACAGAACAGTTTTTCGTACAGGACAATCGTTCAGCTTTCAGGTTTACAACAAGTCTACCGGCTCCTCTTCTCTCCATAACCTTTTACCTTTCTTTGCTATTAGAAATTCATCAATTAACCAGAACTATGAAATCACTTTAAAAAATAAGGTGAATTTTGTCAAGGATCATTTTGAATTTACCTGTACCCAGCTGATAAGAGCCTCCAGGTTAACTGCACCGGACTGACGGGCCTTCTCCTTGCCGTTCCTGAAAATAATCATGGTCGGAATACTTCTTATATTATACTGAGCAGCAATGCCCTGCTCCTTTTCCGTATCAAGCTTTGCTACCCTCACGTAAGGCTCAAGACGGGCAGCGGCCTGCTCAAATGCAGGTGCCATCATCTTACAGGGACCGCACCAGGCAGCCCAGAAATCAACTAGAACCGGTATGTGGTCATTATTAATATGTTTCTTGAAATTATATGCTGTCAACTCAATAGGACTACTTTTAAAAATAAGCTGCTTACATTTTCCGCACACAGGATGATCCGTAAGCTTATCTCTGGGTAAGCTGTTTATGCTGCTGCAATCTGGACAAACGATATGTAATTTATCTGCCATTAGTCCTCTTTATTTCTAATTTATAACAGTATTTTTAATATTCTGCAAGTTTGACTTAAGCTTATGCTGCTGGCTAAAATATTTAATCAATACTTAATTAGGAGATACCATAATGCCAATATATGAATATAATTGTTCAGACTGTAATGAAACTTTTTCTCTGCTTCAGAGTGTCTATCCAGAAGCAAAAAACACTAAATGTCCCAAATGCGGAAGTGCCAAAGTCAAAAAAATGATGTCCGGCTTCAGCTGTTCATCCGGCTCTGGCAGCGGTTCAGCACCTGCCCCTAATTTCGGCGGCGGTGGTGGTTGAGGCATCTCATCCTGCTGAACAGTTAGTTCAGCCTTTTCAACTTAATTATATTAGATTTCTTTCCTTAGTCCTCATAGTGCATAAAGTATTTGTGTCCCTCATATCTATGATTACCAATTATTCAAATACCTTTGATATAATCTTAGATAATACGACTGTTTATTTTAATCAGGAGAATAGGATGTCATGTTAAGACTGAAAAGTTTGTTAATAATGGCAGCACTTATCTGCCTTTTTTTTATTCTGCCCTCTTCAGGTTTTTCCGAAAATGTTATGACTTTGCAGATACACCCCTACCTTCCTTCAAGTGAATTACTAAGAAAGTTCTCACCTCTCATCACTTATTTGGAAAACAAGCTGGAAACAGAAATCGTATGTAACATTTCAAAGGACTATCAGGAACATATTGAAATAATAGGTAATGATAAAGTTGACATTGCCTATCTCGGACCGGCCTCTTATGTAAAAGTGGTAGATACATTTGGCAGCAAACCTCTTCTTGCACGTCTTGAGATAAAGGGCAGCCCGCTTTTTCAGGGTGTTATAATTACTCTCAAATCTTCATCAATCAGATCTGTAAATGATTTAAAGGGGAAACGGTTTGCATTTGGAGACCCTGATTCAACGATGAGTCATATTGTTCCACTTACTGTTTTACATGACAAAGGGATTAATCTGAATGACCTTGCTAAACACTCTTTTCTGAATGGGCACCGTAATGTAGCACTCGGGGTACTGATGGGCGATTTTGACGCGGGTGCTGTAAAAGAAGAAGTTTATTATGAATATAAAGACCGGGGACTGTTTGATATTGAGTGGACCCCCAAAATTTCCGAGCATTTGTTCGTAGCAAAATCGACATTGCCTGAAAAAATCGTCAATACGCTTCGAGCAGCCCTTTTATCTCTCAGGGATGATCCTGATGCAAACCGAATTATGTCTTCAATCAAACAGGATGTAACTGCTCTTGTTCCTGTTGAGGACAAAAATTATGATAACTTACGTGTCATCCTAAAAAAAGCAGAAAACATTAATACCGTTAAATGAGTAAATATAAACACTTCAGGTATTCCCGTTTTATATTGGTTTTTGTATCAATCCTTCTCATATTCCTTTTCATCAACATATCATCCATTATCTCACATCATTATGAAATGACAGAAGAAATTCACCATGATGCTCAAAGGGAGCTGAACTTAATCGGCACTTTTTCCAGAGAAGCACTTCTAAGCATGGACTATGCCGCAATCGAACAATTTCTTAACCAATGGGCAAGAGAGCATGAGGAAATTCTGGAAATGAAAGCAGTTGCCCCTAATGGATTTGTGCTGGTTCACTACAAAAGTGATGCCAAGTCAGACTCCAGCATTCATTTGACCCAGTCTGTTAATTATGAAGACAGACATTTAATGTATCTGGAGATGACAAAAGATATGTCCCCGGCACAATCAAGTATGATCAGGTTCAGCTTACCACTAATCCTGGGGGCAATATTTCTGACCATCACAATAGGAATAGTTCTCTGGTATGCAATGAGGAAACTCGCTCTAATTCCTATGGAAAGAGAACTTTCCATAAGGGAGCAGGGAGAGAGAAAGTTCCGTCTTCTTCTGGAATCAGCTCCTGATGCAATGATATACGTTGATAAACACGGCAAGATTCTCATGGTTAATGCCCAGACTGAACTTCTTTTTGGATATAACAGGAATGAACTGGTTGGCAGTGATATCGAGAAACTTGTACCTGAAAGTTTACGTTTTAAACATCATGGGTTAATAGAAGAATATGCTAAGCAGCCTGCTTCCCGTCCAATGGGTATAGATAAGGAGCTCTTTGGAGTCACTAAGAAAGGCCGGGAGTTTCCGGTTGATATTAGCCTCAGTCCTGTAGAAACAGAAGAAGGACTTTTTATTCTTAGTGCTGTCAGAGACGTAACTGAGCGTAAAGAAGCAGAAGAAAAAATCAGGAGGAATTATGATTTCCAGACAGCAATAAGTTCAATACTGAACATTTCCCTGGAACCTATACATATAGAAGACCAGTTGGATCGAATACTTGATGCAATACTATCAATACCGGGGCTGTCCCTTGAATCAATGGGGATGTATATATCTGGTTGAAGATAAACCTGATGTTCTAGTCATGAAGGCCAATAAAGGCCTTCCAGAGTCCATAAAATCCAGCTGCTCAAAAGTTCCTTTTAACCACTGTCTGTGTGGAGAAGCTGCTGCTAGTGGCAATGTTGTCTTTGCAGAGTGTACGGACAAACGTCATGATTTTGAGCAGAAACATGAATCTGAGTTCCAGCACAGTCACTATTGTGTTCCCATTATATCTGGTGAAAAGACCCTTGGAGTAATTAACCTTGTTGTCAAGGAAGGACATCAGAGAAGCAAAGATGAAGAAGATCTCCTCAATTCAATAGCAGGTACTCTGGCCGTAACTATTGAACACAATCATGCTGACATGGACAGGCAGAAGCTGCAGAGCAAGCTTGCACAGGCTGAAAAGATGTCAGCACTGGGAAGGCTGACTGCCAATGTTGCCCATGAGATCAGAAATCCCCCTTACATTAATTGGAGGTTTTGCACGCAAGCTCGACAGATCTATTCCAGAGGATGCCAAAGACAAGGAATTTTCAAACATTATTATCACTGAGGTGGAGCGGCTGGAAAAGGTATTACGAAACGTACTTACCTACTCAAGAGAGGCACCTTTAAACAATGAGCATCAGACATGAAAACAGCTCTTAGAGTGAGTCCCTTGGTCCAGTTCAGAGTCCAACTGGAAAAACAGTCTATAAAGATTAAAAGAAATCATTGGGTGATCTCCCTGTTATCCATGTAGACAGAGACCAGGTGATAGAAGTCTTTAACAATCTTATTTCCAATGCCATGGACTCCATGCCTGACGGCGGTACATTGGCTATATCTGCTGAACATACCCGTGTAAAAGAAAATGAATATCTGGTTGTCAGTTTTGCAGATTCCGGAGAAGGCATTGCAGAAGAGAAAATGAAAATGATATTTGAGCCCTTTTATACTACAAAGATTATCGGACAGGGTACCGGTCTGGGACTGCCAATATCCAAAAAAATAATGGAGGACCACAGGGGTTTCATCAAAGTGGACAGTACAATTCATAAAGGAACAACTTTCAGCCTATATTTCCCGGTTAACAGCACATGAGGGGCCAATTGTACATATAAAAAATCATTATTTTTATTATTCTTCCTTTCACTTGAACCCCTGCCTACCGGCAGGCAGGCTTGCCCCCTTGAATCCTAGACCCCTTTGCCCCTAATGATTTGTATCCTCAAGCCATTTCTTAACCATACCAAGCTCTTTATCAGTAAGGGACATTTGAAGCGCATCTCCCTCCCCTGTCATAAAAGTCATGGCCCTTTCAAACTGGATCCTGAACATGCCATGATGATCAGCAAATCCCTGCATGTCAGACTCTGAACAGGTAACAGCCGTCTTAATATTCCTCTCTGCCTCTTCCATGTTCCCGATTTGAGCATAAGAAGTGCCACGGGCAAAATAGGCAGCCCCGCTTTCCGGTTGAAGCTTGATAGTCCTGTCAAAATCCTTAATGGCATCACTATAATTCTCTTTGGCCATATGGGCCATTCCTCGGTAAAAGTGGGCGCGAAAATTATTCTCATTCAATTCCATCACTCTACTGAAGTCATGAATCGCTTTATCAGCATGCTGAAGTTTAAGAAAGGCAACGCCTCTGCTCAGAAGTGCTATATCTGTCTTCCCACCGGCCTCGATCGATCTTGTAAAATAATCGATACTCTCTTCATGCTTTCCTTGCAGAAACAGTCTTTGGCCATTCAGGAACAGATCATTTTTATCCATTTCAATTAACCCTCCTTTAGGGAAAAACAAGTCCATGTTTCCTGATGGAGCGTTTATTATTAGAATCAATATCTCTTAATATTATTTATATGACAAAATCTAAAGCTTGTCAAACTAAAATTGATGGTCGGGTAGTGACAAATTTATGGGTAAGATCATATTACAAGATGAAAGCTTCCCCCTTGGGTTAAGGGGGATTGAGGGGGTTACTTTAATGGTATCCTTTGATTTCAATGAAGTAACTCCCCCTTGCCCCCTCTTAACCTAAGAGGGGGAATACTACATTATTACGCTTCAATTGAGTAAAGACGTGTCTACCCACATATTTATCGCAGCCCCATGATGGTCTTAACAGGAATATATTTTAATAATCTTACATGTGTTAAGAGGACTGTTATAATAATTAATGCCAAAGAAAAGAGTTGTGTCATCAAAGAAAAAACGTTGCGGGGATATGACTGAAAATAAAGATAAATTTATCTGTTTTAACAAAGAATGTAAATTAAGAAAGCAGAAAAGCTGCAAGGGTTTTGAAGGGTGTCCCGGTTATCTGGGAAGGTGAATCATGATTAATCAAAACCAGAACCGATAAAAACCCAGCCAGAATAAACAACCCGAAAAAGCCAGAACCTTTTCTGTTAAATTAAGCTTTTCCGTTTTTAATATGAAGTACAGACTCAGGGGAGATGTAAGGAAGCAGGCTGTTATATAAATCCATTTGGGCACACTCTCTTTCCTTGTGGAATCAGGACAGGCCGCACAAAAAGGGCATTCGATTTCATTATCAAGCCTATGACCGCAGCGGGCACATCTTGTTATTCCCAGTATTTCGTCAGTTTCAGGATCATGCATCAATATTCAAATCCCCCCTGCCCCCCTTTTCTAAAGGGGGGATAAAAATAAAATCTCTCATATCATTAATGCTTCCCTTTTTGATTTCCCCTCTTTGGCAAAGAGGGGTTAGGGGAGATTTTTTAATTATAAATATTTCCATATCTCTTCAACAACACCATTCATGTTTTTAAACACATCCTTATCAGAGAACCTGAGAACTGTCAGTTTACCATTTGTCATGTAATTGTCTCTTATTCTGTCTTGTACTTTCCCTTCCTCACTATAATGTTGCCCTCCATCCAATTCTATAACAAGCCTTGTTTTAGGACAGTAAAAATCAACAATATAATGCCCTATAATTTTCTACCTATAAAATTGAAGACCTTTTAACTGTTTATTTCTAATTTTTGACCAAAGAAATTTCTCGGCCTCAGTCATATTATTTCTGAGATCTTTTGAGAACTGTTTTAGATTTTTATTATATTGCAACATTATATTTTCAAATCCCCCCTCACACCCCTTTTCTAAAGGGGGGGGATACATATATCAATCCACCCCAAACTCAAGAAAATACTGATAGGGCAGAAAATCATGAGACCGGAGAAGTTTATACCCTGCTTCTTCCAGCTCACTTATTACTATTTCCTTTTTAAGCTTGTGATGAGGCGGAGGACCATAGGGAAGCTCTTTTTTATAAAAATCTACTATAACTAATCTGCCGTTTTGTTTAAGGCTGTCAACGACTTTTGAGAAATATTCAATTCTGTTGTCTATATGATGATAGGTGTCGCACAAAAAAACTATATCTGTCGTATTGTCACCCAGTTCAGGATCATCGGTTTTCACGACCCGAGCTTCATAATTCTTCAGATCAAGTTTTTTTGCGTCCTCTTTCATATACCGGACCATAGAAGGTTCTACATCAAGACCAATGGATTTGCCTGTCAATGCGGCAAATGCAAACCTGCGTGTGAAGTATCCTGTCCCGGCACCTATATCCGCAATCACATCATTAAGTCTAATGTTCATCGTATTAACAACTTCTTCAGGTTTCTGCCATTCATGGCGATCAGGAGCTTCAAAGGCGTTGATCCACATCTGAATATCATCAAACTTTACCTCAGATGCTGGAGTTGGTTTTGCCTGTTTTTCAGCACAACCTGACAAGGAGACTGTTGCAATTAACAAAAAAGATACAATAAGGTTTAGTACATTTCTTGAAATCATTTTCAACATCAGTTCTCCTTGATTGAATTGTTGTAACTATTCAGGTCTCCCTCTTTGGAAAAGGGGGATTAAGGGGGATTTTTTAATAATATATTCATTAATAAAATCTCCCCTAACCCCTCTTTGCCAAAGAGGGGGATAAAAAAATATACCTGAATAGTTACAAATTGTCTATATAACTTATGACCGTTAGTATAAATCTTAAAGCGTATTTAAAAAAGCCAATATATCCGCTGTTTCCTTATCCGTAAGGTAATCAAATGACGGCATCCTGTCAAAGGGCTGTCGCAACTGCTTAATAATGTTTTCAGGTACAGCAGGATATTTGCTTACAGGCAGTCTTCGGTTTTTCAATATACCTTTTAAACCGGGACCGACTTTAGTTTCTGTGCTGTTAGCATCATGGCAAAAGCTGCATTTGGATTCGAATAGATTCTTTCCCTTTCCAATGCTCTCTGCATCCGTTTTTATTAATATTTCCCGGATCTCTTTATTCTTCTCCTTTTCTATTGCAATGCCCTCTTTATTCTGGACTAACCTTTCAAAGGACCTGTCGGTCCCAAACTCTGATACAAGAAGATAATAACCGCCTGATAAACTTACAAGACCGAATGTTAAAACTGCCATGACAAGACCGATATTTTTAACCTGTCCGTAGAATTGTTTGTAAGTTCTAAGAAATGATAGCTTGATTACAAACAGCACAAGAATTGTAACAGCAAGCAGACTGTGAAGCGAAGCCCTGGATGAAAGTTCAGTCTTTGCTGAAACTATAAAATGAAGACAAAAGTATGTAATTGTCAGGAATATAACCATATAAATAAATCCTGATATTTTGTGTAATTTCTTTAACTTATCCAAGTCAAACCTCTTTTGACTTCTTCCCAAGACTTCAAACATCGTAAACATTAGAAAAATGGTAAGAAACAGCATTAGAAAAGACAGAATTGATTTTAAAAAGAAAATAGACATATCAATCATTTTGAGTTTATAAAGTTATCAATATATATATAACAGGAATTATATCCGATGATTTGAAAATCTGTCCATAAATTAAAAAGGGTCCCAGGTCTCAAGGGTTCAAGTGAACTGCATTTATTTAATGAGATAAAAGATTTTCAATAAGTAAATTTCTATTACCAAGTTTCCAATATATCTTAAAATCCTCACTTTATCAAGGTACTTCAATATATAACCGTATAGATATATATACATAATTACGTTTTTAAATAATAAAGGATAATTCCTGATGCACTCTGTCTTATTTGTTGATGACGAAAAAAGTATCCTGAATTCAATTGACAGGATATTTATTGATTCCGATATCAGGGTTTTATGGGCTGAAAATGCCCAAAAGGCCCTTGGATATTATCAACAAGGAGGAGATAGCAGTGATTGTATCGGACAGTCAGATGCCGGGGATGAGCGGCATTGATCTTCTATCACGGGTAAAGGAAACCTCCCCTGATACGTTCAAGATTCTTATGACTGCATACGCCGACCTTGGTACTGCTGTTGAAGCCATAAACAGTGGACAGATTTTCCGCTTTATCATAAAACCATGGCAGAATGAGTCCCTTATTAAGACAGTACAAGAGGCTCTGGAACAGTACAGCATAATAAAGTCTATCAGGAGCTCTGATGAGAATACTCTTTTATCTCTTGCAGAAGCAGTTGAGTTAAAGGATGGTTATACTCGGGGACACTGCGAAAGAGTGGCAGATTATGCTCTCATGATAGCATCAGAGTTGGACCTTAAAGACGAAATAATGAAAGCTATAAGACATGGCAGCTGGCTCCACGACTGCGGCAAGATCGGAGTGCCTGAAGATATTCTCAACAAGAATGGCCCCCTTGATCCAGACGAATATGAAATAATTAAGAACCATCCAAAATGGGGGGCTGATGTTGCAAGGAAAGCAGCAATGTCCGAGCTTATTATTAATATCATACATTTTCATCATGAGAGGTATGACGGTTCAGGATATCCATCAGGGCTTAATGCAGATGAAATACCCTTTGAAGTCCGGATAGTTACTGTTGCCGATGTCTATGATGCACTTACGACTAACAGGCCTTACCGCGATAAATACAGCATCGAAAAGACAATGGAAATAATGCAGATCATGAGGGGAAGTGTATTTGATCCGGACATTCTGGATCTGTTTCTGGATATATGCGCTAAAATTACCAAATAGAGTCTGTTTACAAACTTTCATCTCCCGTCATTCCAGCTTGACTGGAATCATCTTGCCATCAGACTCCCGACAAGCCTGCCTGACGGCAGACAGGCGGGAGTGACAACTTTCTTGACTGGTGACACATGCTTTTTCCCAGGCATTCCGACTCTTTCGGAATCTATCACCTTGGTATTGTTGGTTGATTCTTATATAATTATTGCCATAACAGTGTACCCTAGTGACCTATTGTATATGGAGACTTGAATGGAATTAAATTTTAAGGGCTGGAAAAAGAACTGGTCATTAATGAGCACTTTTTTCAGTGCTGATGAAATCAGTATTATTACGAATAAACTCAAGCATTTAAAAACAGACAATGTTGTGTTCTGCTCATTCGAGAACAGGTTTGCCAGAAGCGGAGGTCTTGCTACGGTTATAACTAACATCCTGCCCTCTCTTAAGGAGTCCAATAATATCCCGAAGGTTATTCTCATTACTCCCTTTTATCCGCACATAATGGACAGAAAAAAGCTCAGATCAACAGGGATAAAGTTTGATGTTCCATTTGCAGGCAAATCAATCCGGGCAAAGCTGTATGAGTATACCTGGACTTATAAAGATCCTGTAAGAGGACAAATCAGAGAGTACTATATTGAAGCAAAGGATTTTTTTAATGCCAGAAACAAACTCAAAGATCCCTATGTTTATGTTGAGGGAAGCAAGGAGCAGAATAACAGTATTTTATTAAATAACGCTTTGTTTTATTGCAAAGCTGTTCCTTTTGCACTGAATGTTCTTGGTATAACTGAAAACATTGTATTTCATCTTCATGAGTGGCAGACAGCCTTTATTTCATTAACTGCCAAGGAAGCAATGCTTAAGGGGACTTTAAGTTCCAGCGCCACTGTCCAGACTATGCATAATTCATATGACTCCACAGTAGAGTGGAAAGACTTGAAAAAAATATTGACAAGGCCAAGAAAACCGAGTCTGTCAGGAATAAGTGAACAAACACTGTCAGCATATCAGATAGGGCTTCAACTGGTTGATGCCCCTCTGACAACAGTAAGTGAGAATTTTGCTAAAGAACTCACTTCCGATATTATACAGACCAAGCACTATGCTCCCCACCTACAGAATATTCTAAAATCAAACAGGACTTACGGAGTTAATAACGGCATGTTTGTTGGTTTCCCCCCTGAGTTCCCAAAAAGAGAAAAACATTCTATCGATGAAATCAATGAAATTAAATTAAAAAACAGAAAAGCCCTTCTAAAGGTCATGAACTCCTATAATCCAAAGGACCGGTTCGGTGAATTAACATACAAGGGAAAATCCATTACAAAACTGCCTGATAATATACCGATCGTTGTTATGAGCGGAAGGCTCGATCCAATACAAAAGGGATACTTTGTTCTTTTAAGAGCTATTGAAAAATTTGCAACTGACAAAATTAAATTTATTCTCGCTCCATTACCTGTCAACCCTTCCCACCTGGACTACTTTTACGAGGTTGCCTGCAAATGTAAAGGAAACGTCACTGTTTTTCCATTACGGATGCACAAGGGTTACAGGGAATTTCAGACTGGCAGCACCTTTGGTATCATGCCCTCTATTTATGAGCCCTTTGGAGCGGCTATTGAATATATGGCCAGCGGTACTGTTGTAATAGGAAGAGCCACGGGAGGCATTGTCGACCAGGTTGATAATAAAAGCGGATTCCTGTTTAAGGAAGATGCAGTATTTTACAAGCAGGAGAACATTAAAAGTTTCATTGATTCCGGCAATATAATGCAGATACGAAAAAACAATGCCTGGGCCGAAAGCATGGCAGACAATTTGTATGAAACGCTTAAAAAAGCAACAGCTCTGTACCAGAACCGTCCTGCCCAATATTACAGATTGATACAGCGAGGGTTTAAAAAAGCCTCGCAATTTAACTGGGAAAAAGCTGCAAAAAAGTATTATCAGGTTTACAATATGATTAACAAAGTATAGCAATCTTTTATATTAAGGAGGCGCAATGTTAGTAGATGTCAAAGTCAGCGAAGGCGGCCAAACCATAAAAACAGAGAAAATGAAATTAAAAGCTGTAAAGAATTTCAGTGATGAAGTAACACTTTATGAAAATGAAGAAGGACGGGCAGTCATTTATTTCAAGAAAAAAGACGAGTATATTCTAGTTTCAATAGATATGGCATAGAAATTCCCGTTACGGGTTACTCGTTACGCGTTACTTTTTAGGCTGGCAATGAAACGTAGAACTTACTCCCCTTCCCGGGATCAGATTCTATCCATATATCTCCGCCAAGTCTATCAATTATTTTTTTCACAATACTGAGCCCAATGCCCTCACCCTCACTATCAGGGCTGATCTGATGGAAAACATCAAAAATCCTGATCAAGCTTTCATGTTCAATACCTATACCATTGTCTTCAACACAGTATACTGATAAATGCTTCGTCTTATACCCGGTGACTATAATAATACCGTCCCTTTCAGGATCGAGATATTTAATAGCATTTCCAATAAGGTTGCTGAAAAGCTGGTTCAACTGCCTTTCATCCCCTCTGCATAAAGGAAGCTCAGAGACTTCACATTTTGCCCCTGCCGTAACAAGTTGATACTCCATGGCATCTAAAACATCTGCAACTATCCTGTTCATATCACAGTCTGTAATCATCATTTCAACACTTCCAGATCTGGACAGTTTTAAAAGACTGGTAAGAAGAGAGTCCATCTTATTAATACTTGTAGTTATATATTTCATGGACTCTGCTATATCCTCTTCAGTAATAGACTTGATTTTTTCCTTCTTGTCTGCCGGCAAATCAATATCCTTAAAGACTGTTTTCAGGTCGTCCAGTGCGTAACCCAACTCTTTGGAATATCCTGAAATGTTTACAAGTGGTGATCGAAGATCATGTGATGTGGCATGTATGACCTGCTCCAGTTCTTTATTCAACCTTTCTTTTTCTTCTTCTGACTTCTTTCTGTCAGTTATATCAAGGTTATATTCAATTACCTGCTTAACATTGCCTTTTTTATCAAAAATCGGGTAACCATGCACCTCTACAATTCTGGAGTCTCCATACTTGTCATAGTGTGTATGCTCGACCATAACAGGCTCTTTTTTCTCTTTAATTAACTCAACAACGCAGGGATGGTCATCTGTATCACACGGTTTATCAAAACCATGACTCAATTTATAACAGGTAATGCCGTCACTGCCTTTGTCCGGCCGGGCAGCCGAATTCATATGAGTCACTTCATAGTTATCAGCATTTATTACATAAAGCGGATGTGTCAGAGACTCAAATATATTATTGAGAAAGTCTTTCTGATTAACTACTTTCTGCTCCACCTCTTTACGTTCTGTAATATCATCAAAAATAACTATGAAATACCCCTTCTCAGGCGATGAAGCTGTAATCGCAAACCACTTATTAATATTTTTGGAATAGCTCTCAAGCCTTATCTCTTTACCGGTCAGAGCCACCTGTCCATATTTCTCTATCCAGCCAGCAGGGTCCTTTTCAGTTCCGGGAAGCACATCTGTAACTCTCCTGCCAACAATTTCAACTCTCTTTAAACCTGTCTGTTTCTCAAAGGCCTCATTGACTTCCAGAAATACATAATCAACGGGTTTGCCATCCTTATCAACAAGAATTTTATGGTATGCCCATGCATTTGGTACTGTTGTAAAAAACCTGCGATATTTCTTTTCACTCTCTTCTAGCGCAATCTCTGAATTCCTGCGGTCAGAGATATCCCTGACTATAAACATCAGGAATTTATTTCCCTCCTCCTTATATGGAACAAAGGAGCACTCCATCCATACATCCTTACCAAAACTGGATGTAATATGGATCGTTATTGCCTGATTCATGCCGGTCTCCAAAGCCTTTTTCGCAGCATCAAGCAGCCCGGAGTCATGCCATGATTTAATGTGATAAAAATTCTGGGACAGAAGCTGATCAACAGTAGCGCCGATAATATCAGCCAATACTTTATTGGCTACTACACATTGACCAGTCTCGTCATATGTACCGATCCCGAAGGATGAATTATCTATTATATTGCGAAAGCGCTTCTCGCTGTCTTTCAGAGCTTCTGCAGCCTTTTTCCGATTGGTAATATCCTGTATTTGAGCTATAAAATAAAGAGGATTGCCATCTCTGTCTTTAACAAGAGAAACACTTAAAAGAACCCATATCATGTGACCTTTTTTATGAATGTACCTCTTTTCCATATGATAGTTTTGAATTTCTCCTGCTAACATTTGATGGACGTATTTCAGATCAGTTTCCAGATCTTCAGCATATGTAATATCCTGAAAGGTCAGGGACAGCAATTCTTCTTCACTATAACCTACAATATTGCACAGAGCAGGATTTACTCTTAACCACTTCCCTTCCGGTGATACCAAAGCTATGCCAATTGCAGCATATTTAAATGCACTCATAAGACGTTCTTCGCTTTCTCTCAGCAATTCATCTGCATTCTTTTTATCAGTGATATCAGTAGCTATTTCCATTCGCACCAAACGTCTATCCACCCAGCGGATTGCCCTGTCCTGTATGTAATACCAATGCTTATTGTTTGTATTCTGGAATTCCCACGTATAAGTTTCTGCGGGCCGGCCCTCCGGATCAAGGAGATATTTATTTGTGCAAAATTCACATGGCCCTGTTTGTCCTGTCTGAAGCTCCTGCCAGCATATCCTGCCCTGGATGTCTCCCCATATGTCCCGACCATATTTGTTTATAAAAAGCAATTCATAAGTCTCCATATCAGCTACATAAACAAGAGCTTCAAGCCCATCTAATACCATTAGTAGTCTTTTATGGCTCTCAACTAATCTTTCTTCTGCCCTTTTACGTTTAGTAATATCCCTTCCAACTGACAACATATGTTGTTTCCATCTATCGTTATGAGTTCGCAAGATAAAATACATGAGCGTGTCTCTCCTGACTTTGAACGGATATCCACCTCAAGGTCACGTATTACTCCAATGTCTTTTATTATTCCTGCAATTTTGGCGCGGTCGTCAGGATTTACCCAGAGATTTAATTCGTTAGATGTTCTTCCGATAGTCTCATCCCGGGAATAGCCGGTTAAATTCATAAATCCCTCATTCACTTCTGTAATGCGGCCATCTTCAAGTAAACTTAACGATATCGAATCAGGAGTGGCATGAAATGACTTTGAGAACTTCTCTTCTGATATTTGAAGTAACTCTTGTACCTGTTTTCGTTCCTCAATTTCTTTTCTGAGCTGATCATTTATTTTCGAGATTGACCTTCGGGAACGATGTTGTAACAGGAAAATAATGAGTATCGATAAAAATACAATTCCCATTAAGAATGACCATATATAAACTTTATTAATTTCATATATGGAATATGGTTTATTAATGATCAATGCCCCCTCCGGCAGAAGCGACTGGTCAATGCCAAATCTTTGAAGTGCACATCATAATCAAACATTGCATGATTAGGACTTTTGCGGACCGGTAAACTGTCGGCTGATGCCCCCTGAAGTATGCTAATCGCCATATTTGCCGCATGCCTGCCATGAGTAGCGCCATCCAGCAGCGCACACACAATGCATGTCCAGGTACTGTTCCCACAGCGAGTAAGTCGGGACGTGGCACTTGCACTGAGAAGAGGACATACTCTTCGAGTGTTATATGCCTTCCTGTACGGTCAGACATGGAATGTAAACATCAGGACTATGGCGTTGGCCGGAAGGTCGACAGTTCCTCCTGCAGTTCCTCCAAAGTCGGATCAATATAGTTTATGAGTGTTACCTTTTCACTAAGTCTGCTGTTTCCAGCATCAGCGTTTGCTGATTAAGTTAATTCCCGTTGGAGTACTGTCATTGACAACTGCAACTGTATCAGTTCCCGGGTGCATACGAAGGCAAGCTCTAATGTCCCTTTAATGTCGATATCTTCCACAACACCGGTTATATTCCTGTGCCCCTCTATCATTTCATCACTGAAGTTGTTAATGCCGCAGAATACTATAGGACATCAGGAAAAGGTCGTCACGGTTGGACAGAAGAAAGTCAAGAGCCGTTATTGTCGGAAACCAGAATTACGTCAAATGTATGTCCTGATATCGGTATTTATAAAGTGCCTTGAGCAGCGGAAATGACTCTGTCCGGCGTGACGCTTTGTGTCCATGTACTCAATATGACATTCAGATCAATGTCGGTCTCCTGATACAGACTCCATCCCTTCCATAATATCGTCTGTCCAGGCATATCCTTTGTGGTAAGAATGAAGAATCAGTGCATTATGGTTATCGGCAGCATGAATCAGCTGCAGTGTTAGGCAAAGACATCCAGACTGACAAAGTGATAATGATTACCTTCATTAAAAATTTGATATTTCTAATTCTTTTTAATAAGTTAAGCCCATTCATCAGTCCTATTTACCACAGATTCTCAGTATTGTCTATTAATTGATCACCTGTTAATAGATCATTACTGATAACGATATTAGAGGAGGAGAATAAATATTTTTCGCTTCGCCGCTGTTTTAGAGGTAGAGATACTACTAGCAGGATAAAAGTCTCTTTACATTAGCCTTAATATCACCGAACTGTATTGCCGATATAATGGCGCATCCATCTGCACCAGCATTTAATACATCGCTAATATTTTCAGATGAAATCCCGCCTATGGCAACAATGGGGATTGTAATTTTACTGCAGATATTTCTGAGTGACCTCAGCCCTTTTGGCCTGCCTGCATTTTTAGTTGACGTCTGAAACATCGGTCCAAATCCGATATAGTCAGCCCCCTGGTCCTGTGCCTTTTTGGCCTGACTTAGATTATGTGTGGATATTCCTATTATCATCTTTTTACCAACTATACGCCTTGCTTCTTTAATCGGCATGTCATCCTGACCAAGATGGACACCATCAGCCTTAACAGCCATGGCAATATCAATATAGTCATTCATAATAAATTTAACTTGATGCTTATGTGTAAGGTTCCTGACCTTTAAAGCTTCGGCATAAAGTTCTCTCTTTGTCATGCTTTTGTCCCTTATCTGGACAGTATGAACTCCGGCAAATATAGCTTTCTTCACTATCTGAGCATGAGTAAGACCAGCTATAGATGTATCAGTTATGAGATATAAGGGATTGTTTCTGGAAAAGAGGTTCTTCAAAGTATTTCCAACAAATTTGAAGTGATAA
>PVMK01115660.1_pt1 | contig 37108 bp, 50 predicted proteins | sample 1853481 | NCBI WGS metagenome assembly PVMK01 (sample SAMN08533507, study PRJNA380276) | Marine sediment metagenome, whole genome shotgun sequencing project. | reverse complement strand
CTGAGATGCTGTAATCGGTCGCCGGGGTCGTTCCCCCAGTGCCGGGCGGGTCGATCAGATGCCAAGCAAGATCATCCACCAGGGGTTCAGCGAACGAAGCGAGATAGCCAGCCGAGACACCGGGACCGCCAGGCATGCCAAGCACAGCAACACCCTCGCCCATGACCCGATAGGTCACCTCAGTTCCGTCAGCCAACTCCAGACGACCAGACACTCACATCCTCCAATTCAGCAACAGGGTGACCCGAAACTATACGCGTAACCACTCAAAGGCACGCCGCACATAACGGCGCCTATGTACGGTCGGGATTCGCCTCGTCTTGGGGTTGCACTGTTTCTATCCAGGCAGGGAACTCTTCGGCTTTTCCCTTCAAGTCGAGGAGTCGTTTTTCGAGGTTGGTAGTGTCGATGTGTGCAGCGGAAACGATGTCGTCGCTCATTGCTAGTTCACCGCCTGACGCAGCCGATCCAAGACGGGCAGTGGTGTTGGGCGCGTCCCCGAGAACAGTGAAATCGTGCGACCCTGGTTGTCCGACTACTCCGACATAGGCGACACCAGTGTGGACTCCCACTCCTGCGGGGAAAGAGTCCCCTAGATCAGGAGCAGCGAAAAGATTGCGGGCAAGTTTCTTTCCTGCGGCAACTGCCCGCTCTGGGTGGGACTGTCCAACGAAACCGGGTATCCACATCGCCATCACGCCGTCACCAACGATGTGATCGATAACCCCCGACTCGGAGTCCACAGCCTGAAAGACTGTCGTGTAGAACCGTTCGAGTGACGCGGTGTAGTTCGAAGGTGTCATCTGTTCGGCCAAGGTTGTCGAACCACGGACATCTGCGAACAGGAGCGAAACAGGGATCTCGGCTCCACCTTTGTGTTTGTCGAGGTCGGTGACACAGAATCGACATAGCTGCTGGTTCAGCGCCCAGCGCCGAAACCCGAGCAGTCTGAAGAGCGGCGCAACCGGACCTTTGAAGGGTGCATGACATAGTTTGCATCGAGGCGCTGACGGAATCGACCGGAACACTCGACTGAGCATGTCGAGACCCTTGTCCTCACCGGATAGGAGTTGACGCCAATACTCACCGTCATCTACACCACTACGCTGCTCGCTTGTCGGCTCGCCACCCATCTGTTCAAATCTACACGCCGCCCCTCAGAACAAACACCGCCTTTCACCTCTAATAGCGTCGAAGCCGTCGACTACCACCCGCACATAACGGCACTTATGGGTGAGGTTTAGCAACTTGAACTGCTGCGGAAGCCATATTGGGTGAACGTCCCCTATCGACGTTCAGGCTCCGATTGATCTAGAGCCGCCGCCACGAATGCAGTATGCGTGTCGCCGACCCGATCAGTAGCATGCGCTGATGTCGTCCACCGCTGCGATTGGCCTGATCCTTTTCCTAGTAGGTGGTTTGCTCGGCGTCCTACTTCTCATTGCTCGGACGACCTCGGAGATCCCGGGGCGTGGCGACGGTGGCCTGGGAATTGAGCCGAATCCGGAATCGGAGAGGATCGGTGACACCGTTATCCTCGCGGTAGCCATCATGAGCCTTTTTGCTGCTCTGATCGGGCTTTGGTTGCTTGTCGGGACCTCTGGCTGACCACGCACATAACGGCACTTATGGGCGGACCAAACACTCTGAAGTGCGTATTGCGCGGTTCGATAGGCGACGCCGTCGATTCTCTTGGAGTAGCTTCGCAACCTCTTCTGATTGAAAGGGAGGATTGTTATGGCCAGTGAGGAATACTCGGACAACGGGTGGCTCAGTTTCGCGGGGGTCATGTTTGCTCTGCTTGGAGCAGTCAATGTCATCTTCGGGTTGGCGATCCTCGCCAACTCAGAATGGGTTGTGTTCGCGCCTAATTCGGCGTGGATACTCGACTTTTCCCAGTGGGGTTGGGCGATGCTCATAGTTGGAGTGATCCAACTGTTTGTCGGCTGGGGGGTGATGTCGGGCCAGAGTTGGGCGCGTGTCACTGGAATAGTCATCGCTGTCCTCAGTGCACTCGACGCCCAGTTGGTGACACCGATCTACCGGGATTGGGGTCTCTTAGGGTTCGTATTGGCTGTCCTGGTGATCTACGCATTAACTGTTCATGGGGGAAAGACCACAACCACCTAACACATTTGTGTCCGGGTAGACGCTCTCCCCCCCAAGAGCCTCCCACCAGTAACACCCCGGATGCGCTGAAGCCTCCCGTCTCCCCTGCGGGAGGCTTCACTAACAGGTCGTCCAACATGTTCCAGGTCGCACTACTCCGAAGCCGCTTGAGAGTTCCACGATGGTGTCGGTGTGGACAGCTCTGACTCTCCAAGGCAGGCGGTTACGCCGCACATAACGCGCTCTTCTGCTCTATTCGTGGGTCAGTTTCGGCCTGGGAGTTGGGGTGGGTGGCTGCCGAGGGCGAGTAGTGCGAGGGCGATGAGGGGTTGGGGGCCGTGGAACCCGAAGGCGATCCTGGTGAGCAACCGGATTTTGGTGTTGGTCGATTCGATGAGTCCTTGGGATAGGCCGTGGTCGAGGTTGGCGTCGATCGCTTGACGGTGTCTAGTGATCTTCTTCGCTAGTTCGATGAACGCTGGGAGCTGTGACCGGTAGGCCCAGACCAGCCACTGGTCGAGGGCTGTCTTGCCTTCTTCTCCTTTGACAGCGAACACATAGCGGAGTCCTTCTTTGAGAAGGTATCCCCGCCACAGTTTCGGGTCGGTTTTGGCGATCCATTCGAGTTGTTGGTGTTGGCGTGGGTTGAGGTCTTCGGGGTTCTTCCACAACGCGTAGCGGGATCGGGCGATCTGTCGGGAGTCGCCGCTGGTTCGTCCCCGACGGCCAGGCGACGCTTTGATTCTGCGGCCTTTGGCTTGGTTCCAGGCTCGGCGTCGTTCGGTGTCGAGCGCTTCTATCGCCCAGGCAACAACATGGAACGGGTCGGCGCAGCGGATCGCGTTGGGGGCACGCCGGGCCACTGCCTTGGCGATCCAGTCGGCCATATCCGCTGAAACATGGGTGATTTCGGCTGCTCTCCGGTCTCCGAGTTCGTCGAAGAACACGTTCAACGCAGCCTCAGACCGGCCTGGTCCGGCGATGAGCCGGCGTGGGACCGAGCACGGACCTTTGCCTGGTTTCTGACCGTCGCTGGTGTGGCGCTGACCACCTATGTCGTAGCGGACCAACTTCTGGAACTCGCTCGAGAGGACGTTCTCCTGTACGTCTCTCTGGCGTCGCTGCTGGCTGTGATCGGACTCTGGTTGACCCGGTCGTCAGTCCTGCAGATGGTGGCTATGGCCGGTTCAGCATGGATCACTTCGATCGCGGTGCTGTCCCGGATTGAGGTTCTGCCTGACTGGGCGTTTGGCCTTTCGTTCGCCGGGCTGGGAGTGGTTTGGCTACTTCTCACCTGGGGAGGCTTCTTCACCCCGGTCCGCACCAGCTACGCACTCGGAGGGATCGGCACACTGCTGATCGCCTTCCCCGAGTCCAATGAGATGCCCTGGCCGTTGCTTGGACTCTTCATCGGACTCGGCCTCATGGCCCTCTCGGTGCTCCTGAATCAGAACGTGCTCCTGGGTCTTGGAGTCGCCGGGCTCTTCGTCTACATCCCGATGACTATCTTCGAGTGGTTCGGAGAGACCGTTGGAGTGCCACTGGCACTCCTGATCACCGGGATGATTCTCCTCGGAGTCGTTATCGGCACCGTCCGCCTCAGAGAGGAAACACATCCTTGACGAGCCGACGTCTCACGGGTGCCTGATGCTCTGCAAGGATCTCCTGGCATTGACCTGCGGTCACACGTTGACTTAGCGGCTGATGAGGGGCAGGTCTGCGCACGCTGCAAGCGTCGAAACGCAGCAAACCCCTGTTGACCAGGGGTTCTAGCTGGCAGTCCCGACCGGGTTCGAACCGGCGTTTCCGGCTTGAAAGGCCGGCGTCCTAGACCACTGGACGACGGGACCGTGAACAATCAATGGTACGCCTCTGGGCAGGGTCAGCCCAACTCTTCGCGTGCCCGTTCGATGCGGGCCAAGGTGGGGATGCGCCCCAAAGCCGCCAGAGACTCGAACAGCGGCGGGCTAACCGACGAACCGGTGACCGCGATTCGTAGTGGTTGAAACACCTTCCCGGCGCCCATCCCGAGTTTCCCTGGTAACGCCCGAAGCGCCGTCTCGATCGACTCCGTATTCCAAGCGTCAAGACCGGTGAGGACCGCCAGACCGGCGTCGAGGACGTCGGCAACACCCTCTTTTGCCATCACCTTGGTCCACGACTTCTCGTCGTAATCATCGACGTCGTTGAAGAGGAACTCCACCTGCTCACCCGCTTCGGGAAGCAGCTTTGTGCGCTCCTGAACCAGCACCGAGATCGCCTCGAATCGTTCCCAAACATCATCTGACAGCGGGCGACCGACTGCCGATTCGACGTACGGGCGAACCATCTCGTTGAACTCGACGGCGTCCAACGCCCTGACGTACTCGCCGTTCATCCAGGCAAGTTTCTCCGGGTCAAACGCAGCCGGGTTCTTGTTGACATCGTTTAGATCAAAGGCCTCCACGGCCTGATCGCGACTGAACAGGGTGGTCTCGGCGTCAGGCGACCACCCGAGAATCGCTAGATAGTTGAAGACTGCATCCGAGAGGTAGCCCTGGTCCCGATAGTCACTCAAAGCGGTGGCCCCGTGACGTTTGGATAGCTTCTTGCCATCAGTCCCGAACAGCAGCGGGAGATGGGCGTACGCCGGCTCGACATGACCCATCGCCCGAGTCAGCAGGATGTGTTTCGGGGTCGATGGCAGGAGATCCTCACCACGGGCCACATGGGTTATCTCATAGTCGACGTCGTCAACAGTCGATGCCAGGTGATAGGTGGGGGTCCCGTTGCTTCGCAAGATGACAAAGTCGTCGATGTCTCGAGGCTCGAATCTGACCGTGCCCCGTACCAAGTCGTCGAACTCCACCGGAGCATCCTGGGACACAGAAAGGCGAATCACACCCGACTCGCCCGCAGTGTCGGGTCTACGGATGTAGTGACCGGGGTGCTTGCCCTCTTTCTGGGCTTTCTGGCGCAATGACTCCAACTCCTCGGTTGACCGGTTGTCGTAGTAGGCGGCACCCGACTCGACCAGCGAGTGCGCCACGTGCTGGTAACGCTCCAGCCGGTCGGACTGGCGGTAGGTGCCGTGTGGGCCACCAACACCGATGCCCTCGTCCCAATCGAGACCAAGCCAGCGAAGGGAGTCGAGGATCTCCTCCTCGAACTTGGCCGTCGACCGTTCCCGATCGGTGTCGTCGATACGGAGGATGAAGGTTCCGCCTGTGTGCCGGGCGTAGAGCCAGTTGAAGAGGGCAGCCCGAGCGGTACCCACGTGCAGCGTCCCCGTCGGTGACGGAGCCATCCGAACTCGAACAGTCATTGAGATACGACTCGGTTGGTGAGAGTCCCGATGCCGTCGATCTCAACTTCCATCACATCACCCGGCTCGACTTTGCTCACACCCGAAGGTGTTCCGGTGAGAACCACATCGCCGGGCAGAAGTGTCATGAACGCCGTTATGTATTCGAGTATCTCGGCCACACCGAACACCATGTCCGATGTGAAGCCGGCCTGACGGACCTCTCCGTTGACCTTGCAGATCACCGCCAAACGCTCCAGCGGGTCCAGTTCGGTCTCTATAGCCGGGCCGAGCGGGCAGAAAGTGTCGAAGCCCTTGGCTCTGGTCCATTGGGCGTCCTTTGCTTGCAGGTCGCGAGCCGTGACATCGTTGGCCGCGGTGTATCCAAAGATGTAGCGGGACGCATCCTCGGCCTTGATGTTTCGGGCGGGACGGCTGATGACCACCGCAAGCTCGGCCTCGTGGTGAACCTCATCGCTGATTCGCGGGTGGACCACGGCCGCGTTCTGACCGATGACCGAAGTGGCGGGTTTCATGAAGATCAGCGGTTCCTCGGGGACCTCGCCATCCATCTCATCAACATGATCTTCGTAGTTTTTCCCCACACAAAGGACCTTTGTCGGAATCACCGGAGAAAGGAGACTGACGCTGGACCAGGGAACGACAGTCTCGGTTGGCTCCCATGCAACGAACGGAGATCCCTTGTAGACAACCACGCCTTCGGCGTCGGCGACCCCATAGGCGATGTCGTCGCCGGCTTTCATTCGAACGATCTTCATGAGGGAGAGCCCTTGTCAGATAGCCGGTATGCGTAGCGAATCTGTTCCATCTTGTTGACAATCAGGTCGCGGTCGATATCAGCCACGGCCGCCTCACCTGGTCGTTTCTCGTGCGGAACGGCAGCAAGCCATCGCTCGCGACGCTCTATGAGTTCGGGCTCGGCGTCTTCGCCGTATCCGCAGAGGAACAGAGCCACATCGATGTCCTCGGGAACAGGAGCACGTCCGGATGCAGAAGCCCTTGCCAACACCAGGCCCGTCACCACCGACTCGAGTCGTGGATCATCTGTTGGCAGGTCGGCGGTGGCCACCAGTCGCAACGCCCAACCGGGGTCGGGCCCGGCATGGCCGAAACCGCCTCCCTGGGGCACGTCGGCCGGTCCCGACGGAATCCCGGGTTTGACCGAACGCCACTTGTTGGCTGGAGCGGGTTCGAGGTTTTGTCGCGGCCTCGCTGTCTCCGTTATCTCCACGTTCGGCTGCTGGGCCACTAGACGAAGCTGAGCCAATGCTTGTAGGCGTCGAGCTTGCCGGCGGCAGCAGCAGCAAAGAGGTCCTGCGCCTTTCTGGTGATCGGACCGGGCTCACCGGGTCCGACCGTTCGGCCGTCGATCTCCCTGACCGGCGTTACTTCGGCGGCTGTGCCGGTGAGGAACACCTCGTCCGCGGTGTAAAGGGCTCCACGGGCAAGGTCGACCTCGCGCACCTCCACGTCTTCTTTTCTCAAGAGCTCCATGACGGAGTTGCGGGTGATGCCCTCCAAGATTCCTGAGGACACCGAGGGCGTGTGGACCACACCGTTGCTCACGGTGAAGAGATTCATCCCGCTTCCCTCCGAAACCGTCCCGCCGTCGTTGAGCATGATTGCCTCCTCGACACCGGCTCGCAGCGCCTCCTGTTTGGCCAGAACGGAGTTGAGGTATCCACCGGAGCCTTTGGCGGTCGGAATGAGCGACGTGTGCGAGATCCGTCTCCAACTCGACACCATCGCCGTGATGCCCTGGAGAACTCCTTCTTCTCCAAGGTAGGCGCCAAGCGAGAAGGCGCCCATCATGGTGTGGACCGGGGTATCGGCTGGGTTGATTCCGATGGCACCAAGTCCGTAGAACACCTGGGGCCGAATGTAAGCCGACTCCAACTCCGTGACCCGCAAGAGCTCCAGACACGCCTCGTCGAGTTCGGCGGCGGTGTACTCCATGGGAATGGCATACGCGCGAGCCGAAGCTTCGAGACGGACCATGTGATCGTGAAGCCTGAATACCGCCGTCCCCTCCGGGGTGTCGTAGGCCCGAATACCCTCGAAGACACCCGTCCCGTACTGCAAGGCGTGCGATAGAAAGTGGACTGTGGCGTCGTCCCAGGACACGAATTCGCCGTCACTCCAGATATGAGATGCTGGTTCCATTGTCTAAAGGCTATACGCAACCGGCCCACACCAAAAACGGCTTCTAGGCTCGCCACTCATGCATCGTCTCGTCGCGTCCTGGTTCGGCACCGGTCTGATCCTCGGGAAGGTCCGTGGACACGACTCGGGGTCCGGCACAGTTGCTTCGCTCTTCGCCGCTGTCATTGCCCTCTTCATTGGTGCGCGCTTCGGCTGGGTGGCCCAAATCGTTGCGGCGGTGATCATCATCGTCCTGAGCATCTGGTCTGCGGGTCGATTCGTCGAGGACGAGGGCGACGCAGGCTGGATTGTGATCGATGAGGCAGCCGGAATGTTCCTGGCGCTGATCGGCCTGAGTCTCTGGCCGGGGTCGATCGTCGCTTTCGTCGTCTTTCGGGCTGCGGACATCTTCAAGGGCGTTTTCCCTGGTGTTGCCGCCGCCGAGCGTCTTCCGGGAGCCATCGGTGTTACCACTGACGACCTCGTCGCCGGGCTCTACGCACTGGCGGTCGGCCACATCGTCCAGACGTTGTTCTAAAATCGCCGCATACGGAGGTGCAAATGGAGTGGCAAGTGTCCACAATCGTGGCGGGTATCGACGGTTCGGAAGGAAGCGACCGGGCGGCCAAGCGTGCCGCTGCAATAGCCAGGCATTGGGATGCACGCCTGCTTCTCGTAACAGTCGTCCGCTCCCCCGAAGGCTGGTGGGGTATTGGCGGCGCTCCCCCGTCGCCAGAGGCTCTCTCGGCCGCCCTCGTCGAAGGCCACACCGAACTTCTCGCCGACGCGGAGGGTGGGCTCGATCTGGAGGGAATCAACTACGAGACCATCGTAGAATTAGGTGATCCCGTCAGTCGGCTGATAGCTGTTTGCGAGATCAACGAGGCCGACGTACTCGTGGTTGGGCGTCGTGGCGCCGGACTGGCGGAAAGAGTGATTCTCGGATCGGTTGCCGACCGGCTCGCCCACTTGGCATCCTGTCCGGTCCTGGTCGTTCCTTAGGGTTCGACAGTCACACCTCGCCAGAAGGCGACGTAGTTCTTGATCTCTGCGGCGGCCTGTGACGGGGAGGGGTAGTACCAGGCAGCATCGGCGTTGGACTCACCGTTGACCACGACGTCGTAGTAGCTCGCCTTGCCCTTCCAGTAGCAACGTGTGTGCTTCCCCGAGTCGGCGAAGTAATCTCGGTTGATCGACTCGGGTGGGAAATAGTGGTTGCCTTCGACAACGACCGTCTCGTCACTCTCGGCTAGAACCGCACCGTTCCAAACGGCTTTGGGCATTCTTCTTCCTATCGGTGGCTCGCTCACATCGGAACAGGCTCAATGGACGGCCTATTCCCTCCCTAAGATCCTGAGTCGCTAGTCACGCACAGAATCAGCAGAGACCTACCACTCAGGACCTAGCCTCGAATCGTGCCAACCGTCGTGATCATTCCGGTCAAGTCGTTCCGCCTCGGCAAACAGAGGCTGGCCTCTGCCCTCGAAGACGGACAGCGGTCACGTCTCGGGCGCGCCCTCGCAACCCACGTGGCCGAAACCGTTGAACAAGCTGGGCTTCTCGCCACGTTCGTCACCGACGACCCAGACGTGGCCGCCTGGGCCGCCTCGACGGGATTCCCATCGTTGCCGGACTCAGGGCAAGGCCTCAACGCAGCCGCCGCCGCGGGTGCCGAGTGGGCAAGTCAGTCGAAGAGCCGCTGGATTGTCCTCCACTCCGACCTCCCCCTGCTTCACAGTGAGGACCTGCGTGCGCTGGCCCAGCCCGACGGCGATGTCATCGCACCTTCGTCGGATGGTGGCACTTCGGCCATTTCTGCTCGCCGGCCGATCGAGTTCGCTTTTGGGCCTGCCAGCTTCCACAAGCACTTGGCACGCCTCGACTCGCCAGAGATCGTCACCCGACAAGGTTTCCTGCTCGACGTCGACTCACCCGCTGACCTGGCTTCTGCCCTTTCTCACCAGCGAGGACGCTGGATGGAGAGGACTCTCGCGTGATCAGCGATGAGATGACGACCGCCATGCGGAGCTGGCTGGATCTGGCAGTCGCCGCCGTGAGTCCTGAGAAACTGACATCTGATGCCCTTGCCGGTAGCGGGGATGGCTCCGCCGTGCTCATCGCCATCGGAAAAGCGGCGACGGCGATGTGTCTGGGAGCACAGCGGGCATTGGGCGAGGTCAGCGGAATATGCGTGACCAATACTCCGGGAAGGGTGCCCGATGGTGTCGAGCTTCTCATCGGAGACCACCCGATTCCCGGAGACGCCAGTTTTGATGCGGGAAGGCGAGTGCTGGAGATCGCTCGATCGGCAAGTGGGCGTTGCGTGGCACTCATCTCAGGTGGTGGGTCGGCCCTCTGTGAGCAGCCACTTCCCGGAGTCGACCGGTTATACCTCCAGGAGGTCAACCGAATGCTTTTGGATGGGGGCGCGTCGATCGAGGAGACCAATCTGGTTCGACAGCATCTGTCGGCAATCAAGTGCGGTGGGGTGGCGAGAGCCGTCCCCGGGCATCTCGAGACCTACTTGATCTCCGATGTAGGAGGGGCTGGGCCAGGGCTGGTCGCGTCGGGCCCGACAATTCCCACGGCGCGGAACCCGGCTGCAGCAACTGTGGTGATGAAGCGATTCGGCATCCGCATCCCCGCTGCGGTTCGGAGTGCCATCAACCTGCCCCTACCTGAGCCCCTGTCTGCAAGTGTCGAGGTGCTGGCCGACGGGCGGACCGCGGCAAAGGCGGTGACTGAAGCTGCTCAGGAGGAGGGTCTCGAGTCCCGACTCAGTGAAGAGTGGATAAAGGGCCCGGTTGATACGGCCCTGAACGAGTTCTTCGCCGGCTCGGGAGCTGGAGTCACCGTTGCCGCCGGCGAGGCCACGGTGAACGTCCGCGGCAAGGGCGTCGGTGGTCGCAATTCCCACGCGGCTCTCCTCGCGGCGACTCGACTCAGAGGTCATAAGGGCTTGTTCGCTTCCTTGGCCACCGATGGCGTCGACGGGCGATCAGATTCGGCAGGAGCCATCGTTGATGGTTCCACGATCGAGCGGGGAGGAGATCCGGAGGACAGTCTCGCCGATTTCGACTCGGCGAGTTATCTGGATCGCACCGGCGACCTGATCAGAATGGGGCCGACTGGAACCAACGTGGCTGATCTTTGGGTGCTCTGGCGATCATGAGCTAAGAGCCCGCTGATTGATGCGGACTCCTGGACAGGAACCTATATTGATCGTGCATATCGTCTGAAGGACTCATGGAAAAGACAGTCGTCATCACAGGAGGAACGGGGGGTCTGGGAGCCTCTCTGGTCAGACGTCTCATGTTCGAGGACTATCGCCTCGCTGTCACCTACCTGCTCCCCGATGAGGCAAGAGAGTTCGAACAGGAATTCGAGGTGGACGAGGATCGGTTATTGCTGACCAGGGTCGATGCCACCAACCCCGACGCTGTCGAGACTCTCTTCAAAGACGTATCCGAGAAGTGGGGAGCGATTCACGGAGTTTGTTCGCTCGTGGGCGGATGGGCCGGGGGTCGTGACGTTGAGGAGACCGACGACGTGCGTCTCGAGCGAATGCTCGACATCAATCTCCGATCGGCCTTCTATGCCGTCCGCGCAGCCGTCCCCTACCTCAAGGAAGCAGGCTGGGGAAGGGTCATCCTGGTTGGCAGCCGTGCTGCCATCGACTTCCCCGAGGGCCAGGTCGCCTTCAACATCGCCAAGGCTGGTGTGGTCGCCCTTGGTCGCAGTCTGGCCCAGGAACTGGAGGGCACGGGCGTCACCGCAAATGTGTTGATGCCGTCGGTGATCGACACTCCGGTGACACGACAGTCCCTTCCTTACGCCGAGTATGTGACCTGGCCAACTCCGGACGAGATCGCAGCCGTCGCCCGGTTCGTGCTCAGCGACGAATCAGAGGTCATCAACGGAGCGCTGATTCCGGTTTACGGCCGCGCGTAGAGCTCAACCCACTCGCCATGTGGGTGAGCCTGGCCAATCTCCCGGAGTCCAGAGCCGTCATCGACGGTGAGCCGTGTCCAGTCGTCGGAACGAGACAGCAACTCGAAGGAGATCCGATGGATCGACCGTGTTCGTCTGCCGAACGCGACGATCTCGTCGATCCGACGCCGTCCCTCGGGGGTGAACTGGTTCATCGCAAAGGAGTTCATCACGACTGCCGGCTCGCCCTCGGGCAGGTCGGCAAGCACCTTGCCAAGGGTCAACAGTGCGTCCCCTGTGATGAACTCGACCGGAAGACCGGCGATAACGTCGAGTGCTGATCGAAGACGCTTCCGTCGTTGGTGATGCTCCGGCCAAACGAGTGCCTCCAGCCATGCTCTCTGTTCGGCGTCACCGGGATCGATCGGATTGAGATCAAGACCAATTCGGGTCAGCACCTCAATGTCATGCAGGTCCGGAGCGGCTCCCCTCAACTCTGCCTCCAAGAGAAGCGAGTCGGTCGGGCCCCACTCCAGGCCGTCGTATCGGTACCGGTACCGATCAATGGCGAGGTTGAGGCCGGCGCTGGTTCCGATGTCGACGAGGTGAAATGACTCGAACGATGCGTTCATGACGGCCGGGAGCAGCGCCACGCATCGCCTGCACTCGTTGGTCTGGGTGTACCGTGAAGCGCCAATCGTGACGATCTCCACCTCGTTGGCGAGAACGAAGTCGGTGAACGGCCGATCGACCTGGGCCAGAGGACGGGGATGCTCGGTGAGACTGGGATAGAAGTGCGCCAGGTCAGGGTCTCCACCTTCCATCAATAGAAACTGAACGGCTGCAAAAAGAACGTTGGGCCGGGGAGTGTGCTCGATCAGGTTGATGACACGCATCAAGTCCAGATCGGAGGCGATCACATCGGTCAGATGCTCATAGAGCGGAGAATCGTATGCGTGTTTGGCCCAGCCCCGGACGTCGTCAGCCGTGAGAAGAGGGGGCGCCGTCAGAACACGTCCCGCCGGTACGCCGTGGCAAGAGCGTCGGCGTACTCATTCCACCTGTACCCGCTGTGGGCCTTGATCCACTGGATCTTCGCCTCGGGTCTCGCCCGGGCGAGGGCGTACACCTCCTGGACCAATTCGAGATTGGCAATCGGTCCCGGTGATTTCTTCTTCCAACCTTTCTCCTTCCATCCCGTCGCCCACTGGGTGATGATGTTGACGACCAGTTGGGAGTCCGTGTAGACGTCAACGGGAGAGTCGGCGGGAATCATCTGGAGACCGGCGATCATGGCTCTGAGCTCCATGCGGTTGTTAGTCGTGTGAGCTTCGGACCCGTAGTCCTGACTGACCATCTGGTCATCGACGACGAGGACGGTGCCCCAACCGCCCGGACCAGGATTGCCCTCAGACGACCCGTCTGTGAAGACGCCCGTCTTGGGACCCTCTGTAAACCTGGCCAGCACTTCTGATGTCGACATGTCGCGATTCTTCGTCACCGACGGAGCCCTCGAGTCACGAACCTGATCCGAGGTGGCGGAGTTGCGACAGTCGAGGCATTGCTTGGGAGTCCACCCCGGGTACTGGTCCCTTATCTCCGGTCGAAGTTCGAAAGACTTGCCACAGGTTTGGCAGGTGAACAACCGTTCACCCGACCTTCTCGAAGACAGACACGAACTGAGGCATCTTGAACAGGTTGAATTCGTGATGCGTCTCTGAGAGGCCAAACGGCTCCATCATGCGGCGAAGCTTGGAAGGCCACAGTTTGTGGCAATGAACTTCTCGTGCTTTGAACGGCGTGCCGTGGAGGATCATTGAGGTCGGAATCGCGTAGAGACCCATTACCGGCTCAGCCGGATAGATGTGAAGAGCGCTGCCTCCCGGCTTGAGCACACGAGCCATTTCGGAGATGGCCTCGTCGAGAGGAGGTATGTGCTCGAGTGCATGCACAGACAGGACCGCGTCGAAGCTCTTGTCGCCGAACTCGAGGTCCTCTCCTTTCATGTACAGCACACGGTCGGTGCCGGCGATCTCGGAAGCCTTGGGATTGGCATCGACACCGGTTATGTCGATCCCTCTGGCGGCGAGACGTTTCGTGAGGTGACCCTGCCCACACCCGACCTCGAGAACCCGCTGATCATCGCTGAGAGACAACAACCGATCTACCTTTTCGAGATGGGACGGGTCCCAGCGATTGATCGTCACATAACGACGGGAGTCGTAGTCGTGCATCGGCTACAGGCTATGGGAGCGCTTCGAGATGTGTCGCCACTGCGTAGTCGAGGATCTCCGGGCCCCGGTCCGTGATGACGACATGTGAGACCGAAGTGTTCGCCGGGGTGAACAGAGACTCGCCATGAGTGTCGTTGGTCATCGTCAGAGACGATATATAGGCGCGAATCGCACCGCCATGAGCGACAACGACTGTTGGCTCCGCCGTTGCTGGTTTCAGTCCGGTGACGGCGTTGGCAATGCGGGAACTCAGCTCACCCCAACTCTCGCCGGTCTTACCCCGCTTGAGATCAACTCCCTCGCCAAAGATCGACTCCAACTCCCCCGGCCAGCGTTCGGAAATCTCCGCGGTGGTGAGACCTTCCCAATTCCCCATAGAGAGCTCTTTGAGATCGTCGACGGCGACAACGCCGTTGGCAGCCACATATCCGGCCGTTGAGCACGCTCGCTTCAGTGGAGACGAATAGACAGTGGTCGACTGGCCATACCAGTGGCCCAGCGCCTCTGCTTGACGACGCCCCAGATCGTCCAGATCCCAATCACCCTGGCCCTGCCATCGCATTTCGACATTGGCGCGTGTCCGGCCGTGACGAATCAGCGCCATGACCGGGTCGCCTTGGGCGAGGCTGGTTTCGACGAGTTGAGACCGAGGGCCAAAGTGGCCGGTGTCGTTGAAAGACGCCAACCGGGGGCCGCCGAACTGCCACACAATCCGTGTGATCGCCGTGTTCGCGGTGAAAGCGTGTACCCGATGATCCCCTCCGGCCATGTGTCGATGAAGAACCGCTTGGAGAAAGCCACCATGGGTGACGACGATTGCCTTCTGGTCCTCCCCCAGTGACTCGGCCAATCGATCAACGGCTGACAGCGCCCGTCTGCCGGCCTCGTTGAGGCTCTCGCCGGTGCCACCCATGGGCATGGTTCGGGTGGTGACAGCCTCGTCGAGCTCATTGCCGTGCTCGGCCCGGATCTCTTCGAGTTTCATTCCCTCCCAGCGCCCGAGATCGATCTCGATGAAGTCCTCGACGATCTTGATTCCTGAGGCGAACGATTCGGCGGTCTTTCGTGCCCTTTCCAGCGGCGAGCTGACGACCACGTCGTAGTCCCAGTCGGAGAGACGCTGTCCCAGCGCTTCGAGGCTCTCTTCACCCTGTGATGACAACGGACCATCAGTCCGGCCGTTCCACACTCCATCGATGTTGGCCTGGGACTCGGCATGGCGAACGAAGATGATCTCTTTCACAGGGCTCCTGGATCGGTACGGGATCATGAATGATGGTCTCCTGGTCTCAGAATACGAATCGTTCCCGACCACGGCGAGACTCTTACATCGCTGCCCGCCCCGCCGATTACGCAACCCCCACATCATCCCACAGGGACATGAGCGGTAGGCGTTGCTTAGATTGGCTGGATGAACTCGGATGAGCAGCTCAGATTGATCGACCGCTTCTACGACGACATGTGGAATCGGTTCGACAAGTCTGTCTTCGGTGACATTCTCGACCCGAAGATCCACTTCCGCGGGTCGCTCGGACAGACGAAGGTTGGTTTCGAGGAGTTCGGCGACTACGTCGATTACATCGAGGCGTTCGCTCCCGACTTCCACAACGAGGTCCACTCCACCATCACAGAAGGGAATCTGACGTTTGCCCGACTCTCGTACACAGGCACCCACAAGGGAGAAGTGTTCGGACTCGCACCGACCGGTCGGCGATTCGAATACTCCGGGGCTGCGGTGTTCACATTCTCTGACGGCCTGATCAGCGACGTCTGGGTGCTTGGAGACATCCACGGGCTGACCAGACAACTGTCCATCGAGGCCACCTGACCCACACCAGCTGCACTTATTGTTATGGCGCGCTGGATCTCTCGGCGCAACACCGGTCTTAGGGTACGACCCAATGGAAGGGTCTACCAGTTTTCAGCCGCGCTTTGGGAGTACTCCGGAGAGGCTCCCTGGGTATTCATCACCCTGGGTGGAGAAGACGCCGACGAGATCAGGACTCGGGTGCCTCCCTCTGGCGGTTTTGGATCGGTGAAGGTGAACGCCCAGATCGGTGAGACCGAGTGGAGCACATCGATCTTCGCGGACAAGGCTTCAGGCTCGTATTTGTTGCCTATCAAACGTGGGGTTCGGGTCCAGGAGAACCTCGTCGTGGGCGATGTGGCGAGCGTGATCCTTCGTATCGATCTCGACTAGACCGAATTCACCAGTCGAGCCAGATCAACACCCCAAGCCGACAGGGCCCTACCCGATGAAAGCGGACGCGAAGATCAGCGAGACGATGGTCATCACCTTGATGACGATGTTCATCGACGGACCGGAAGTGTCCTTGAAAGGGTCGCCGACGGTGTCACCGATCACGGCGGCCGTGTGAGCATCGCTCCCCTTGCCGCCGAAGGCGCCCGTCTCGATGAACTTCTTGGCGTTGTCCCATGCCCCACCGGCATTGGCCATGAAGATGGCCAGAAGGAAACCGGTGACTAGAGCCCCGCCGAGCAGACCTCCAAGGGCCTCGACGTCGATGAACCCGACGATCAGCGGTAGGGCAATCGCCATTGACCCCGGTAGGACCATTTCCCTGAGAGCGCTCTTGGTGGCGATATCGATGCAAGTCGTGTAATCCGGCTTGGCCTCGGGATCTCCTTCTCTCAGACCCGGGATCTCGCGGAACTGACGTCGGACCTCCTCGATCATCTGGGTGGCGGCGCGACCGACCGCATTCATGGTGAGGGCAGCGAACAAGAACGGAAACATCGCCCCGATGAACAGGCCGATCATCGTTGGTGCCCGCGAGATGTCGATGTGTTCGAGGTCGACTGCTTTCGTGAAAGCACTGAACAGTGCCAGCGAAGTCACGGCGGCTGATGCGATGGCGAAACCTTTCGCCACGGCTGCCGTCGTGTTGCCTAGTGAATCGAGAGCGTCGGTCGCCTTGCGGACCTCGGGATCGAGATGGGCCATCTCGGCTATCCCTCCGGCGTTATCGGCTATTGGCCCGTACGCATCCACCGAGATAGTGATGCCGAGAGTGGCCAAAACACCAATGGCCGCAATGGCAACGCCATAGATGCCCCCGTCGACTCCCATCGCCCACTCGCCGGCAAAGAATGCGACTCCGATACCGGTGGCGACAACTGTGACCGAGTATGCGGCCGACCTCATGCCTTCGGCAATCCCGGAGATGATCACGGTTGCCGGGCCGGTCTGCGACTGGCGAGCGATCTCTTTGACCGTCTTGTAGTGGTCTGAGGTGAACCACTCCGAGATCTTCCCGACAAACCACCCGACGACCAGGCCGGCCACGACGGCGAACCAGATACCCAGCCAGTTGTCGACCTTGTCACCGAAGATCCACGCGGCCAATCCGGCGACGCCGAGTGCTGTGGCGATCATGGCGAAGTTGGTGCCACGGTGAAGCGCCGCGGCGAGGTGCTCCTCGTCTTTCGCCTTCACCAGGAACGAGCCGATGATCGAAGCGAACATCCCGAGTGCGGCTACCGCCAGTGGGAAGATGATCGCCTCGGCCTGGAATTCGCGACCTGTGAACACGAGAGCCGTATAGGCAATGGGAGCCACAATCGCTCCGACGTAAGACTCGAAGAGGTCGGCACCCATTCCTGCCACGTCACCAACGTTGTCACCGACGTTGTCGGCAATGACCGCCGGATTACGGGGATCATCCTCGGGAATTCCCGCCTCGACCTTTCCGACGAGATCGGCGCCGACATCAGCAGCTTTGGTGTAAATGCCCCCTCCGACACGAGCGAACAGTGCGATCGATGATCCTCCGAGTCCCGATGGCGGTGATGATGTTCACCCAATCGGGGTCTTTGAGTACTTGCTGAAATACCAGGAATCCCAGGCCTACGCCTGCCAGACCCAGGCCGGCAACGGTAAATCCCATCACGGCTCCTCCGCGGAACGCCACGGGCAGGGCAGCGGTGATACCGCCCGTCCTGGCGGCTTCGGTGGTGCGGGAGTTGGCTGCGGTGGCAATTCGCATCCCGACGAAGCCGGCGAAAGCCGAGAGGACAGCGCCGAAGACATAGGCGACGGCTCCCCACGGTCGGCCCCAGTCGAGAAGCACGGCGATCAGAACCGCCATGACCAGGACAAAGACCGAGATCCAGAGGTACTCGCGCTTCAGGAAGGCCATTGCGCCGGTTCGAATGGCATTGGAGAGCTCGACCATCCGCTCGTTGCCTCGTGGAAAGGCCAGTACCGCCCGGCTGTAATAGACCGCCAGCAAGAGGCCGAGGGCAGCCGCGATAAGCGCGATGTACAGAATCGTTTCCGTCATGTTGAGAATTCCTCCGGGACAGACAAGGGTTCAGAAGCGCCGCCGGAGTATAGGGAGAGGCCCCGTCTCAGGAGAAGCCGGGGGTTGATCTTTTCCTTGATGTCGGCTGATCCTCGCGTGATCACTCGAGTCCGATTCTCATCCTCATCCAAGCCCGGGGGCGCCCGCGTACGCCGAAAGGACTGGTTGTCCTCCGAGGTGAGCGTAGAGGACTGTGGAACCGGGTGGAATCTCGCCGGACCGGATCATGCCGATGAGCCCGGCCATCGATTTTCCTTCGTAGACGGGGTCGGTGAGCATGCCTTCGGTGCGTGCTGCGAGGTGGATCGCGTCGATTGTCTGCTGGTCGGGTATTCCGTAGGCGGGGCCTTCGTACCCGGGAACCACCGTAATCTCGTGGTCCCAAAGGTCTCGGTCGAGACCGATCATCGTGGCAGTGTTGTTGGCGATTCGAGTGACTTGATCGGTGGTCTGATCAAGAGTTGCCGAAGCGTCGATGCCAATGACCTGGCGATCGTCGTGGTCTTCGAGGGCGAAGCCGGCGAGCATGCCGGCGTGAGGCGAGGCGGTCACGGTGCACACGACGATGTGATCGAAGTAGACGTCATATTCGATTTCTTGATCGGCAACCTCGATCGCCCAGTTGGCGAAGCCAAGACCGCCCAGCGGGTGATCGGACGCTCCGGCCGGTATTGAGTAGGGCTTACCGCCGGCGGCTTCCACCGATTCGATGGCGCTTTTCCAGCTATCACGGATACCGATATCAAAGCCCGCTGGGTCTATGCGGATGTCGCCACCCAGGATGCGGGTGAGTTGGATGTTGCCGACCTTTGCGTAAGCCATGTCAGGCCAGTCGACCCAGCCCTCCTGCACCGTTACGGCCTTCAGACCAAGGTGACAGGCGACCCCGGTCACCTGTCGGGTGTGGTTCGACTGAATCCCGCCGATCGACACCAAGGTGTCGCAGCCCTGGGCAAGCGCTTCGGCAACCAGGTACTCGAGTTTTCGGACCTTGTTCCCACCGAAGGCGATGCCAGAATTGCAGTCCTCGCGTTTGGCCCAGATCTCAACCTCTCCCCCGAGCGCTTCGCTTAGACGTCGCAACGGGTGAATCGGCGAGGGCCCGAAGAGAAGGGGAATCCGTGGAAAGTCGTCGAGACTCATTGTGTGGTCCTCCAGGAGGTCGGCGGTAATGCGAACCCAATCGGTTGGCGGTGACGCTACGGCTGTGATCCGTCGAGAGCCTATAGCCCAGGGCGTTGACCTCTGGATCGTTGTGCTGACTGGTCCGAGGATGCCTCAACAACCGAGGGCGTAGCTGACCGCCGAGCACACATTGCCCATCGTGGGCTCATCCACAGTTCCGATGTAGCTGGTGAGCGCGGATTGGGGGAGCGTGTGGAGGCCGTCGCAGTTGATCACTGACGGCTGGTCGAGTCCGACATCCTGATGATCGAATTCGACTTCGGCTGCGAGCCCGCGAATCGACGTGGTGATCTCAGCAATAGTGACGAGTTGGCGGACGTCGATCACCTCGGGACGCGTCAGGATCAGTACGGGTCGCGACCTGCTGCCGGCCTGAGCCAGCCAGATCTCAGCTCGCATCACTGTTCGGTCCACGCTTCGACGTCGCTCCAGAAAGCATCTGGCCGTTCCGGAACCCGTTGGTAGGCCGCTCGGTCGGCCTCGGCCAACGCGGCGCGCACCGCGGAGGCGACTCCTTCACGAGCGGCCGCCGAGATGTTGATATCGAGTTGACGCGCACGTTCGGCCAACGCGTCGTCGAGGGTGAACGTCGTTCGAACAGAAGCCATACCTAGATGCTAGCACTAGATGATAGCGCTCGAATGCCTGTGAACACAAACTCGCGCAGCCGGCCCTCCTGCTCACGCCGAGAGATCTGTCGGTGGCTGCCGATACGTTGTGTTCATGGGGAAGAAATGCCAAGTAGAAGGATGCAATACCACTGCCGTGGCACGTGGATACTGCGAGATGCACTATCGGCGGGTGTTGAGGACTGGGAGTCCAGGTCCCGTCGGGCCGCTGCGGGAACGGGGCGAGTGCAAAATCGACGGCTGTTCGAAGGAGGTCGATGCCAAAGGCCTCTGTCACGGTCACTACCAACGACTGCTCAGACACAGCGCTTTGGCTCTCGACGCGCCGCTGCGTGAACCAGGCGCCACCTGCTCCGTGGCTGGATGTGATCGCCCTCACAAGGCGAAAGGCTTTTGCGCTGCCCATTACAAACGCGTTCTCGCTCATGGCGATCCTCTGGTGGACGTGCCCATCAAGAAAGTTCGGGGTGTAGGCACGATTGCACACGACGGCTACCGGTACGTACCGGTACCGGCTGAGGTTCGTCACCTGACCAACAACGCGGCGTGGGTCGGCGAGCATCGACTCGTGATGGCGCATCATCTTGGTCGAGCCTTGGCATCCGACGAACAGGTCCATCACATCAATGGAGACAGATCCGACAACGCTCTCGGAAATCTGGAGCTTTGGTCGACATCTCATCCCAGCGGTCGGCGGATAGAGGACCTGCTCGAGTTCTGTATGGTGATGTTCGACCGCTACGGCGACCAGTTCGAGATATTCGACCGACAGTAGGGCCCCTCTGAGAGTTCGTGGTCCAGAGTCAAGAAGTCGCTGACCAGGGGTTATGCAGTCCCGAGCGGGTTCGAACCGCCGTTTCCGGCTTGAGAGGCCGGCGTCCTAGACCACTAGACGACGGGACCAGGTTGGGGCCAAGATATCTCGGCCCTTGCTCGGGGGGAAGGACTCGAACCCTCAATAACAGGACCAGAACCTGTCGTGTTGCCTATTACACCACCCCCGAACGCGCATCACCGAGGTGTTGCGGGTAAGCAAAAAGGATAATCGGGCCCCCTGTCAGTGTGAAGTTGGGAGCGGGACGGCTTCCTGGGGTTTGATCACGGTTCGGAGACCGCCGTCGAACACCTCGAGACGGTCGAGTGCATCATTGATAGCGACCCGCATCGAGGGGCACTGTTGCGGTCACTACATCTGACAGGTCGATGACCCCGGTGCCGACCATCTCGATCAACTCCTCGATGTCTGAGGCAAGATGATCTGCTGCCCCGATGACTTCTGCCTCTCGCGAAACAAGATCATCAAAAGAGTGGAGTGGGAACGGCTCATGAGTCAGACCGACTGCAACGGCCCTACCCCGAACGCCGAGAGCATCGATGGCTCCCCTCATCGTCTCCGGGAGCCCAACGAGTTCGAGAGCCACGTCGGCGCCGATCGTCCTCACCTTGTGGACAGGAACCGGAGTCGCTCCCAGCCCCCGGGCAATCTTCAGCTTTTCGGGATTGGTATCAACGGCAAACACCTCAGATGCCCCCAAAGCGAAAGCGATCTTGATCGCCGAGATCCCCAGGCCCCCGACTCCAATCACAGCCACGGTGTCCCCCGGCTTCATCCGTCCGCGACGCAGGGCGTGCAAGGAGGTTGCGGAGGAACACATCATGATGGCTGCTACTTCGACCGGAATTGTATCAGGTATGGGAAAGGCGTTGCGCTCAGGCACCGTGATGGCCTCGGCGTATCCCCCGTCCCGATCAAGCCCGATCATCAGACCCGGCTCACAGAACTGCTCACGGCCTCCGAGACACGGCTCACAGAGCCCACAACTGATCAGGTAGTGGACTGCAACTCGGTCTCCGAGCTCGAGCCGTTTGACATGCGATCCCGTGGCCGAGACCGTGCCCGCCACTTCATGACCGGGAGTCAGCGGAAAGCTGGGCACCGGGCGAGTACCTGCTCTGTAGTGGACATCGGAGCGGCAAATGCCTGCAGCTTCGATTCGTACCTCGACGTCGTGGGGCCCGGCCCGGGGAATCTCAACGTCTTCCTCGATCAAAGGTCTGCCCGCCTCGACCAGGCGTACCGCTCTCATGGCTCCAAAGACTAGAGACCCCGACTAGGGCACGATCCTCGGTGACGCCGTAGCCGAAGCTCGAACAGTGAGTGGCTCAGATTCGTCGACGAACACACCGAGAAGCCCGAGGTCGAGCTGGGCAATCACGACCACGGTGACACTGATGCCATCGACTGACGTAGTCGAAGAAACACTGGTGAGATCTACGTCCTGAACCGCTATGGAAGTCAGCGCCAGCGCTCGGGATCGGGCCGGGTCGAGGACCACCTCCCCGGTAGCGCGATAGTGCTCCTCATCGATACCCGATGCCGCAGCGATCGCCGCCGAGTCGGCTACCGCTGCCAGCTCACGCTGGAGGGCCAATCCCCGCCAAAAGTCCAAGGCCAAGCCACCGAACAACAGGAGGAGCACAGACAGACCCAGCATCCAGATGGTTACCGACCCGCGCTCAGAGTTCTTCATCCGAAGCTCCGATACAGATCGATGGGCTCGCTATGGGTGGCGGTTATCCATAGACCGCCAACGCCTCCCCAAGGCGTGAGGATCAGCGGCGTCCACACATCAACCCGCGCCTCGACGGATGAGCCTCGGGTCAAGGGACAGAGGCCCCCCGGCGCGTCGAGCGGGCCTGGATCCGAGCCGCACCAGCCGACGCGGACGAAGTGGGGATCCAAGCCGTGGTTCGAGATGGATTGGGCAACGACCGCCACTCCCGCTGCGTGATCCAGTTCGATGACCGCAACACGAGCCGCCTCGGCAGCCGCCGACTCGGCGAGAACACGACGCTCCGACCAGGGACCGAACGCCGTCACCACCAATGCAGCCGGGAGCAACAACACAGCAACGGCCATGGCGAATTCGACGGCCGCGTGACCGGTGTCGCTCAAGGCTGACGCTCGAGCGCGGCCTCGCTGATCACCGTCACCGCGAAGTCGGGAGCAAGTGGAGTCCAAGTCTGGAACACGCCATCGCCCCGGGCGACCATGACATTGCCTGAAACCCCACAGATGATCGTCATCCCATCCGACATACGACCTCCCAGTAGCTGGCCTATGACCTCGTCGGCACGAGCCTCACAATCCAAGGACGACCCGGAGATCGCCCCAGCCCTGGCTCCCTGATCCAGGGCTGAGCGCATGGCCCCTCGCCCGTATTGGACGACGACAATGTTCGCAAAAGCCAGGAAGAGGATGAGCGACAGCGCCGATGCCAGGAGAAACTGAACGGAGCTGACCCCCCGGTCGGTCAGCCTCCGATCAGTTCGCCTCTGATCCACCCGACAATGTCCAAGCCAAGAGCTTGCAGCGCCCCCCAGATGACCACCAAAGCAGCGATCGCAAGTGCTGCGTTGCCCATCAGCTCAGCCGTATTCAGTCCCCGGTCATCGGTGCGCAAGGCATGAGCCCATGCGCGTACTACTGGCAGCATATTTACCTCCCTATTGCCAGCTCGTTATCAAGTACGGCAGCGGAGCCGCCACAAAGAGAATCAACACCGGAGCAAGGATGGCGATGGTCGGAACGAGCATCGCAGCCCTGCGCTTGGTGGCTGTCCTCTTGATGGACTCCCGCCGTGTTTCCCGTACATCTTCGGAAAGTGAAAGCAGCGCTTCGGCCAGGTCGGCGCCCCGCTCCTCGGCCGATGCAAGCAGACGGTATGTGCGCGAGCAGAAAGGCTCTGGCGTCAACTCCGCTATGCGTCTGAAGGCGTCGGGTCCCGCCCAGCCTGCTCGATGAAGGCGCAAAGCCTCCTCGAGCTCTCCGATCACCTCGCCGCTGCCACGCTGAGTCGTAGCGCCCACCGCCTGGATAACGCCTCCTCCTGCTCGCACACGCATGGCGAGAAGCTGATTGACCGTGTAGATCTCGATCTTCATCTGTTCACGTCTCGCTTCCACTGCTCGGTCCAGGCGCCCCCGGGTCCGGTTCGACCCGACCATGAGACCGAGACCGAGGAGGAGAAACCTGATCAACGGAGAGACGCCGAGGACATGGCCCAACCCCAATGCCAACATAAGGGAGACTCCGAGGGTTCTCAGCTGAAGAAGCCGATAGGCCACAACCATCTCTGACTCGGCGACATCTTTGAACCAGCCCGCCTGTTTGAGTTTCACGAGCGTTACCTCTGACCCTGTCCGGTCGAGCAATCCCCCGACCCAGTTGGCGACATCGTGCACGATCGGACCGAATATCGATGCGAACGATCCTTGATGCATAGGTTGCCCAAGGAGGGGTGCCATCGGTGTCATGTACGGGCGGATTCGAGCTCGCAGTCGTTTCGGCGGAGGAGCGATCGACCGAACGATCAAGCCGCCGGCCAGGGCGGTGCAAAGGGAAGCGAGGACTATCACAGGACCGAGAGCGAAACTCATGCGGACCCGCTGAAGACGCGTGGCTCAGCAGGTTGGCTGCCGAGTTTCGACGCAATGAGAATCCCAACCAGACTCATTACGCCGCCGACAAGTGCCACGAGGATTCCGGCCGGCGTCGAATAGAACTCCCGAAAAGCACCCGATTGGGCAGTCATGGCCACGAGGACGAACCAAGGAAGGACAAACACGATCCGTGAGTTGAGCTTCTGCTCCAGGGCCTCCGACCGAACCTGCTCCAGCGTCCACAGATCGCGCGTCGTTGCCTCGGCGAGGTCGGACAGGATTTCCGGAACGACCCCTCCGCCACGCTCGTAGGCGAGGATGAGCACCTCGATGACGCGATCAGATGTCGGGTCGGCTAGATCATCTTTCACCATTTCGAGAGCCGAAACCACCCCCAGGCTCCTGGCATAGACCCCGAAACCATGGAAAGCCTCGCGGAGCGGCGCCGGACCGAAAGCAGCCAGGTTCTCAATGGCGGTGGGGAGCGACGCCCCTGCCCTTATCGACGACAGCAGGTCTCGCAACCCATCTGGCCAGGCCTCCTGCACCGCGGCCAGTCTCTGTGACCTCTTACGCACGAAGTAGGTCTTGGGCAGAGTTCCCACGACCAAAGCCGGAATCGCCGAGATAACCACGAGACCCGTGATCGCAAATATCACCAGATACGTAATGGCGGCAGCCCCCGCGACCGTGGTCCAGAACTGAACCGAGGTCACATCAAGTCCTTGAACAACGCCTTTTCGGGTGGTTGGTTTTGAGACAACGGCACGTCTCCGCTCCGACCGGACCAGCAACAGGCCCACCCCTGCAACCGCCAGGGCCGACATCAGGGATGCAGCGAAGGTCACCACTCCACCGCTCCATCTCTCAACAACGCCGTCAAACCGGACCGTCCGGGCAGGACCCCTTCGATCCGCCTTGCCAGACCCTCGGGTGGAAGTGAGCCGGTCCATGTCAGCGGGCCACTCAGACGGTCGCGGGAGAAGATCGCCTCCGTGGAGAAATCTTCGTGGAGCGCAGGAACAACCGCCCGAATCTCCATTGTCTCCCGGATCATCCTGGAACCCGACTGATCCATTCCCCTATCGAGATGAACCACCAGGTTGATCGACGAGGAGAAGACCTTGCGAACAACTCGCTCGGGCACGTTCTCACCGGCCATGAGCGCCGCGTTGACCAGGGCATCGAGAGCATCGCTGGCCGAGTTGGCATGGATTGTGCAGGCCATGCCACAGCCGGCGTTTACCGCGCGAGTCAACTCAAAGGCTTCGGCTCCCCTCACCTCACCAACAACAATGAGATCGGGCCGCATTGCCAGCACCACTTTCACAAGATCCCGGAGAGTGATCTCGCCCGAGCCATCGAGGGAAGGCGGACGGGACTCGTAATAAGAACCGTGAACGAGAGGCACATGGAGTTCACGCACCTCCTCGCACGAGCGAATGCAATGATCAGCCGGAACTGCCGCGATCAGCGCCGACAGGAACGACGTCTTACCAGAGCCGGGGGGACCAGAGATGATTACCGAAGCCGATGCCCTCATCGCCGCCTCGAGAAAGGCTGACGCCGCAGGTGTCAGAGAACCCAGAGCCACTAGAGCGTCGAGAGTCTGACGACGGAGGGCGTACTTGCGGATAGTCGCGGATAGTCGGTCGCCGACCGGGGGTATCACAGCTGTCAACCGAGCGGAGCCGTCGAGCACGCGAGCCTGAGCAATCGGATTCGATCCATCGAGTCGCCGATCGGAGGTCGAGATCAACTGATCGATGGTTTGACGGTTCTCCGTTTCGGTGGCCGGCAAGTCAGCACTGCGAAGCACACCACCCGCCTCCAGATAGGTGACAGTGTCGCCCTCGATGAAGATCTCTTCCACATCCGGACGGTCCAGGAGACGGCTCAGTGGTCCGCGTCCCGTGACCGACTGGACCAAACGATTGACTGTCTCCCGCGGGTCCGCCAATGATCTGCCGTCTCCCAGGTGTGCTCTACGCTGATAATCGTCAACCGCCATCTCCAGCAGTTCGCGAACCTCCTCCATCTGACTCTGAGGGTCGATCCCCGTCCCATCGATGCGAGCTAATGCTTCCCGGCGGAGCTCCTCGTAAGCATCAACGGTCATGGCTCCAACCTCTCGATGATCAGCGAAGCCATCCGACCCACGGATCTGGCAAACGGCCCGCGCGGCGACAGCTGACCTTCCCAAATCGACGCGCTCAGCCGTTGATCGAACGGCAATACCACAAGCGGCACATCGGGGAACGACGATTGCAGTTCCCGCCGGATCTCGGACTCGTAATACCGCCGCGGAAACGTCTTGTTTGCGACGAGAACGACGGCTTCCGCCGGAACCTGCTCCATTATCCGTCCGGCGCTATGCAGAAGGCGGGTGATCCCAACGGGGTCCCCTGTGCCCACCAACGCGACCGCATCGAACCCCCGAAGCACCCCTCCTACCGAATGCTGAAGCGGACCGAGATCCGCAACCAGCACATCAACCGACTCAGAGAGTGCATCAAACAGCATCACCACCTCTGATTGGGCAAGTGGGGAACCTGATCCCTGATCGGCAACTCCACCAACGACGGTCATCTCGCCCAAAAGGTGAGATGCTGCTTCGAGATCACCCGACCCATGGGCGACGATGTCAAGAGCTGTCCGGATGTTGGGGTGCAGAGGAAGATCCAGACGCTGGGCAATACTGGGCCAGGTTGGATCGACATCGACGAGGGAAACCTTCAGTTCGCTGGAGATTCCGCGCGCCAGGGCCACAGCCACTTCGGTCACACCCACTCCATCTGAAGCGCCGGTGACAGCAATCGACCAACCAACTGACGGGGCCGGTGTCTCCACGGAAGCCGGAAGTCGATGTGCCAATGCGGCCATCACCTTTTCCAGATATTCCTCGGGCGCAGCGTCAGTTTCTATCACATCGCTGATGCCGCATTCCAGAAGTCGCCGTTTCGCGTCGGAACCGTCGGTCGGGGAAAACACGCCCACGACCTCGGCGCCGGACTTCTTGACGGCCGATACCAGTCGGGGTGTCAGAAACGAACAGACGTCATCGATGAGAATGGCGTCAAAGGTGGCCTCGACGGTCTGCTCAGGACCCATGACCCGAGCCACAACCCTCCCACCGCCATGCTCGAGCAGATGACGATGCAATCGATCGGGCCATTCTCTCGCTGAAGCGGCGAGAGCGATGTCAGGCGTCATTCTCCACTGCTCCCGGCCTCGATTCTTGGGGCACCCGTCGAGCGAATGATCTCCAGCGAGCCCGACTCGAGCGCACCAGCGAGATCCAGGGCCTGGCCGGCATCGACCGCCACGACGATGTGATAGTCACCAATGCTTCCAAAAGACCCGCCATCCAGGGCCGAGCTGCCGATCACCTCGATGTCGGTTGCCACGTAGGTTGCCGAGCCGTCCAGAACAGAGATCACATCGACACGATCGCCGGCAACAATCGTGCCACCGGCCGCATGGGCGACCGCTATCGGGAGACTCATCGACCGAAGTCCCGATGGCGCCCCTGGCTCAACAAGCGCCGACTGGTCGAGCAGTCCACCTTCAGGAATCGATCGTTCGACAACCCAACCCTCGAATTCGGAGAGGCGCGCCTGTTGAACCAGCGACTCGATTCCTTCAAACCCTGCCGGCACCGGAACCAGGCGAACGCTGTCGATGGAGAAGGCTGAACCTGCTGTGATCGGACGATCCGCCACAGCGACCAGCGTGGTGGCAGACCGATCCTGCAGGGCAAGGAAGTTGAGAACAAAAGCCAGAACAACCACAAGGGCGATGAGAAAGTGGGATGCCGATAGCCGTCGTTTGACTTGCCGGCGTGCCGGTTGTGAGGTGCCCGCTTCCCTCGATACTGTAGAGGGGGCATTTGTCACGGTTCCGGCAACCTATCTGGTGTACTTCACTCGACGTCGAGAGCGCGAAAAGACATGAACTCGGATTCCGATCCTGACCCCCATCTGGCGGCTGAGCTTCGCCAAGGCGTCGGGCGCGAGTTGGCTGAGGAGGCAGCCGAAGACGAGCGACTCACCGACCTCCTCCGTCGGCGTAGGCTCGAACTGGCGGACGTGGTCGAGGATCTCGCCCACCGCGGTGGACGGGTATCCGTCGAGTTCGGCGGTCACAGCTTCAGCGGGCTTCTCGCAGCTGCCGGCATCGACTACGCCACTATCGACAGGGCCGACCAGACCGCTGACATCAGACTCGACGTCGCCACGTGGTCGATCCTCCCCTCGGACTCGCCGGAGGATTCGAAGATGGGCGGAGCCGAGTCGTTCAGGGCACTGCTCCACGAGTACTCGGCAGCGGAGACGGCTGTTCGACTTGCTCTCCCCGGTGGAGAGATAGTGATCGGAGCGATCGCAGTGGTCGCTGTGGATCATGTAGAAGTCCGCGACGTGGACGGCCGGCAGATCTACGTTCCGAGCACGATGATTCTGGCAGTTATTCGATCGACTGTGCTTCACTGACCCCGTCTTCCACGGCGGTCACCGGATGAGAGCGGACGAACTCGTAGATCTCGTCCCGAAAGAACTTGAAGGTGCGTCCGCCGGGAAGCTTGTAGGCGGGCAACCTACCTTCCCTTGCATAACGCCGGACCATCTGCACGTTCATTCCCAGTAGTTCCGCCACTTGCGCCGCGTCGAGGATTGGGGGGTATTCCTCAGCCATCTGTCGTCCTCATCGTTACTCGAGGTAATAGTACGGCAGAAGGCGGGGCGGTTAAAGGGGGTTGTCAGACCCGGTGTTGGCGTGGGCCTCCTGGCGGTATTCGTACCACCAGACCAGGGCAATGCCCACCGTGGCTCCCAGAGCGTTGGCCACCAGATCGAGGGCGTTGTTGCCATAGTCACCGACGCTGACATTGCTCAGAGTCGAACCGATCAGCTCGGCTATCTCGACAACCGCTCCTCCCCCCATGACGACCAGCCATGTGTACAGCAACAGACCACCACGGTGATAGCCGACACCGGCCCACCGTTTCATCGCCTCCCAGGCAACGATCGTCAACGCTGCAGCGGCAAGGACGTGAAAGATCTTGTCGTAGCGAAGGTCCCCGATCAGAGCCGCTGTATAAAGAGGAACTCCGTCGACCAACAGGACACCGCCTGCCATGTTGCCCAACCCGACAAGCGATACCGCCCATAACGCGTGTACCGGCCACCGAGCCCATCTGTGAAGCAACGCAAACAGCACGAACAGAGCAATGTTGATCCCGGTATAGAGATTGGTGAGCGGGCTCTCCACCACCTGGCCGTATACAAATAGGGCCACCGTGTAGGTGATGGTGAAGATCACGACACTTCGCATCGGCTCAAGGCTGGCATCCGACAGCGAAGGTGACGAGCATTTCTCGACAGTGAGAATGGCTATATGCTGGAAGCAATGGAAGACGCCCTCAAGCCAGACTCTGTCGAGGAGTCCGACAACAAGACCGAGATCAGCGAAGAGGAAGCCCCCGGCGGTCAGTCAGCCAACCAAACTGATTCGCATCGCCTCAATGACCCGTGCCATGCTTGACGAAGCCCGCCAGGCCCCACTCGACGAGGGCGGTCGCGAGCGTTTGGCGACGGTGCATGCCAAATCGGTGGAGGCGCTGCGTGAGGTCCTCTCGCCGGAACTCGAGGATGAATTCAACGAGATCATGATCCCCCTGAACACCGCAAACGTTTCGGAGTCTGAGCTACGTGTTGCTCAAGCACAGTTGATCGGGTGGCTCGAAGGTCTGTTCCACGGCATCCAGGCGTCGCTTTGGAGCCAACAGATGGCTGCCCAGGGCCAGTTTCAGGAGATGCAGAAGCGTGCCCTGACGGCTCCGCCTCAAGGCGAGAAGGACGACTCCTCCGGGCTTTATCTTTAGAGCTCTCTAGCTGGCCCGACGGACGGCTCGTTCGCGACGCACCCGGCGTCGTTCCCGCTCACTCAGTCCGCCCCAAATACCGAACTTCTCACCCATGTCGATCGCGAAGTCGAGGCAATCGGCCTTGACCTCGCAGGCACCACAGATCGCCTTGGCTTTCCGTGTTGAGGCTCCCCGCTCGGGGAAGAAGAGATCGGCGTCGGCGCCACGGCAGTTGGCGTAGTCCTGCCAGGAAAGCTCACCAATGGCAAGTGCTTCGACGAGCTTGCTCTGCATTCAGGGTCTCCTCACAACCGTGTAATTACAAGCTTGACATTATGCCAAACCGCGCGCGCCGTCAACCCCAAGCCTGAGAGCGTGAATCGACACTTCGCTGCGGGTTGCCATAATGCGAGCACAGTGACCGCGACCGTCGAAAACAAACGCTCCCCGTTCCCGATCGAGTTCTACCGATCAGCGGTCGGCAAGAAGTGGGTAATGGGTCTGACGGGGGTGGCGATCATCCTCTTCGTCCTCGCCCACATGGTGGGTAACTGGAAGATCTTCTTCCCCGACGTCGGCGGGATCCCCGAAATCGACCTCTACGCAGAAACACTGCGGACGCTCTTCTTCCCGATCATGCCCGAGCAGGTTGTCCTCTGGATCATGCGAACCGGTTTGATCGTGGTCTTCCTCCTCCACATCCACGCGGCGTACGCCCTGACGATCATGAACCGCCGGGCCCGCGCCGAGGAGTACGAGGGCCCGCGCAAATACCTCGTCGCCAACTACGCAAGCCGAACCATGCGGGTGAGCGGCACCATCTTCCTCGCTTTCCTCGTGTTTCACATTGCCGACCTGACCCTGGGGATCCAGCCGATGGCACCCGAAATGTGGGAGCACGGTGAGGTCTATGCCAATTTCGTAGCCACTTTCAGCCGGGCGCCGGTCACCGCCTTCTACGTCCTTTCGATGGCGCTGCTCGCGCTCCATCTCTATCACGGCGCCTGGTCGATGTTTCAGAGCCTGGGGATCAACCACCCCCGATTCAACGTATGGCGACGCGGGTTCGCCGTCGGACTGGCCGTGGTGGTGTTCGCCGGCAACGCCATCATGCCGCTTGCCGTTCTCTTCGGGTTCGTGGGCTAGCCGGTGTCTCTGCGACTCGACTCCAAAGTTCCCGACGGCCTGATCGGTGACAAGTGGGAAAACCACAAGTTCTCGGTTCGCCTGGTCAACCCTGCCAACAAGCGAAAGTTCAAGGTCATTATCGTCGGTAGTGGACTGGCCGGAGCCTCAGCCGCTGCCTCTCTCGGCGAACTCGGCTACGAGGTCGAGGTATTCACCTTCCACGATTCGCCGCGCCGTGCCCACTCGATCTCGGCCCAGGGCGGGATCAACGCCGCGAAGAACTATCACAACGACGGCGACTCGGTGTACCGCCTGTTCTACGACACGGTGAAGGGCGGCGACTATCGGAGTCGGGAAGCCAACGTCCATCGTCTGGCCGAGGTTTCGCTGAACATCATCGACCAGGCCACTGCCCAGGGAGTTCCGTTCGCCCGCGAGTACGGCGGGCTTCTCGACAATCGCTCCTTCGGGGGCGCCCAGGTGTCGAGGACTTTTTACGCCAGGGGCGCCACCGGACAGCAACTCCTTCTTGGTGCCTACTCGGCGCTGATGCGTCAGGTCGACTCCGGCAAAGTGAAGCTCCATGTCCGTTCCGAGATGCTCGACATCGTGGTCAAAGATGGCCGGGCGGTCGGAATCGTGGTTCGAGACCTCATCACTGGAGAGGTGACCAGCCACTCGGCGCACGCAGTGGTTCTCGCCACCGGCGGTTACTCCAACGTGTTCTATCTCTCCACGAACGCCATGGCCTCGAAACGTCACCGCCATCTGGAGAGCCCATCGAAAGGGAGCGGCCTTCGCCAACCCATGCTTCACCCAGATCCACCCCACGTGCATTCCCGCCTCCGACGAGTTCCAGTCGAAGCTCACCTTGATGTCGGAGTCGTTGAGGAACGACGGTCGAATCTGGGTGCCAAAGAATGTCGGCGAAGCCCGGCCGGCCAACCAGATTCCCGAGGAGGACCGCGACTACTACCTGGAGAGGATCTACCCGGCGTTCGGCAACCTCGTCCCCCGGGATGTGGCTTCGAGAGTGTCGAAGCGCATGGTCGACTCGGGAAGAGGCGTAGGGCCACTGGAGAACGGGGTCTATCTCGACTTCGAACAGGCCATCGAAAGAGAAGGAAGACACACGGTTGAGGAGCGATACGGCAACCTCTTCGAGATGTACAACCGCATCACAGACGAGGATCCGTACACCGTTCCAATGCGGATCTACCCCGCCCCGCACTACACCATGGGGGGGCTGTGGGTCGACTACAACCTGATGACGACTGTCCCGGGGCTCTACGCGATCGGAGAAGCGAACTTCTCCGATCACGGCGCCAACAGACTCGGTGCATCCGCACTCATGCAGGGGCTGGCCGACGGTTACTTCGTGCTCCCCTACACGATTGGCGACTATCTGGCCGAGTATCTGAACACCGACCCCGTGCCCACCGATGACCCCGCCTTCGGAGAGATCGAGACCGGTGTCTCCGACAGGGTGGCGGGGTATATGTCCACCAACGGGACCCGCTCGGTGGACTGGTTCCACAAGGAGCTGGGCAAGATCATGCTCGATCACTGCGGCATGGCCCGCAACGAGTCGGGTCTCCAGAAGGCGTTGTCAGACATACCGGCGCTATACGAGGAGTTCAGAAGCGACGTGAGAGTTCTCGGTTCCGGCGACTCGCTCAATCAGAGCCTGGAGCGGGCCGGGCGGGTCGACGACTTCTTCGAGCTCGCCCAGGCGATGTGTCTCGATGCGCTCGATCGGGAGGAATCCTGCGGCGGCCACTTCCGCGACGAGCACCAGAGCGCAGAGGGTGAGGCTCAGCGTGATGACGAGAACTTCAAACATGTCTCAGTATGGGAATGGACGGGGGATGCTTCCAGTCCCAAGCTCAACATCGAGCCACTCGAGTTCGAGAATGTGGCATTGACGACCAGGAGCTACAAGTGAACGTCACCCTCCAGGTTTGGAGGCAGGCGAATCCCGATTCGCCGGGAGGCTTTCAGACCTATCAAGTGGACGACGTCTCGGACGAGATGTCGTTTCTCGAGATGCTCGACGTTCTCAACGAGCGTTTGGTCAGTCAACGCGAGGATCCGATTGCCTTCGATCATGATTGCCGGGAGGGGATCTGTGGAATGTGTGGCGTGATGATCAACGGTCAGCCTCATGGACCTCAGCTGGGCACCGCGACGTGCCAGCTTCACATGCGCAAGTTCGAGGACGGGGCCACCATCGTGGTCGAACCGTGGCGAGCGTCTGGCTTCCCCCTGGTCCGTGATCTCGTTGTCGATCGGTCGAGTTTTGACCGGATCATCGAGTCCGGCGGCTACATCAGCATTGACACCGGATCGGCTCCAGACGCCAACCTGATCCCGATACCCAAGGAGGTTGCCGATGTCGCGTTCGATGCCGCCGCCTGCATCGGTTGCGGGGCCTGTGTTGCGGCTTGCCCCAACGGCGCCGCCAGTTTGTTCACATCGGCGAAGATCAGCCATCTGAACCTGCTCCCCCAGGGTCAAGCGGAACGGTGGACACGCACCGAGCGGATGGTCGACGTGATGGAGGAGTACTTCGGATCGTGCACCAACCACGGTGAGTGTGAGAAGGCATGCCCCAAGTCGATCTCCATCGATTTCATCGCCATGATGAACGCCGATTACGTAAAGGCGAAGTTCAAGAATCGCCGTCTCGTCTCCCAGAACGGCTGATATTTAGCCTGTAGATCTTGGTCCCGGCGACCGATAAGCCGTACGTAGCTACGTGTCTCGGCCTGCCTGGGATTTTCCAATGACGATTTACAAGAAGAGCTGGAGGCGCTCGGAGTCTGGCGCCTCACTTGTCGAGTTCGCCTTCGTCGCGCCGTTCCTGCTGCTCCTCCTCCTGGGGATCATCGAGTTTGGCTACCTGTTCGGCCAGAACAACGAGGTACGTCACGCCGTCCGGGAAGGTGCCCGATATGCCGCAGTGAGCTACCCCGACCGAGATGGCGGGGGTGTTACCAGCTCCGATGTCGTCGACGCCGTGTGCGCAGCCATCAACCTGCCCGGGTCGACGGTGACCGTGCAAATGGACGAGGTCGACGCATCGGGTGCCGTCATCAACGCCGGTGGCAGCGCCGACCGTGGCGACTACGGACAGATCGCCGTCACAGCAACCGTGAGCTCCCTCAGCAGCGCACCGCTCATCTCCTCTTTCCTTCCCAGCCAGCTCAACAACAGCGCCGTCTTTCGTCTCGAGCAGGACGCACTATGGACCAATGGTGCCAGCGGGTCGTGCTAGACGCACGAGCCAATCCCAGAAACGAAAGCGGTGCGGTTGCAATTCTGGTTGCCATCTCGATGGTGGTTCTCCTCGGGATTGCGGCGATAGCCATTGATCTCGGGGCTGGATTCAACGAGAGACGCCAGGATCAGACGTCGGCCGACCTAGCAGCAGTGGCTGGCGCTCTCTCATTCGGAAGCAAATCGGCGATGGTGAGCCAGGTGCTCACCGTGGCCCGGGCCAACCTGGACACGTCCTACACCGACGCGGAGTGGCGGGCAGCATGGCAGTCGTGCACAGACTCAGGCCGGACTGCTGCATTCCTCCCGATGCCCGAGCCGTCCGGTTGGGGATCAGGAACCCTCGACTGCATCTCACTCAGCCCCAGTTCGTTGAGGGTGCGGGTTCCGGAACAGGAGACTGATACCAGCTTCGGGCAACTACTCGGGGTGAACACGCTTAGTACCGATGCCTACGCGGTAGTCACCGTCTTCCCGCCAGATGGAGCAAGCGCTCTCCCATTCGCGCTGGTAGCCGGGGCAGGACCAGGGGAGATCTGTCTCGACACCGGTCCCAGCGGAACAACCGAGCCACCCTGCGACGGACCATCCGCTGGTTCGTTTGGCAACATCGCCCCACCGCTATTCGGTAACCCTCTCGTCCCCACACAACCTGAATGCGATCAACAGACCAGCGCCAACAACCACGTCCCGGAGTCGATCGCGATGGGTGTCGATCACATCATCTGGACCTATCCGTCTTCATCATGGTCCTGGGATCCCGCCGCAAACACCCCAAATAACACCGTGCTCAACTCCTCGGTGAATATGGATCTCTGCGACGAGGTGACTTCCGAAGGAGAAACAGTCGCTGCCGCCGCCGACGGTGTGCTGATCGACGGTGTGGTCATCGACACCGGTAACAGCGTCAAGGCAGATGTCACCGAGGGTCTGATCAGCGCCTCGAATTTCTCCGACGGCAAACCGGGCCGACTCTGGCGGACCCACATCGACTTCACCATCGACGTCAGAAGCGGCAGCGACCCAGCTCTCAAGCTGGACAACCAGCCACTCTGGGCTCACCTTCTGGTCGCGGGGTCTACAACTGACGATGGAACAGTCGCATACGGCGGCACCTACGCGCCCCTCTCCTGTGACCCCACCAACTTCACGGTGCCGACTACCGACTTGTCGACACTCGACACGAACAACGGCTGGATGAAGGGCTGTCTGGAGAACTACACGAGCGGGCCCTACAGCGGACAGATCTTTGCCGACTCGATTATGGAGTCGCCGCGATTCGGGGTCGCGCCCCAACTGTGGCACGACAATCTGGGCAACGGTGTCAGCTATCGACCCGTCGAGTCGTTCCGTCAGGTTTATCTCGCCGGGGTCTGGTTCGATCTCAAGGCTGTGGGGCCCAACGAGGTGTTCTACCCGGGTCATCCCGGAACCGAATGGTGCCCGGTCATGAAGGGCGGTAAGTGCGCCGAGATCGTCGAAATCGCTCAACTGACAGCGTTTCTTCTCGAATCCAACATGGTGTCCCTCAAGGCTCGCAGCTTCTACCCGGGAGACCAATCCGGTCTCCAGCCGACGATCACCGAGTAGGAAGGAAGAACTCCACCGATGTCGAGGATCTTGGGGAATGAGTCTCCCGACCCTGTATCGGACGGTGAAACCGGTCGATATGTCACAAGCGTCACCGTTCAGGGGACCCTATGAGACAACACCAGAACACCGAGAGAGGGGCGACCCTGGTTGAGGCTGCCATCGCCTACAGCCTTCTCTTCATCGCCCTTTTTGCCGTCATCGAGTTTGGGCTCGCCTTCAAGGATTGGCTATCGGTCAGCCATGCCTCTCGAGGGGGCGCCCGTGCGGCTGCCACGTTTGGCAATGATCCCAACGCCGACATCCTGGCCCTCCGGGATGTGAAAGGAACTCTTGCGCCGATAGGACTCGACGTTGGAGACAACGTCCGAATCTTCGATGCGGCCCCTGGTGGGGAGAGCACCACTTACTCATATGCACCAGGAACAGGCTGCTCTTCAACAGTGTCTCCGGCACTCTCCGGCTGTTGTGACTGGTCGCCATGTCCCGAGCCCGGTCGAACAACCTATGTGACGCCAGTCTGGGATCCTGCCGACCGCGACATAGAGGCTCCGGTCACCGACCGGCTCGGAGTCGAGATCCAGTTCACACACAGTTGGGCGACAGGATTCTTCGGCGTCACCACCGACTTCACCACGGCGACCTACTTCCAGATAGAACCTCAACTCTTCGAGTCATGAGACGACGTCGCAGAGAAGACCGTGGAGCGTCTCTGGTCGAGGTGGGGTTGGTTCTCCCCTTGCTGATAATCCTGGCCATCGGCTTGTCCGAGATCGGGTTCCTCGTAATCGACTACATAACAGTCACCAACGCAGCGCGGGCGGGAGCTCGAACCGGAGCCGCGGCGGCCGTCAGTCCCATCGCCGACAGCGTGGTACTCGATGTGGTGGATGAAGCTGTGTGCAATCGCCGCTTCAGCAACGTCGAGTCGGTGACCATTTTCAAGG